>Ga0209051_1000211_pt1 | contig 101426 bp, 77 predicted proteins | sample AraplaCvi_mMS_r2_2_FD_184286 | JGI IMG/M metagenome (GOLD analysis project Ga0209051, IMG submission 184286) | Arabidopsis root microbial communities from North Carolina, USA - plate scrape MF_Cvi_mMS_r2 (SPAdes) (version 2) | ecosystem: Host-associated > Plants > Roots > Endosphere | place...
TTGAAGCTCTCGATGAACACCGTGCGGCACTGCACGTTGAACGGCGCCCAGTGCTCCTGCGAATAGCCCACCATGTCGCCCAGCATGCGGATGAAGCGGTTGGTGCCGGCCGGCAGCAGGAACACCAGCCTGAGCGGCGGCGGCGTGAGCGCGGCATAGAGCTCGGGGCCCGGCAGGTAGTCGAGCTCGCCCGCGGCCTTGAGCACGCGCTGCACCGTGGCGTCGCGCACGCCGGGGCGGCGGTTGAGCACGCGGTCGACGGTGGCGGTCGACACCTGCGCGGCCCGTGCGATGTCGACCACGCGGGCGCGCCGCGCATCGGTTGAAGGGTTATCCCGCATACATCAAAAACCATCAAGATCGAGTTTGACCCGGATCATGCATCCTTTTATCTTCGCTGTGGCTCGAATCCAATGGTGCATCAGATTGCATCAACCGCATTCCGAAGATCCTGGAGACAAAACATGACCTTGCTGACCCGCCGCAGTGCCTTGCGCACGCTTTCCGCCCTCCCCGCCGCCGGCATCGTGTCGGCCGTGCCGCGCATCGCGCGCGCCGCGGAGTTCTCGTACAAGTACGGCAACAACCTGCCGCTCAGCCATCCGCTGAACATCCGCGCGCAGGAGGCGGCCGACCGCATCGCCAAGGAAAGCAAGGGCCGGGTCGAGATCAAGATCTTCCCCAACAACCAGCTCGGCGGCGACACCGACATGCTGGCGCAGGTGCGCTCGGGCGGCATCGAGTTCTTCACGCCCTCGGCGCTGGTGATTGCCACGCTGGTGCCGGTGGCCGCCATCAACGCCGTGGGCTTCGCGTTCAACGACTACGGCCAGGTGTGGGGCGCGATGGACGGCAAGCTCGGCGCCCATGTGCGCGGCGCCATCGCCAAGTCGCGCCTCTACGCCTTCGAGAAGATGTGGGACAACGGCTTTCGCCAGACCACCAGCAGCAAGGCGCCGGTCACGAACGCCAAGGACATGGACGGCCTGAAGATCCGCGTGCCCGTGAGCCCGCTGTCGATCTCGATGTTCAAGGGCCTGGGCGCCGCGCCCGCGAGCCTGCAGTTCAGCGAGGTGTATTCCGCGCTGCAGACCAAGATCGTCGATGCGCAGGAAAATCCGCTGCCGATCATCCAGGTGGCCAAGCTGTTCGAGGTACAGAAGTTCTGCTCGCTCACCAACCACATCTGGGACGGCTACTGGTTCGTTGCCAACGGCCGCGCCTGGGAAGCATTGCCCGACGACCTCAAGACCATCGTGGCGCGCGCGATCAACGACGCCGGCATGCAGCAGCGCGAAGACATCAAGAAACTCAATGAATCGGTGGTCGGCGACCTGCAGGCCAAGGGCCTCAGCATCAACCGCCCGGTGGCCGAGAGCTTTCGCGCCAAGCTGCGCGAATCGGGCTTCTACGGCGAGTGGAAAGGCCGCTTCGGCCCCGAGGCGTGGGCGCTGCTCGAAGGCGCCGTCGGCAAGCTGGCCTGAGCGTCCATGGTGCATGAATCCACTTTCGAGGCGGCCCCGTTCGTGGGCGCCGGACCATCCGCCAACGCGCTGAGCGGCCTGGCCGGGCGCGCCGACCGCGTGCTGGGCGGCGTGGTCGAAGCCGTGGCCGCGCTGCTGGTGCTGGCCGAGATCTGCGTGCTGTTCGCGGGCGTGGTGTCGCGCTATGTGTTCCATGCACCGCTGGTGTGGTCGGACGAGCTCGCTTCGATCCTCTTCCTGTGGCTCTCGATGCTGGGCGCGGTGGTGGCGCTGCGGCGGGGCGAGCACATGCGCATGACGGCGCTGCTTCAGAAGGTGCAGCCATCGACGCGCGCCATGCTCGACGCCTTTGCCATCGCGGCCTCGGTCGCATTCCTGGTGCTGATCATCTGGCCCTCGATCGACTATGCGCACGAAGAGTCGTTCATCGTCACGCCCGCGCTGGAGATCAGCAACGCCTGGCGCGCCGCGGCCATTCCGGCGGGCATCGGCATCATGCTGGCGATGGCGCTGCTGCGCCTGGTGCGCGTGTGCACCGGGCGGCAGATCGCGGTCGCGATGCTCGGCATGGGCGCGCTGGTGGTGGCCTTCTGGCTGGCGGCGCCGCTGTTCGCGACGCTCGGCAAGTTCAACCTCGTGATCTTCTTCGTGGTGGTGGTGGCGGCCACCGTGCTCTCGGGCGTGCCCATCGCGTTCTCGTTCGCGCTGGCCACCTTCGGCTACCTGGCACTCACCACGCGCACGCCGCTCCTGGTGATGGTGGGGCGGCTCGACGAAGGCATGTCGCACCTGATCCTGCTCGCGGTGCCGCTCTTCATCTTCCTCGGCGCGCTGATCGAGATGACAGGCATGGCGCGCGCCATGATCCAGTTCCTTGCGAGCCTGCTGGGACACGTGCGCGGCGGCTTGTCGTATGTGCTGATCGGCGCGATGTACCTGGTGTCGGGCATCTCGGGCTCCAAGATCGCCGACATGGCGGCCATTGCGCCCGTGCTGTTCCCCGAGATGGTCAAGCGCGGCGCCAAGCCCGGCGACCTGGTGGCGCTGCTGTCGGCCACCGGTGCGCAGACCGAGACCATTCCGCCGTCGATCGTGCTCATCACCATCGGCTCGGTCACGGGCATTTCGATTGCCGCGCTGTTCACGGGCGGGCTGCTGCCGGCCGTGGTGCTGGGCGCCGCGCTGTGCGTGGTGGTGTGGTGGCGCTACCGGCGCGAAGACCTGAGCGGCGTTGCGCGCCACAGCAAGCGCGAGATCGGCAAGCTGCTGCTGGTCGCGCTGCCCGCGGTGCTGCTGCCCTTCGTGATCCGCGCCGCCGTGGTCGAGGGCGTGGCCACGGCCACCGAGGTGTCGACCATCGGCATCGTCTACTCGGCCATCGTCGGGCTCTTCGTGTACCGGCAGTTCGACTGGAAGCGGCTCAAGCCGATGCTGGTCGACACGGCCTCGCTCTCGGGCGCCATCATCTTCATCGTCGGCTGTGCCACGGCCATGGCCTGGGGCCTCACGCAGTCGGGCTTCTCGCAGGACCTGGCGCGCGTCATGGGCGCGCTGCCGGGCGGCGCCTACGGCTTCCTGGCCGTGTCGATCGTGGCCTTCATCGTGCTGGGCAGCGTGCTCGAGGGCATTCCGGCCATCGTGCTGTTCGGGCCGCTGCTGTTTCCCATTGCCAAGGCCGCAGGCGTGCACGAGGTGCACTACGCCATGGTGGTGATCTTCGCGATGGGCATCGGCCTGTTCGCGCCGCCCTTCGGCGTGGGCTACTACGGTGCCTGCGCCGTCAGCAAGGTCAACCCCGACGAGGGCATCAAGCACATCTGGGGCTACATCGCCGCAATGCTCGTGGGCCTGGTGATCGTGGCCGCGTTCCCGTGGTTCTCGACCGGTTTTCTCAAGTTCTGACCACAACAACACACTCACATCAACGGAGCCAACCGCAATGAGTCGATTCCTCGGCGAGATCCGCCAGCTGGGCTATGTCGTGCACGACATCGAGGCCGCCATGGACTACTGGAGTACCACGCTGGGCGTGGGCCCCTGGTTCTACAACCCCAGGGTGCCGATCAAGAACTACCGCTACAACGGCGAGGCGCACGAGCCCCACAACTCGGTGGCGCTGGCCAACTCGGGCTATGTGCAGGTCGAGCTGATCCAGACGCGCAACGACGTGCCTTCGATGTACCGCGACTTCCTCCAGGCCGGCCGCACCGGGCTGCAGCACGTCGCGTACTGGACGGCCGACTACGACGCCGACCTCGCGCGCCTCACCGCGCAGGGCTTCAAGCCCGTGATGAGCGGCGAAGTCGGCGAGCGCGGCCGCTTCATCTACTTCGACACCGAGTACCACCCGGGCACGGTGATCGAACTGTCCGAAGTGGCGGGGCCCAAGGGCAAGATGTTCGACCTGATCCGCAGCGCCTCCGAAGGCTGGGACGGCAGCGAGCCGGTGCGGCCCTTTCCTGACCTGAGCAAGCTGTGACGATGGCGCCCGAACGCATCCGCGCGCGCTACCTCGTCGAGACACCGCTGGACCCGGCCGCCGTGGCCGAGGTGATGGCCGGCGAGCAATCGTGCGGCACCTTCACGCGCGTCGAAGGCGAAACCGACGCGCTGCGCGAACGCGCGCGCGCCACGGTCGAGGCGATCACCGAGCTTGCGCCGGCCGAGGCGCCGAGCCTGCCCAACGCACTGCTCGAACGCAAGGGCACGCGCGGCCCATGGCGACGCGCGCACGTCGACATCTCGTTTCCTGCAGCGAACATCGGCGCCAACCTGCCGACGCTCGCGGCCACGGTGTCGGGCAACCTCTACGACCTGGGCGAGGTGACCGGCCTGCGGCTCGAATCGCTGCAGCTGCCGGCGGCGTACCGCATGCAGTTCGACATGCCGCGCGCCGGCATCGCGGGCACGCGGCGCGCCACCGGCGTGGCCCGCGGCGCGCTGGTCGGCACCATCATCAAGCCCAACGTGGGGCTGTCCGCCGGCGAGACCGCCGAGCTGGTCGCCAGGCTCTGCGCCGCGGGCGTCGACTTCATCAAGGACGACGAAGTCTGCGCCAACCCCGCGCATGCGCCGCTTGCCGAGCGCGTGCCCGCCGTGATGGCCGCGGTGCGCGCCCACCAGGAGCGCACCGGCAAGCACGTGATGGTGGCCTTCAACATCACCGACGAGACCGACGCGATGAAGCGCCATGCCGACCTCGTCGAGCGCGAAGGCGGATCGTGCGTCATGGCCAGCCTCAACTGGTGCGGCCATTCGGGCATGCAGACGCTGCGCCGCCACACCGGCCTGGCGCTGCACGGCCACCGCAATGGCTACGGTGCGCTGTCGCGGCATCCGCTGCTGGGCATCTCGTTCCAGGCCTATCAAACGCTCTGGCGGCTCGCGGGCGTCGACCACATGCACGTGCACGGCCTGCAGGGCAAGTTCTCGCAGCCAGACAGCGAAGTCATCGAATCGGCACGCGACTGCTTCACGCCTTTGACCGATGCCGCCGACGACCGCGTGATGCCGGCCTTTTCGTCAGGCCAGTGGGCCGGCACCGTGCCTGCCACCTGGGCCGCCATCGGCAGCGACGACCTGCTCTTCATGGCCGGCGGCGGCATCCTCGCGCATCCCGACGGCGCGGCGGCCGGCGTCACCAGCATCCGCCAAGCCTGGTCGGCCGTATGCGCCGGCATCGCGCTGCAAGAAGCCGCCCGCGGCGCACCCGAGCTGGCGCGCGCGCTGGCCTTCTTCGGCAAGCCGTGATGCCCGCCACGCAAGCGCCGGCCATCGTCTACTACGGCGACGATTTCACCGGCGCCACCGACACCCTCGGCACCGCCGCGCGCGCCGGCCTGCGCACCCTGCTGTTCCTGAAGACGCCCGACGCCGCGCGGCTCGCGCAGGCCGGGCCGCTCGACGTGCTGGGCATCGCGGGCGCCGCCCGCGCCATGGCGCCCGAAGCCATGCAGGCCGAGCTCGCCCCGGTCGCCGCGCTGTTCCGCTCGCTCGGCGCGCGCGTGCTGCACTACAAGACCTGCTCCACCTTCGACAGCGCGCCGCACATCGGCTCCATCGGCGCAGCCGTGCGCGCGCTGCGCGGCGCCGTCGAACAGCCCTGGACCGCCATCGTCGGCGGCCAGCCCAACATCGGCCGGCACTGCCTGTTCGGCAACCTGTTCGCCGCGGCCGGCGCGGGCGGCGAGGTGTTCCGCATCGACCGCCATCCGACGATGAGCCGGCACCCGGTCACGCCGATGCATGAGGCCGACCTGAGGCTGCACCTGGCCAAGCAGGGCCTGGCCGGTGTGCGCTCCATTCCTTTCACGGCCGCCTCGCACGGACCGCAGGCGCTTGGCGAGGCGCTGCGGCACGCGCTGCGCCCGGATGCCGGCAACACCGAGGCCGTGCTGTTCGACGTGGCCGATGCCTCGCAGCTCGCGGCCATCGGCCAAGTGGTGTGGTCACAGGCCCGGCGCGCCACGCTGCTGGCCGTGGGCCCGAGCAGCGTGGTCGATGCGCTGGCCGGCGCACTCGGCACGCGAGCCGATGCGCAAGCCGACCAGCGCCGTATGGGTCCAGCGCGCGGCCCGGTGCTGGTGCTTGCCGGCAGCCTCTCGCCCGTCACCGCGCGCCAGGTGGCGGCGGCACGCTCGTTCGACACCGTGTGGCTCGATGCGCCCCGGCTCGCGCAGCGCGACACGGCCACGCTGGAGCAGCATGCCCGCGACATCGCGCAAGGACTCGCGCGCGGCCGCAGCATGCTGGCCTGCACCCGGCCCGCCGAACCGGCGCCCGCCGAGGGCGACAACACGGTCGATGCCCAGGCCCTCTCGCGCGCCGGCGGAGACTTGCTCGCCAGGGTGCTGGCCATGGTGCCGCTGCAGCGCGTCGGCATTGCCGGCGGCGACACCTCGAGCCACGCCGTGCAGGCGCTCGATGCCTGGGGGCTCTCCTACGCGGCCGACATGGGCGCCGGCGCATCGCTCTGCCGTGTGCACAGCGACGACGCCGCGCTCGACGGCATGGAGATCATGCTCAAGGGTGGCCAGATGGGCGCCCACGACGTGTTCGAGCGGCTGCTGCATGGCGATGCGGACGGCGCCCCGCTCGCGTGAAAGCGCAAGGCGCGTTGTTCAGGCAAACGCGTACGGCCCCGCAAAGTCTCCGATCTGGCTCAGGTGGCTGACCATGCCGTACCGCGCGTCCCACAAATGCAGCATGCAGCCGCGCGGTCCCACGTGCGACTGCGGCGGTGCATCGGCGCGCAGCTGCAGGTCGATTTCCGTGGTGGTGCTCGGGCATGAACAGATCACCGTGCCGCCCCAGCGGCGCAGCATCGTGCGGTGCACGTGCCCGCACAGCACCAGCTCGACATTCGGCGCGCTTCGCACCACCTCTTCGAGCGGCTGCGCATCCATGCAGCCGTAGGCGTCCATGTAGGGAATGCCGCTCGTGAAGGGCGGATGGTGCAACATCAGCAGCGTGGGCTTGGCCGTGTCCTTGGCCAGCGTGCGCGCAAGCCAGGCAAGGCCTTCGGCGTCGATGTGGCCGTGGTGCTTTCCCACCACGCATGAGTCGAGCCCGATGATGCGCACCGGGTGGTCATCCACGCACCAGTGCAGCGGCCCCGCCTTGGGCAGGTAGGCCTGGTCGCTGAACGCGGCGCGAAAGCGCTCGCGATGGTCGTGGTTGCCGGGTATCACCAGAAACGGAATGCGCGAGGCCGAGAGCAGCGTGCGCACCATCGCGTATTCGTCGGCACGGCCCTCGTCGACAAGATCGCCGGTAAGCACCAGCAGATCGGGGCCGCGATCGAGCGCGTGCACGTGCGCAAGCGCTTCGGCAAACATGCTGTTGGAGTCGACAACGCCCTGGTACAACTCGCCTTCGGCGCGGATGTGCGGGTCGGAGAGCTGCGCAATGAGCATGTGGCTCCTCGAGGAATTCGCTACTCGCAGGCAACGATCGGAATGGTCTTTCGGCGAGTCGGACGACGAATGTCGCCTTCGATGGTTTCGAGCTTCAGCCCCAGGGCTCGACGCAAGGTGCCATCCAGCACGCCCATGCCGAACTGGTATTCATTTTCACAGGATTGGGCGAACTGCTCTCCATCAAGATACATGCAGGATCCGCCACACAGCTGAAGAACGGGGCAATGGCTGCAGCATTCGCGAAAGGACCAATGCGTGGAAGTAGTCAGCCGGATGGCATCCATTTCCAAGGCAGAACCCAGTCCATGTTCGGCATTCGCCCCAGTGTTGTGACAGGTCAGCACATTGGAGTGCAGGTCAACCGCCACATGATCGCTGCGATCCATCCCGCATTTCTGCCCCATGGACGCAGACGGCGTGCCCTGCATGATGGACTGAAGGAAGCCCCTGGCTTTTTGCACCAGGGCAGGAATCCTGAGGGCCTCCCCCGTTTCGAATGACGATGCAATGGACTCTCTCAGACCCTGGTATTGCGCGCTGCTCCAGACACCAGGTCCGGCCAACGCCTTGTCATCGTGTGTCGCGACGATGCCTTCAAGCGACGTGACGACCGACTCGTCATCCAGGCGATCGACGAACCATTGGCGTATCGCTGCCGGGTCGCTGTTCGCTGGCGTCAATACCGAACTGAAGATCATGCGGTTGTCGACCTTGCGCTCGCGCCACAGCGCCATCAGCATGGCGGAGCGGACAGGATCGTCGAAGGGATCCTCGCCACGCAGGTGCTGTCCGGGACCGTCGTGCGACACCGTGATGCGTATGTCGTAGAAGGCAATGAAATCCAGGATCTCCTGCGTCAACAGGCTCCCGTTGGAAACCATCGAGATCTCCGCATCAGGAAACCTGCGATCGAGTTCGGGAACAAGGACCTGGAGCTTCCTGAAGTACAGCAGGGGCTCTCCGCCCCACAGTTCGATCTCGGACGGCGTCCCTTCCAGCCACTTGTCGAGGTCACGCAGGAAGGCCTGGGCATCTGCCGTCCTGGTCATGGCCATTGATTCGACCTGGCTCGACTGGTTGCAATACGAACAGGTGTAGTTGCAACCCAAGCCGAGCTGGATCTTGAGTACGGACGGATTGGCGACTTTCAGGCCCGGCTGCCCCGGATTGATGCGGACAGCGTCCTCCCAAGTGCGTTGCTGTGCGACCTGCCGGTCCGCGAGAACCGGTGTGCCGTCAAGGTTTGTCAACGCACTGGAGTGCGGCGCGTACCGCAGGCTGACGGGCATCCCGGCTGCATCGGTGCAATGAAGGATGAACATATCCGAGATGCTCGGTCAGCGGCCAGCCATCAGCGCTTGGTTCCCGCCGGACTGCGGCGATGCCCCTTTTTGGGTTCAGGCATTGGCGAGATGAAGCAACCGCAATCACTGGTCGAACCGGCCACGAAAACGGCTCCCTCATTGAGGAAATCGATGCTGGAAGGTTCCACTTCCACATTGCAGTTCAGCGCGGGCCCCGCATTGGAACGACGGCTCGGTGCCTGCTTGCTTTGACTATTCTTCATAAGAACTCCTTCTAAAAAACAACAACAGAAACACGGGACTCAAGATTCAGGAATGCTTTCGATGGCAATCTCCCTGTTGGGTTAGGTGCAAGGATGGATTCGCTGCAAACTGCCAACTTCAGGGGACGCCTTGCCGGCGGCGGTGTCGCCCCATGATCCCAGCGGTTCGGTGCCATAACCGAACCAGAGGGGAATCAGGCCAGGCACAAATGCTCTGGCGACGTACAGCGGTGTACGGCCCTGATCTATCGATGCTGCGGACGGCGTCAGGTCGCAAAAATAGACCTGCTGTCCCTGGTTCAGGAAATGATCGAGCAATGCGGGGCCCGAAGCTGGAAAGCGTCCTGCCGCTTTTTTCACAGGCGCCGCGGGCCGTCTCTCAGCGGCGGCAAACCAGTCAGCGTTACGCAAACCATGCCGCGTCCGGGAGTAGTCGCCGTGGTGCTCGGCCAGTCGCATTTCTTCAGGCTGGATCAGGGCAACCGGCTGCGGTTTTCCGTGTTGCTGCTGCACTCGACTTTCAGCTTCGGAAAGCGCCGACTCCAGCGACTCTTCGAGTTGAAACCCTGCCCCTGTGGTCAACGCCGTGAAGACCGCCTGGCGGTGCTGGACGAAGATCGCCGCGACCGGCAGGTACCCCGACTCCAGGGCATGAAGGGACACCTTGTATCCGGCCTGCCGCAATCGATCCAGCCGTTGCCGAAACGACGCAGGCAGCTCGGACTCGCCGATCAGCTCAGGTGGAACGCGAGCCAGCCAGGCGCGTGAGAAGGCATCCCTTTCCACCAGTTCGACGAGTGCCCGCCACCGGGCTCCTTGCATGTCCGTGTAAGCCGCCACGCCGGAAGTGCTGGCATTGGTGTATGGCAGCCGTGCGTCGACCGCATCCAGCGAACTCAGTGCGTAGACGCACTGCGCCATGATAGAAACTTCGGCGCCATCCACGGCGCTGACACCCTTGGCCCAGGGGTAGCGCCTGCGCAAGGAAAAAGACTCGTATGGGAAGCTTTCGCGAGCGTACTGCTGCGGGGAATAGGCAACGAGGAGGCGCGGGTCGACCGCATTGTCGAGTTCACCGAATCTCGCGCGCCGCAACGACGCCGGAGGCGTTGACCACCCTATCCGCTCCCAAGCCTCGGCCTCGGCCTTCACCGCCGCGAGACGGGCATCCTCGGAGCGGCCTGCCGCCCACCCCAGGTAATCGGCTTTCCGGCCGATCTGAATCGGGCCTGCGACGGCAATGCGTGTCTGCAAGGGCAACAGCTGGGAATGATTGGGCACCGATCGGAGCGGGACAGATTCGCTGGCAGCGTTCGCCAAGTGTTGCTGTTCTGCAGAGGGGCGCGCCCCAAGCACCATCGCAGGCAGGGGATAAAGCGCTTCATCGAGTCCGAAAAGGGAAAGCACTTCCAGTTCGACCGTGTCTCCGCGCACGATGGTTGCCGCATCCTCGTACTGGGCCGCCAATGCGCCGTTTTGCAACGCATGCCCGGCCTCGATCAACGCCAGTGTCAGCGCCCGGTTGCCATACTTCTCGCCGATGAAATGAAGGTCGGCGACCGGATAGACCACGGCCTGGGCGTGGCTCAGTACCGCTGGAGTCAACAGGGTGCTCCAGGCACCCGTTGCCTGTCCCGGATGCCGGCAAAGCGACAACTCGCCACCTTCTGCACCAGTCAGGTGATATTTGATTTCGTACAGGCCGCTCGGATGTCCCTCAAGGGGCCTCATCAGTGCGACAAACCAGCGCAGGCCATAGAGAGCGCCCCCGGAAGGAACCGTTCGGCGTACCGACTCTGCATCCTCGCGCGAAACCCCGTACAGCGCCCAAAGGATGTTGACCATCGACTGCAATGGCAACGCCTTGTCGTCGAATGTCCGCGCACTTCCCCGCTCGAGCAGCAGTTCCGACAAGGGCGTCCTCGCTGGACGAAGCCTGATTGCGCCCGCCGGATCCTCGTCCAGCCGACGCCGGACTTCCTCTTTCAGGGCGTAGAGGTCCTCCGCCTGCGTGAGCGGCGCAGCGAGCGGCTGCGGGGTCCAGCCGATCTGGGCGTGAAGTGCAAGAGAATGCCCGGCCTCGGTAAGCGCGCCCTTCTCCAGCAGCGTCGACAGGCATGCGTCGACTTCGTCAGCCGGCCAACGGGCGCTCAACCGATCCCGCACCTCGCCCCACGCCGTCTTGCCGTCGCAACTGCTCTGCACAGCCCGAAGAAACTCGGAAGGCGCAGTAACACGCAGCTTCTTCAGCGGAAGGCGGCAGAGCATTCCACCCTTCTGATGAATCCAGTGGCCGACGACGATCGGCAGCCGCGGTGTTGCGCGTTTCTTCAGCATCGAAACCATGCTCGACCTAGGCCACTGCAGCGGTCCGCTGCGGGCTTTCCGCGCCTTTCGGCGAATCTGCGATCTCGAAGAGCGATGCCAGCATCGGCGCATACCCCGTGGGAGGGAATATCGGGTTCGAGTTGGCCTCGAGCCACCAGACCTGGTCGCTGGAATCCAGGACGCCGTCCAGCGCAAACAGCACTGGAACATGGAGCTCCTTCATGAGTTCTTCATGCAACACGGTGCCCGCTGCCCGAATCTGCCTGCCGGCAGACGTCGAGAATTCAGACAGCAGGCTGTCCGAGCGGGATTGCACGGGATCTGCCGTATACCTTCGGCCGTACCGGTATTCGATCCAGACTTCCTGGCCCTCCGGCATCACGTCGGACGGCTTCCAGCCCTGGTATGCCAGCGAGGAAACGATCCATGGCTTGTCGGGGCTCTCGGGGATCGCGTCGCCGGGATGGCCAAGCTTGCGAGCGACCAGATCGCTGATCCGCGATACGCCGTCGCCCCGAATCGTGGGATATGCATCGAGATGCGCGTGGAACGGGATGCCGCCCCAGAACCATACCTTGACATTGCGGCCAGTGATGAACTGCTCCGCAAAAATTCGGTCGTGGGAGCGGCTTTGGTGCTCTGGCAGCGAACTTGCATCAAAGCCCTTGCGGTAAGGGCCGAACACCGCCTGCCCGAACGAGCCCACCGGAAGCTTGAGCACGTAGTCCTGGTCGATTTCACCGTTCGCGGGCCAGATCGCCGGCACCCGCAGGCCGCAGCGGCGCAGAAAATCCTTGAAGTCCAGCTTGTCGTTCGAGAGTTGCCAACGGATCGGCCGGTATGGCAGCCAGCCGATGAAACCGGTGGCGGCCGGACTCAACGCCGACGAGTAGTTCAGTCCGGCTTCCGTCGTGTTCAGAAACTGCGGATGAAGGGCGAAGCGCGCCGCGCCCAGCCGAACATCGACCCGAAAAGTCGCCACGTCCAGGCGCACGTCGGCCTGGTGCTGGATCGCCCACTCTTGAAGAGCCCGGAAGTGATTCAGGGTGACAGCTATGTAAGACACAAGTACCTCGAACGGGGGCGTCCAACGCGGCCGCCCCGACAACATATCCAGCCCAAATCAAATTTGTTTAGCCCCCGGCGAAAAAAAAGTTGCCCGGCCACTAAACAAATTCGGAAATCTCTGGATGTATTGCCCAAGAACCGTGCGCCAACCTCCGGCAGGAGGGTCCGGGCGAGCGCGGTTCGCTTCTACACATACAGACAGACGGGCACAAAAAATGGTAGCGATCGTCAGCGGCAACAGTCTTGGATTGAGTTTGGCATCCCTGGCCACCCTCGGGCAGCGAGGCACCCAGGGAACCGCTGGCCAGGGCCGGAATGGCGAACAGGCCTTCGTCAACATCGCCAACGGCAATCTGGTGCTGCAGGACTTCGACGACAAGCTCGTCGGGCGGGGCCTGGACATCCAGGCCGTGCGGACCTACAACAGCCAGGGCCTGCTGAACGACGACAACGCGGACAACTGGATCGTGGGCGCCTATGGCCAGTGGGTCCAGTTGACGGGGACGGCCGCAACGGCCGGCAGCACCCTGACGCGCACCGATCGCGATGGCGCAAGCGCCACCTTCACCTGGGACGTCGCGCGCAGCCTCTATGTCAGCCCGGCCGGCGCCGGCGCGTTCGACACCATCGCCTACGATTCCGCGGCGCTGCGGTTCACGTGGACCGACGGCAGCACGGGCCTGCTGGAGCGCTACGAGTCCACCGGCCAGGGCCGCCTTCTGCTGGCAAGCGACCCCGCCGGCAACACCCTGACCTACGCCTACAACACCAACGGCACGCTGCAGAGCGTGGTCGACGCCAATGGCGAGACGACCTACTTCGACTACACCGGCACCAACCTCACGCAGATCCGCACCGTGGCCAGCGCCGCCAACGGCGGTGCCGCGCTCACGCGCGTGCGCTATGCCTACGACAGCGCCAACCGGCTCTCGACAGTCACGGTCGACCTCAGCCCCGAAGACAACAGCATTGCCGACAGCCAGACCTACGTCACCACCTATACCTATGACGGCACGAGCAAGCGCATCGCATCGGTCACGCAAAAAGACGGCACCAGCCTGGCCTTCACCTACGTGCTGGTCGGGGCCGACTACCGCGTTGCGACGGTCAAGGACGGACTGGGCCAGACCACCAGCTACACGTACGACACCACCACGCGCAGCACCACGGTCATCGACCCGCTGGGGCTGGTCAGCGTCTACAGCTACGACGCTGCCGGACAACTGACCCAGATCAAGGCGCCGCCGGTGGGCGGCGTGTCGCAGCTCACGCTGTTCAGCTACGACGCCAGCGGCAACGTCACCCTCGTCACGGATCCGCAAGGCTTTGCGGTGACGATGCAATACGACCCTTACGGCAACCAGACGCTGCAGCGCGACGCCGCGGGCAACACGATCACCCGCACCTTCGACGCACGCAACCAGCTGCTCACCGAGACGGTCTACCTTGCGCCCGATCCGGATGGTGCCGGCACCGCGCAGCCGAGCCAGCCTGCCGCGACGCGCTACGTCTACGACAGCACCGGCAAGAACCAGCTGAGATTCGTGCTGAGCCCCGAGGGCCGTGTCACCGAGTACCGCTACGACAGCTACGGCCAGCGCACGTCCGCGCTCCAGTATGCGGCCGGCAAGTACGATGTTTCGGCACTCGGCACCACCGCCGCACCGAGCGAGGCCGAACTTACCGCATGGAGCGCTGCGCAGGACCGCACCCAGGCGAGCCGCACCGACACGGTTTACGACGCGCGAGGCCAGGTGCAGAAGCACACAGTCTTCAGCAAGCTCGATGCCGCCGGCAACGGCATTGCCGACGGCAGCCAGTCGGTCACGCAGTACGTCTACGACCGCGCCGGACTGCTGCTCAGCAGCATCAGCGCCACGACCGGCACCACCCTGTACACCTACGACGGCAAGGGCCGGCAACTCTCGGCGCAAGATGCGCTGAACCAGACCACGCTCACCAGCTACGACGACGCGAACAACAAGACCGTGGTCACCCTGGCCAACGGGCTTGTCACGACCAGCGCCTACGACAGGAACGGCCGCCTGGCGAGCGTCACCCAGGGTTCCGCACTGAACGCGAATCTCGGCACCACCACCAGCTACTACGACAAGAACGGACGCCTCTACCAGCAGGTCGACCCCACGGGAGCGCGCACGGGACGCCTCTATGACGAGGCGGGACGCCTGGTTGCCGAAATCGACGGCAGCAACCGGGTGACCGAGTACGTCTATGACAGGAACAACCAGCTCACCCAGAAGATCGTCTATGCCACGGCCGCCAATGCGCCCGCGGTCACGGCCTACTTCACCGACCCCAACAGCACGCCAGTCAACCGGTTGAGCGCCATCCGGCCTGCCAGCAGCGCGTCCGACCAGAAGTCCTGGCGCATCTACGACAGCGCCGGACGGCTCGTCCGGACCATCGATGCGGCTGGCGCAGTCACCGACCTGCTCTACGACGGTGCGTCGCGCTTCGTAGGCACCACGCAGTACAGCCAAGTCATCGCCACCGCCGCCCTTGGCACGGCGCCGACCCTTGCCGCAACCGCGCCAACGGCCAATGTCGCCAGCGACCGGGTCACCCGTCGCTTCTACGACAACGACGGACTGCTGCTGGCCACCCTGGACGCGGAAGGCTATCTCACGGAGTCGCGCTACGACGCCGAGGGCCGCTTGGTCACGCAAATTTCCTACGCGACCGCCACCGCCGCCGCCATGCGCGCCAGCGGCACGCTCGCGCAATTGATCCCGGCGGGCAGCGCGCAGGACCAGACATCGCGCTGGCTGCGCGATGCCCAGGGCCGGGTCCTGGCGCAGATCGACGCCGAAGGCTACATGACCGAAAACGTGTACGACGCCAGTGGCAACGTCACGTCCTCCACGCGCTATGTGGTGCGCGTCGACGCCACCCTGCTCTCGCAGATGACCACCGCAACCACGGTGGCAGCGCTGCGCCCGGCATCCAGTGCCGGGTTCCAGACGACCGCACTCGTCTACGACAAGCTCAACCGGGTCACGCAGCGCACGAACCATGAGGGAACCGTCTCGCGCTACGAATACGACAGCGTCGGCAACCTGGTCAAGACCACCAACGCCTTCGGCACGACCGAAGTCCAGATCATCAACGCGCGCTACGACCTCCAGGGGCGCCTGACGGGCGAACTCACCGCCCAGGGCGGCGCGCTGCTCGTCGCCGGACAGACCCAGGCACAGATCGATGCCATCTGGTCGCAATATGGACTCACGCACGCATACGACGCAGCCGGCCGGCGCCTCAGCACCACCGATGCCTACGGCAACAGGACGCTGTTCTTCTACGACCAGAACGGCCGCCTCACCCACAGCGTCAACGCGCTCGGCGAAGTGACGGAACAGCAGTACGACACGCTTGGCCAGCTCAGCGCGACCATCCGCTACGGCACCCGGCTCGGCAGCACCGCGGATCTGGCCGGCGGGCTGGCCACCGCGGCGCTGACGACCGCCATCGACGGAATCAGGAATGCTGCACTCGACAGTAAGCAGAGCTTCACATACGCGGCCACCGGAAAACTCGCAAGCAGCACCGACGAACTCGGCAACCTCACTCAGTCCAGCTACAACGCCTTCGGCGACCTGGTCGGCCGCACGCAGGCGCTTGGAGGCGGGTCGCAGCTGGTCCAGTCGATGTCGGTGGACCGCCGTGGCCTCGTCACGGGTACGGTGCGGGACGCATCGGGCATCAACGCCATCACGAGCGCCATCTACGACGCGTTCGGACGGCTCACGCGCAGCACCGATGCAAACGGCAACGTCCGCCAGCAAGGCTTCGACCGGCTCGGCCGCACGATCACCACGACCGATGCGCTCTCGGGCGTGCGCTCCACCAGTTACGACGCCTTCGACCGCGTGATGACCCAGACCGACGCGCTCGGCCGGGTCACGACCTACACCTACGACAAGACGCTGCGCCGCGTCGTGATCAAGACGCCCGAGAACATCAGTGTTGCCACGGTGTACACACGTCTGGGCCAGAAACAGACCGTGGTGGACGGCAACGGCAACACGACGAGCTACAGCTACGACAAGGACGGCAACCTGCTGGGCACCACCACCGCGCTGACGACTGCCGCCAACACCTATGACCGCTCGGGCCGCCTGTCGCAAACGAGGGACGCCAACGGCAACATCGTGACGCTCGCCTATGACGCAGCCAACCGGCTGCTCACGCGCACGGTCGATCCCACTGGCCTCGCCCTGGCCACGACCTACAAGTACGACGCCAAGGGCCAGCAGATCGAGGTCACCGATCCCAACGGAACGCTCACCCGCATCGTCTACGACCTCAAGGGACAGGTGACCAGCCAGGCCATCGATCCCGCGGGCCTGAACCTCGTCACGCAGTACACCTACGATGCCGTCGGCCACACGCTCACGGTCGTCGATCCGAACGGTGCCACCACCCAGTACAGCTACGACAAGCTGGGCCGGCGCACCCAGGAGCGCGTCGACCCGTCCGGGCTGAACCTCACCCGCAGCTACGCCTACGACAAGAACGGCAACCTCACCAGCAGCACCGACGCGAACGGCCAGGTGACCCGCTACGCCTACGATGCCGAGAACCGGCTGGCGTACACGCTCGATCCGGTGGCCGGCCTGCAGCGCACCCGTTACGACGCCGAGGGCCGCGTCGTCCAGACCATCGGCTACGCGACCCCTATCGACACGACCGGCCTGCCGGCGGCGCCGACCATTGCGCAGCTCGATGCCAAGGTGGTGGTCAACGCCGCGCGCGACAGCGTCGAGCACCGCGTGCTCGACAAGGACGGGCGCCTGGTGGCCACGGTCAACGGCCTCGGCGAAGTGGTCAAGTACACCTACGACGCCAACGGCAACGTGATCGAGCGCGTGGCGTATGCCAACCGCATCGCCATGGCCGGCTGGACCGCCGGCACGGTGCCCGCACCCACCGCGGATGCCGCACGCGACCTGCGCCTGCGCTCCGTCTACGACCAGCTCAACCGCGCCATCTACACGATCGACGGCGTGGGCGCAGTCAAGCGCACGATCTACGACGCCAAGGGCAACGTCGTCGAGCGGATCGCCTACGCCGTCACCGTGCCCGTGGCCACGGCCGCCACCGCTGCCGCCCTGGCCGCGGCCGTCACGCTGGCGACCAACCCGCAGCAAGCGGGCAGCAACCTGCTCACGCAGAGTGAGTTCGCCAATGGCGTAGGCGACGCGCCGGTCAGAGGTGGTGCCGCAACGGCGGCCACGATGACCGGGTTCGCGGGCGCAATCAGGCTCGCCTCCGATACGGTGCACACGTACGCCTACAAGTCGTTCGCAACAATCCCCGGCGTCACCTACACACTGTCCGTGATCGTGGAGATGGAGGACGGATTGCCGCCATCTCTCGGGAGCTCGAGTGCTTCTGCTGCAGCGAACTCGTTTACGCTGACCTTGTTCTCTAGCGTGACCAGTCCTCCGACGTATGTTGTGCAGGATCTGGGCGGGGGACGCTACCGTGTGTCAGCAACCGGCGTGGCCCCTGCGGCTCCGGGTACGAATTTCGGAGTTGCCAAGCTCGTCACAAATGACACCCGCGCTTTCCGCGTAAGCGGCTATCAGCTCGAACAGGCCGACGCCGCCAGCCGCTACACCCCAACCACCACCACACCCCTCGCCTACGTGGCGAGCGGCACGCGCGAGCGATTCGTCTACGACCGCGCGGACCGGCTCATCTGGCTCGCAGACGGCGTGGGCGCGGTCACCAGGCAGGTCTACGACAAGAACGGCAACCTGCTCAAGACGATCCAGTACGCCACCGCGATCTCCGGCGGCATGGCCCCGTCTTCCGTTGCGGCCTCCGCCGGCGACCGGATCACCGACCGCGTGTACGACCAGGCCAACCGCCAGACCTTCGTGATCGACGCCACCGGCGCGCTGACCGAAGCGGTCTACGACAGGAACGGCAACGTCACCACGCGCTACAGCTACGCCACGCGCATCGCCGTGCCCACCGCTGCCAGCAAGCTGACCGAAGCGCAGGCGAAGGCGGCACGTGTCTACGACTATGCGGGCGCCGACCGCGTGGAACGCGCCGCGTTCGACGCGGCAAACCGAAAGATCCTTGGTGTCGATGCCACCGGCGCGGTCACCGAGACCAGCTTCGACGCGGCCGGCAATGCAGTTCGCAGCACCAGCTACGCGACGCTGGTCAACCTCGCGTCGCTGCAGGGCAACTGGACGGCCAGCGCCACCACGCTGCGGGCCCTGATCACCGCGAACACGGCCGTCGACCGGGTCGTGAAACGCAGCTTCGACGCAGCCGGCCGCCTGGCCTACAGCGTCGATCCCATGGGCTTCGTCACGCGCACGGCCTACGACGGGCTGGGCCGTATCGTCCAGACCACGGCGTACTCGCTCGCGATTCCTGCCGCCACGGCCAACACCGCCGAGGCCATTGCCGCAGCCATCGTGCTGCAGGCGGCGCAGGACCGCACCAACAGCTTCACCTACGACGCCGCAAGCCGGCTGCTCAGCAGCATCGACGCCCTCGGCTTCACCGAAAGCTATGGCTACAACGGCCTGGGGCAAAAGGTCACGTTCACCAACAAGAAGGGCTCCGTCTGGACCTACGCCTACGACGCGGGCGGGCGGCTGACGAAGGAGACCTCGCCCGCTGTCGAGGTGACCACCGTCATTCCCGATGCCAGCGGCAAGCTCGTGGTCGACGCGACCCGTTCGGGCAGCGCCAGCATCGTGACCCAGATGACGTACGACGCGCTGGGCAACCTGACATCGCGCACGGAGGCGGTCGGACGCGCCGAGCAGCGCGCCACCAGCTACGAATACGATGCCGTCGGCCACCAGGTCCGGGTGATCTACCCGCCCGTCGGCGTCTACAACCCCGCGGGCGACGCCCTCACGACCAACGGGGCCGGCGGCCTGGCCAGCCGCACCGAGCTGACCAGGACGCTCGACACCCTCACGACCTACAACGTCTTCGGCGACGCAATCGCCAACCGCGATGTGGCGGGCAGCTTCAGCTACAAGACCTACGACCTTCTCGGCCGGGTCGGCTACGAAGTCGATGCACTGGGCTTTGTCACGGGCTACCAGTACAACGCGTGGGGCCAGGTCACCGAGCTCAAGCGCTTTGGCGTCGGAACCACGCTCACCAGCGGCAATCCCGCAAGCCTGAGCGCCGCCCAGGTCAGCGCCGCGGTCAATGCCGCGGGCGTGAACCATGGCGCCGACCGCACGCTCACCACCTCGTACGACCGTGCAGGCCGCGCAGCCAGGGTCGTCGAATCATCGGCCTATACCTACGATTCGTCCGCGGCGTTGGGCGCGCAGTACGCCACCGCGGGCCGCACGACCGTCAACGCCTACAACGCCTTCGGCGACCTCACGCGCGTGGGCCTGCTCAAGAATGCCGGGCAGAACACCTGGGCCTACACGAACAACTACTACAACCAGAAGGGCCAGCAGGTCGCAAGCGTCGATGCGCTGGGCTACCTGACGACCCAGGCATTCGACGGCGCGGGCAACATGACCGTTCGCACCGAGTTCGCCAAAGCCGTCGCGGCATGGAACCCGGCCAGCGCGCCCGCCGCAGTGCCCACGGCGGTGGCGGATGCCCTCAACGATCGCCAGACCATCTTTGCGTTCGATCGCGAAGACCGCAAGATCAGCGAGACCCGCGTCAGCGTGGAATTCAGCGCAAGCAGCAACGGCACCAGTGCGCGTGCCAACCTGGTCACCAGCTACGCCTACGACGCGGTCGGCAACTTAACGCGGACGACCGACGCATCGGGCGCAGCCACGTACAGCTACTACGACGCACTGGGCCGCGTGCGCGCCACGGCGGCACCTTCGACGAGCAACGGGCTGTTGACGGCCGTCACCAAATTCCAGCGCGACGCCTACGGCAACGTGGTGGTGAAGACGGAGACGCACGTCTACAAGGCAAGTGCTGGCGCCGATGCGCTCGCGGCTCCCGGGTCCACCACGCTCACCCCGGGCCAGAGCCTGACGCCCGGCCAGGGCATCTTTTCGCCCGACGGCCGCTACCTGTTCACGCTGCAGACCGATGGCAACCTCGTCGTATACGACCGCCACGACAACATGCAGGTCCTGTGGAACGCGAACACCGCAGGCACGGGCGCCGACAAGTTCACCTTCCAGGCCGATGGCAACCTGGTCCTCTTTGCCGGCACCCAGGTCGTCTGGACAATCAACAAGGCTGGCCAGGGCGGCACGCAGCTGGTCATGCAGGGCGACGGCAACCTCGTGCTCTACACCGCAAGCAATGCGCCGGTGTGGCACCTGAACGCCACGGACAGCAACTCGCAGATCAACCCCGACCGCATCACCTACACCCAGTACGACAAGCTCGGCCACGCCACGCAGAGCACCGACGCGGCGGGTTTCAATCACTACAGCTCCTACGACGCCCTGGGCAACATCGCCAAGGAATGGCAGCTGGTCACCGACGGTGACAACGTCTCGAGCACCCTCTTTCGCGCCTACCAGTACGACAAGCTCGGGCAGCAGACGCACGTCATCGACCCGGCCTCCAGGAGCCAGGTCAGCGGCGGAACGGTCGCCATCGTCACGCAGGCACAGGCCGGACTCGTCGACACGGCCATGGAGTACAACGCTTTCGGCGAAATGACCGCCAAGGGCGTGGGCGGCGGCCGCCAGGAATATTTCGACTACGACAATGCCGGGCGCATCTGGCGAACCAATTCCGGCGACGGCGTCGACAAGGTCGCGCTCTACGACCTCCTGGGCAACCAGACCGCCCAGATCACGAGCTACGGCACCGCCTCGGGCAATGCGGACCTGAAGGCCTTCACCAACCCCGACTCGGTGGCCGTGGCCGACCTCCGGCGCACCGACACGATCTACGACGTGCTGGGCCGGGTCATCTCGACCATCGCTCCGCGGCGCAGCGAATGGACGGGCGGCGCCCAGGTCAGCCGCCTGTTCAGCCAGGGCTCCGTCGCCGGGTCGAGCAACCCGACCCGCGACGAGAGCGGCATGGTCAATGGACGCTCCGGAACAAACACGGTCAACCTCGCCTGGTCGCCAGTGCGCAACCTCGGCAGCGGCGACATCAAGGTCGTCATGCAGTACACGACCCAGGTGTATCCGCTGACTCCGCCGGTGCTCGATGCCAACGGCAATCCCGTCACCACCGACGAATCGGGCAACCCCTTGCCCCCGCCCCAGATGGCCGGTGGCCAGACCCGCGAGCAAACCCGCATCGTGACCAACGCGGCGGAGAACACCAACAGCCTCACGATGACCTGGGAGGACGCCTGGAACGACGCGAACGGCGGCATCGGCCGCGTGACAAAGCTGACCATCTACAAGAAGGACGTGTACGGCAACTGGCAGCCCGTCATCACCGAGGGATCGCTGGGCTACAGCGGCCAGGTCATCGACGTCGATGCGCCGGACGACCTCACGACCAGCATGCGCATGCAGATCCGTCCGGCCGGCAGCGCCGGCGATACCGGCTGGGTCGATGCACCGCTGGTGAACTTCGGCGACCTGCTGCGCTACAACGCCAGTGCCCTGCCGCCGGGCAGCTACGAGTACCGCGTGACGCAGACCACGACGGCCGGCGTGGCCAGCGTGACCGCCAGCGGCACCGTGACCCTGGCCTCGCCGCCGCTGTCCCTCATCAGCGTTCCGATGGCCTTCTACCAGATGGGGCCCGCCAGCGGCGGCCTGTTCACCTGGTCCTCGCCCGGCACATCCGTGGAGCAGACCTTCCGCTATCGGCTTGCCGGCAGCACCGGCGCCTGGACAACGCAGCCCGTCGCGGCCCGGGGCAACGGCAGGGACGGCGTGGACGTCACGCTGCTCGCCAAGGGCACCTATGACTACGAGCTGCTCTGGTCGCATTCGGGCGAAGGCGTGCCGTACGCGCATGCAACAGGCCAGATCGCCTCGAGCGGGATCACTCCTCCGCAATGGGTGCCTCCGGTCAACCTGCCGGTGATCACCGGCGCCGCAATACGCATCGTCGGCACCGGCGGCAATGACGAGTCGGGCAACCCGATCGGCACCCCGCTGACGATGATCGAGTGGCCCTACTCCTCCGTCCTCAACGCCGGCAATGGCGTGACCTTCCAATACCGCCCCGTGGGCGGCAGCGCCTGGAGCTCGCTGCCCGTGGTCAACCTGGCCGGCAGCAACGAGTCAAGCTTTCCGATCGGCGCGCAGCAGGTGGACATCACCAACCTTGCCGCCGGGCGCTACGAATACCGGATCCTGGCCACACTCACATCGGGCGGAACGACGCAATCGGTGGGCCAGGCGACAGGCATTCTCGACAACCAGAGAACGCCCATCATGGAAACACGCTCGGGCGTGAACGTGGTGCCGTACCTGGTCCAGGTGGGGTCCGAGCCCATCTACTCGCGCGACGAGAACGGCAACATCATCTACGAGACCGTCTACGAAACGCAGTACCAGACCCGAACCGACCCGATCTACGGATGGGTCCAGGTGCCGCGCACCGAGGCCTACCAGGTGGCTGTGCAGGGCCCGCCCCAGACCTACACCGACGAGTCGGGCAACGTCATCGTCGTGCGGGATGCGTGGGGCAACATCCAGTACACCACCGTCTACGAGACGCGCTATCGAACCGTCTACGACAACTATCTGGTCATCACCGGCTGGCAGAACGTGACCTATCCGGTCCAGGTTCCTGTGCAGAGGCCCGTCATCCTCGGCTATCAACCGGTGTATGAAACCCGCTACCAGTACGTGCCCTACACCTACCAGGTGCAGGTCGGCACGACGGCGCCATCGGTCCAGGACAACACCCCGCCCTACACGGCGGGCTACTGGACGCCGCTCATTCCGGCGCTCTTTGCCTCGAGCACCACCACGGTGGCGGGCAGCGCGGCGGTCAGCCAGAGCAACACCAACGGCGCCGACGCGGTGCAGACGCCGGCCACGCAGGGCACCAGCAGTTCGCCGCGCCCCGTGGTCAACCAGAACACCGACCGCTGGGGCAACGTGGTCTCGATCAGCGACCCGCGCTCGGCCGCGTGGGTGACCACCTACCGCTACAACGCCAACAACCAGCTCATCGAGCAGAAGCAGACCGACGCCAACGGCGTCCAGGGCACCTCGGGTGCCGCCGTGACCCAGCTGTTCTACGACAAGATGGGGCGCCAGGTGGCCGTCAAGGACGCCAACGGCAAGATCCAGGGCCAGGTCTACGATGCGCGCGGCAACCTCGTGCAGGAGCTGCATGCCGACGGCGGCGTGATCCGCAACAGCTACAACGTCTTCGGCGACAAGGTTTCGGCCACCGACGCGATCGCGAGCAACCCCACCCTCACCCGCTTCACCTACGACAACCTGGGCCGCCTGCTCACCACCACGCGCGGCGTGGTGCAGGTCTTCAACGCCAACACGGCCAACAACATCCCGCAGCTGGTCGACACCCGGGCCATCGTCGAGAGCAGCACCTGGGACCAGGCCGGGCGCAAGCTCAGCCAGACCAATGGCAACGGCGAAACCACCCGCTACGCCTACGACCTGCAGGGCCGCGTGGTGCGCACCATCCAGCCCATGGGCCAGAGCACCCGGGTGGCCTACGACGCGCTGGGCAACAAGATCGCCGAGGTCGACGGCAACGGCTACATGGCCACCTGGAGCTACAGCTACTTCGGCAAGGTGCTCACGCACACCGACTACGGCGGCCGCGCCTACACCTACACCTACGACAAGGCCGGCCAGCTCACCTTCGACAGCGGCGCCAACCGCGAGTACACCTACAACATCGAAGGCCTGCTGGCGCGCACCTACGACCGCACCACGGGCCAGGACGCCCGCTACGAGTACGACCTGGCCGGCAACCGCGTGCGCGAGTGGTTCGGCCAGGGCGGCGTGGTCTACAAGGACAACCACATCGCCTACGACGCCCTGGGCCGCATGCGCTGGGTGGCCGACGGGCGCGCGTTCGTGAACATCGAGTACGACAAGGTCGGCAACCGCACCCGCATCAAGACCCACGTGCTCGACCAGGACACCAGCCTGGACAGCGACCTGTTCTTCCAGTACGACGCGATGAACCGCCAGACGGTGGTCAACGCGGTCGATGCCGCCGGCAACCTGGGCGGCCAGGGCCACCGCATCGCCTACGACCAGAACGGCAATCGCACCAGCGACACCTGGTGGGGCAACCGCGTGCTCACGGTGGATGGCCAGAGCCAGATCATCGGCTTCGACGAGAACGGCGCGGCCATCTACAGCACGACCGCCAAGCAGTACGTCACCAGCCAGGGCTACACCACCGAGGCCTACCGCTACGATGCGCTCGCTCGCCTGACCAGCGTGGTGCGCGACGGCGTGCAGACCGATGTGCGCCTGTACGACGGCGCCAGCCGCGTGGTGCAGACCGGCCCGGCGGGCACCCTGCCCGTGGGCTATGTCAACGCCCTGCTGGGCACCACCTGGAACGGCCAGACCCTGGCGGGCACGGGCAGCGAGACGCGCATCAGCGCCTACAACGCCAACGGCCAGATCACGCGCCAGGACGTGTTCGACAGCCAGAACGGGCGCAAGTACACCATCGGCTACGGCGCGCTGGCCGCGCCGCTCGCACCGGGCATGGGCACGGCCGGCGGCTACGACGGCGCGGGCAACCTGCTGGGCTACACGGTGTGGAATTTCCAGGGGCAGGCCAGCGTGACGAACTACGCCAACGCCTATTCGCGCGCCGAGGGCTACCGCCAGACGGCCACCGTGGGCACGAGCAACGTGACGCTGCTCGGGGGCACGAACTGGTACTACGGCAACGGCAACGAGCTCACGGGCGTGGGCGACGTGACGCAGCCGCTGAACAACCGCACTTTCGTGAGCGACATGGAGGGCAACATCCTGTCCTCGCGCTACCTGGCCTCGGGCGAGGAGCAGCGCCAGCTGGTGGTCAACGGCCAGGTGCTGGGGCAGTACGGGCGCATCCGCGATGCGAACAACCCGAGCGCGCCCAACGGGGTGCCGCTGTTCCAGACGAAGGCGGAGTTCAATTTTGGGTACCGGCCGATCGACGGCAGCTATCCGTCGGCCAGCCCGGGCACGTATGCGGTGAGCGCGGGCGACACGCTGCAGAGCATTGCGCGCGGCGCCTATGGCGACGAGGGGCTGTGGTACCTGATCGCGGACGCCAACGGGCTGTCGAGCAATGCGGACCTGAAGTCGGGGCAGGTGCTCACCATTCCCACCAAGGTGGGGGCGGCCAACAACGCGAACTCCTTCAAGCCGTATGACCCGAGCAAGGTGATCGGGGATACCAATCCGAACATGCCGATGCCGCAGGCCAAGGAGGGGGGCGGCTGCGGGGGGTTCGGGCAGATCCTGGTGGCGGTGGTTGCAGTGGTGGTGGCGTACTTCACAGGTGTCTATATCGGCGCCGAGAGCTTTGCGGGCTATGCGGCTGCCGGCGCGGTCGGCTCGGTGGCCGGCCAGGCGGTGGGCATCGCCACGGGCGTACAGGACAGCTTCAGTTGGAAGGCGGTGGCACTCGCCGCCATCGGCGGGGGTGTGGCGGGGGGCTTGAGCAGCAGCGGACTGCTGCCCCAAACGGAGAGTGCGTTCCTCAACGGCGCGATCCGCGGCGCGGTCAGCAATGCGGCGAGCCAGGGCATTGCGGTGGTCACCGGTCTGCAGTCCAAGTTCGACTGGAAGAGCGTCGCGGCCTCCGCCATCGGCGGCGGCGTGGCGCAGCAGCTGAATTCGGCCATGGGGTACGACCTGAAGACGATGCCTTTCAATCTCGGCAAGAGCCTTGTGTCGGGCTTTGGCGGGGCGCTGACTTCGGCGGTGGTGCGAGGGGGCAAGGTCAGTGGCGCCCAGGTGGCCGCGGATGCCTTTGGCAACATCATTGGGGACAAGCTGGCGGCGGCCAACGGGCAGAGTTCCAACAGCTCGAAAGGCCAGCAGGAGGATCGCCTGGGCGACTTCATCACGCGGAACCAAGGGGCTTGGGATCAGCGCTATGCAAATTACCAGCAGGTGGTCGCCGCTTTCAGGGGGGCCAGCAGCGACGGTCGTTATCCGGGCATTCAAATGGCTGCCGGGACCGACACCTTGAAGATTCCGTTGTTGCCTGGCGAGCGCGAAAACATGGATCAGGTGGCGCTGCAGAGGTCCCGGGAGCAAATGGATCAGCAAAAGGCTCAGCTTCAACGCAATGTCGATGAACTCAAATCCATACGGGGGTGGGTTGATTCAACGAAGACGTTGGACGTCTCGGAAGTCGATGGGCCGAGCTTGCCGACTATCACAGTCACCGCCTCACGTGAAGATGATGGCTCGTACCACATTAGTGAAGCGGCAAGATTGTCGAACTACCCTGCACCCAATGCAGGCGCCATCACCAATTTACCGCCGACCCCTTGGGAGCGTACGTACTTGTCACCTCAGGTGCAGCATGTGATGGGCAACACCATCACAGGCAAGCTGGTAGGTGGGGTCGTGAATACTCTGGGGACTGCATGGGCAAGCTTTGCCAGTCCCAACGGCTACAACCCTGCGACGGGCAAGAACCTCAACTTGGTGCAGCAGCGCAATGGACGCATCGATACGCTGATCAACGCGGCCGGAGCCGTACTTAGTGGTGGTGGCGCGTCAGCCGTTCGCACTGAAATGCAGGTTGTCAAGACGGAGGTAGCTGGGGCAAGGATTGCGACCCAGGCAGAGGTTACTGGTGCTCGAGTCGGTTCGACTAGCGAAACTGCAAAAGCATCCTGGCTCGGAAAGCAGCAATTTGATGCGACAAATTTGAGTGAAGAGCAGGTCAAAATTGCAACGACCAAATCTATTAGACGCAACCTTGGACTGCAGACAAATTCCAACGGCCAATTAATTGCCAATGCAAATCAAACAGAAGAACTACTACAAAATCTCACTAGCTGGCGTCGTTCGGTTTATGCAAATGATGCAGATTTCCTTGCCTTGGATTCCAATATGCAGGGCACAATAATCCACAACTCCGTTTCGAACAGAATGCGTCAACTCGACGTGGCTGATGTCAACATAAATCAGAGGATTTATGGGAAAAGTCAATATACAAGTCCTGTGACAGGGCTTCCATATGAGTATAGAATACCGGACTACTATCATACTCGGGATAATGTAGTTCTTGACATAAAGCCTGCTGGTACACCGTTAGCGGGGCCACAATACAATGACTTTAGGTCGTTCACCGGGAGCAACGACGTGCGTTGGATTTACTATCAAGGATTTTAGTGATGCTTACAAAAAAACAGGTGCTGCATCTCTCCTTGGCTCTAGTCAAGGCTGGTGACGTTGATTTAGTGGATGGGACGGACCTATTTGCTGGCAAAGGGCTCGATAATTCCGATACAAAAAAAGTGCAGGAAATAGTCAAGATCGTACACACTCTTTGCCAAGGGTATCGGTATGAAAATACTTTGAACTTTGATGCTGAAGTTGCAGCAAAGTCATCAGAATTTTCTGCAATGAAAAAAAAGATTGAATCCTCTCCCGTCAAACAATCAGAACGGCTAGATCATCTTTATTCTGGGATTAGGAATTCGATTGAAAATCCTGATCTACTGAAAGGCTTGGCTCAAAAAGAACACCTTCCTCTCGTCGAGAGATTAGGTGAGTTGCTGATTTCTCTTCGAATCTCGGACTGAATTGTCCTGTTCGATCGAAACAGCCTTGCGCACGGCCTCTTCGTTCTTAGTAGCCAAGAAGAAATAAAAAGCCCTCGCCACCCCGGCAGTTCTGCCAAGGTTTGCGAGGGCTTATTCGTTAGCGCGTTTGTCGCTATTGGTCAACGCCTCTGCTGCGGAGCATAGCGTCGTCGCACCTGGTGGGGCAACCGCGTGCTCACGGTGGATGGCCAGAGCCAGATCATCGGCTTCGACGAGAACGGCGCGGCCATCTACAGCACGACCGCCAAGCAGTACGTCACCAGCCAGGGCTACACCACCGAGGCCTACCGCTACGATGCGCTCGCTCGCCTGACCAGCGTGGTGCGCGACGGCGTGCAGACCGATGTGCGCCTGTACGACGGCGCCAGCCGCGTGGTGCAGACCGGCCCGGCGGGCACCCTGCCCGTGGGCTATGTCAACGCCCTGCTGGGCACCACCTGGAACGGCCAGACCCTGGCGGGCACGGGCAGCGAGACGCGCATCAGCGCCTACAACGCCAACGGCCAGATCACGCGCCAGGACGTGTTCGACAGCCAGAACGGGCGCAAGTACACCATCGGCTACGGCGCGCTGGCCGCGCCGCTCGCACCGGGCATGGGCACGGCCGGCGGCTACGACGGCGCGGGCAACCTGCTGGGCTACACGGTGTGGAATTTCCAGGGGCAGGCCAGCGTGACGAACTACGCCAACGCCTATTCGCGCGCCGAGGGCTACCGCCAGACGGCCACCGTGGGCACGAGCAACGTGACGCTGCTCGGGGGCACGAACTGGTACTACGGCAACGGCAACGAGCTCACGGGCGTGGGCGACGTGACGCAGCCGCTGAACAACCGCACTTTCGTGAGCGACATGGAGGGCAACATCCTGTCCTCGCGCTACCTGGCCTCGGGCGAGGAGCAGCGCCAGCTGGTGGTCAACGGCCAGGTGCTGGGGCAGTACGGGCGCATCCGCGATGCGAACAACCGATGGGCACCTGCAGTTGGTGGTGGTTGAATCAGGACACCCATTCGGACACCGCCAGTCCCACTGACTCCTTGGTTTTCGACGGTGCACCATGACGGACCTTGTGCGGCTCGAGCACTCGCGTTCGAACTCCTTGACACACCCTGAGTCTCTGAATTGGCTACGCCCTCGCACAGACCTGTGCCGTGCGCTGGCAGACCCAGTTCGGCGGAGATTACATCTATGCGAACGCTGCAAGCTACGTCAGGTCCAGCTCCCATGCAACGGCTCTTTATCAAGAGAGTGTTGCCATCGCTTCGGAACGGCCTTCCGCTGTCGCTTTTCAACTGTGGCCCAGCCGATGCAGAAAGATCATCGGCGGCTACCGTGTACTTGCTTGTAGACTGTATGAAAACACAGCATCTTGGGTTCGTCTCCCAAGGATCACGGATGCTTTTTCATGCGGCGTCGCGCTGACGAATTCCTCGCAGGCTGTGTTTGAAGAGCGGCGTCCGAAAGCTGCTATCTAGTCACGGCTCAGGCCACATTTTTAAGGACTCTCTATGGCTACAAATGCATCCGACGTTATCTACACCGTACCACGAACGGGAGCCGTTGCCCGCACTGCTGAATTGCGTCTGTCGGATGTGATCAGTGTGAAGGACTTTGGCGCGAAAGGGGACGGATCGACCGATGACACCGCAGCTATTCAAGCGGCCATCAACTCTTTTTCGAGCGCTGGAACTCTCTACTTTCCCGCTGGCACGTATATCATTAGTTTCCAACTAAATTCCTCGGTCAATGGCTTGATCTTCTTGGGGAGTGGTTCTCAAGGATCGATCATCAAGACGACTTCAGCCACCGCACATTGCCTGAACATCACTGGATGGAATTCGGGCGTCGAAAAGCTCGGCTTCGATACCGCCGTTACCAAGACCGGTGGTCACTACATCGTGTTGTCGGGCGCATTCAGCCATGTTACGCAATGCCGTTTCGATCGTCATTGGGTCGCAATTGCAATTCCCAACCCTGCTCAACCGGCTCCTGTCTGGGTTAGCCATTGCATCTTTCACGATGCAACCCCTGGAGTTACAGCATATGGCAGCGGAGCGATCTGGATAGACCGCCCTAGCACCGACGTATATCTGGACAACCTGCTTTTGCTCAACGACGTCAATGGTCCGGCAACCTACGGGATCGACGTCCAGCGAGTCGGAGCTCTCACTATCAGCAATACAGAGATCGTTAAGCAGGGGATTGCGTTGTTGATCAATCCCCAAGCGGGGCAGCGAGTGCAGGCGGTATTCGTGACCAACACGTACTTCGATACCTGCTATGGGAACTGCGTTCTGGTGCAACCAGGTGCTGGCGGCGCTGCAGAGTGGCTGAAGTTCACCAACGTATGGACCAGCCCGGCAGAACAGAACACAAACGGATTCCTGTTCAACGCGGACGCGGGCACTATCGGCAACGTGAATATCACCAATTTCACCTGCCACAACGACTTCGGGCCCGGAGGCACGGGCATTCTGTTTCAAGGTACCGGCATCAAGGACGTGACCATCAATGGCGGTATGGTTCAAGGACACTTCTATGGGGTGGCGGCGGGTCCCAATGTCTCGGACTTCACCATCACGAATGTCAGCGCTGGGGCTTATGACCCAACCCACCCTGGTGTTGGAAATACCTACGGCATCGTCGTGTCCAACGGCGCCTCCAACCGATACGTCATCACAAATAATCGTGTGAGCGGAAACAGTGCAGGGGGAATCGTAGACAACGGTACTGGCACCAACAAAGTTGTCGGCCAGAACATCGGATAGTGCTCAAAGTGCCTCGATAAGGCAATCTGAAGAGTCAACTTCCTCAAGCCTCTGGCGAACGCTGGGGGCTTACTTATTTGCGAGAACCCCATCCTGTCCACATGAACGCATGACCTACGCCACCCTTTGGGGCGAGCTTACACAACGCCATGCGGGACCGATGAACGCGAAGGCTAGGCAGGAGGCGAGCAGCAGGAGCATCGCAGTTCATCCGCCGCGGGTTCGACGCGTTTAATCCGCATCCGGCGCCCGGCTTTGCTCGACACGCCACTCCGCGCGACAATGCCAAGCTGCGGCGACAGCGCCGCTTGCGCAGCTTTTTGGCCCTGGCACCTCGCCGGACTTCAAGGCTCGATGCACACCCAATCAAAGACCAATCGATGCAAAGCTCAGAACCGATTTCGTTCGATGCCCTGATGTCCAATGCCATGGCAGCAAGCCAGGCCAACGACGGCCCGCAAGCCATCGATTTGTTCCAGCAGGCCAGTGCCGCCGATCCAGGCGCCGCGCTGCCCCAATTCCTGCTGGGTGCGGAATTCGCCGCGCTGGGCGACACGACCCAGGCCGAGGCTGCCTTCGCCAACGCAACGCGGCTGGCCCCTGGCTTCCCCATGGCTCGCTACCAGCTCGGCCTTCTGCAGTTCAGCTCCGGCCGCGCGGCCATCGCCCTGCTCACCTGGCAGCCACTGCTCGATCTGCCGGCCAGCGATCCCCTGCCGCATTTCGTCAATGGCTTTGCGGCCCTTGCGCAAGACCATTTTGACGAAGCCCTGCGGCACTACGAACAGGGGCTGGCGCTCAACACCACGAACGACGCGCTGTCGGGCGATATCGAAAAGGTCGTGGCTGGCATCAAGGGCCTGGTCGAAAGCCCGGTCGCCGCCGCGCCCGATGCCGGCACGGCCGACGACGAAGCCTCCAACCACGTGCTGCTGGCCAACTACCATCAGCAGGGCCGCGCGCATTGATGATTCACTCGCAACGCATCTGCACGCCTTGGCCATGATCGATCCGACGACGCAACTCGCTGCGATGATTCGTGCGCAGTTCAGCGCGCAGTTTCGAGCGCAAGCCCAGGCCAGGGAGCGCGGCGTGGCCGGGCGCGAAGCCCCCCACGATGCGCGGACAACGACCGGCGGCAAGCCGCCGCAGCCGCCCTCCCCTGCAGACAGCACCGACGCAGAAATCCGGCAGATGGTGGCCCTGCGCGTGCGAGCGCTGTCGCCAGACGATCCGCAGCGGCAGCGCAAGGCCTTCCGGCTGTTCCTCGAATCGGTGCTGATGCAGGCGTTCGGCCGCGAGCGGCTCGACGACAGGGGCTTCGACCAGATGGTCGATGCAGTTCTGGAGCGGATGGAAGGCGATGCCGAGCTGCATGCCGCCTTGCGCGAGGCAGGCGACCTTCTGCTTGCAGATGCGCAGCCTGGGCCAAGCCCCTCGCGCTAGCGTTCCGGCCGGCGCCACCGCGCGCGAATCAATCGATCGATCAGTCGTTCGCTTCCGGTGGTACCTCGGGCGACGCGAACATGTCGCCCATGTCCCCGCCAAGCGGCCCTGCTCTTCCGCCCATCAAGCGCCGCGCAAAGCGCTGCACGTCCTTGGCGTCCTTGACCTCGCCGCTCAGCAGCGCCTGGGCATAGCGCCCCGACAGGTTGGCCTTGTCGAGCCGCAATGCAAGCTCGGCATGCTCTTGCGCTTCCGTGCGCAGCGACTGCATGGCCAGCACCACCGCGAGGCCGCCGTGGCTTTCCGCAAAGTTGCGGTCGAGCCCCAGCGCGGTTTCGAAGCTCTCGCGCGCCCCTGCCAGATCGCCCTGCAGGATCTGCGTCCAACCCAGGCCATGCCAGGTGCCGATGTGCTGCGCCATGACTGCCAGCGCCTGCCGGAAGGCGCTGTGCGCGCCGTTCAGGTCGCCCGCCAGCAAGGCGGCAAAGCCGCGCGTGGACCAGGCGCGGCCATCGCCCGGATGGCGCTGCAGGGCGGCATCGGCAAACTGGCTGGCACCGGCGGCATCGCGTGCGGCCAGCGCCAGCGAGGCCTTGGTGACAAAGGCTTCCACCGGCTGCTCGGCAGGCGTGCCGGTGGCAAGGCTGGCATTCGACCAGCGCTCGGCGGCGGCAAAGTCGGAGGCGTCGATGGCAATCAGGCTTGCAATGCCTGCCGCCTGGGGATCGAGCCGGCCTTGTTGTTCGGCACCGGCGGTCCAGGCCATTGCACGTTCGAGCTGGCCGTCGTGATGCAGCGAACGCAGCCAAAGCTGCTGCAGGGCGCGTGCGGCAACGGGGGCGTCGCTGGTTGCCGGCGCTGCCTGCGCCTCGAGCGCCGGCGCAAGGCGGGCGACGCATTCCGCATGGCGGCCGCGCCTCAGTTCGATGAAGGCCAGGTTGTGCAGCAGCACGTCCGCAAAACCTGGCGGCGGCTGGGGTGTGCCGGCCAGGGCCTCGAGCACGGCCAGCGCCTCGTCGTAGCGCTGCTGGGCGAGCCAGAAATCGCCTTCGCGCAGGCGCCACGCCAAGGGATCGGCCTGCAGCGATTGGGCGTGCCGCAGATGAAATTCCGCGCGCTCCCATTCGCCGCAGGACAGCGCAGTTTCGAAAGCATCGATGAGCAGCGCGTTGTTCGACGGGTCTTCGCGCAGAAAGCCATCGAGCCGGTCGAGGCGCCGGAGCGCGGCCACGATGCGTGGATCGTCTCGCAGCGAGGGCGTGGCAGCAGTGGTTGCGGTGGTGTCTGTCATGGTGAGGAATGAATCTGGTTGTCGGGGCCGGGCGCTCGTATCACCACGAGACGTCCAGGCGTCCATCTTTGCTCAGCAACTCGCGCAGACGCAGCAGCCCCTGGCGGTGCAATTGCGAAACGCGGCCGCGCGTGATCTTCATGAGCACTGCGATCTCGTCGAACGGAACTTCCTTCAGGTAATGCTGGTGGATGACGGTCTTCTGCTGTTCGCTGAGCTGGTCCAACAGGCCGCGCAGCACCGTGCCCAGCTGAAGGATCTCGGTCTTGCGGAAATAGCTTACTTCGGGCGAAGGTGCGTGGGCGTGGTCGTCGAACGCCTCGTCGTCGACCATGCCCGTGCCCTCGAGCAGCACGCCCAGCGCAATGCCAATGCCGACTTCGGCCAGGTACTTGAAGAGCTTGTCCGGGCTGCGCGGCGACGCGGCCGAACCCGCCTCCGGCTTCTCGCTCGCTCCTTGCGCCTCGTTTGCGACCGCTTCCTTGATTGCGTCCATGCGCTCCTGGCGCAGGCGCATCCCGACGCTGATTTGCTGGTTCTTCTCGGTGAGGCGGATCAGCCCGTTGAGCATCGAGCCTTGCACGCGCTTGGCGGCGAAGGTCTTGAACTGCGCACCCTGGGCCGGGTCGAAGCGGTCGATTGCCTCGATGACGCCGATGCGTGCGAGCTGCAGGTAATCGGCAAACTCGACGTCGTCGTGGGTACGCCGCCCGTAAAGGGTGGCTGCCATCATCCGCGCATAGGGCAGATAGTGCCTGACGAGTTCGTCGCGCACGGCATCGTCGCGGTCCTTGCGCCAGCGCTCCCAGAGCGCGCCCGCAAGGTCGGGCCCTGCAGGCACGGCTTCGGCGGGCGCAACTGCGTCCGCCGCCAGGCCGAAGAACGGCTGGGCAACAGGCGGCGGTGCGGAACTCAGGCGTGGCATGGCGCGATTCGGTGCGGCTCGGTACGGCGTGCGTCAGTGAAAGCTGCCCACCAGGGCCTTGAGCACGAGGCTCCATCCATCGACCAGGATGAACATCAGTATCTTGAGCGGCAGGGCAATGGTGGTGGGCGGCATCATCATCATGCCGAGCGCCATGAGAATGCTCGACACGATCAAGTCGATCAAGAGGAACGGCAGGAAGATCACGAAACCGATCTGAAATGCCGCACGCAGCTCCGACAGCATGAACGAGGGGATGAGCTGGACGTTGCTGATGTCCTCCATCGACTTGGGCGTAGGCGCCTTCGACAGCTCGACCATCAGCGCCAGATCGGCCTCGCGCGTCTGGCGGACCATGAACTCGCGCAGCGGCGCAATGCCCTTGTCATAGCCATCGTGCATCGAGAGCTTGCCTGCCATGAAGGGCTCGAAGGCATCCTGGTTGACCTTCTGCAGCACCGGGGACATGGTGAACAGCGTCAAGAAAAGCGCCAGGCCGATCAGCACGGTGTTGGGCGGCGTCTCGTTCATGCCGATGGCATGGCGAAGCATCGACAGCACGACGATGATGCGCAGGAAGCTGGTGAGGCAGACCAGCAGCGCCGGCAGGATCGCAAGCACGGTGAGCCCGAGCACCACGCGCAGGGCCTGGGCGGTTTCGGTGGCTGGCGTTGCAGCGGCCACGACCGGCGGTGCAACCGCAGCTACAGACCGGGGCCGCGGTGGCGTGGCGGCGGGCGGCGCAGACCTGGGCGCGGAAGGGGGAGGCACCGAAACGGACAGTGCGGTTGTCGGCGGCGCGGTTGCCGCAGGGGCGGTCTCGGGCGCAGCTTCAGTCGCAGGCAGGATCGCAGGCACCGAGGAACTCGCCTCTTCGGTCGTCTGCGCCATGGCATTGCCGGCCGGCCAGCCGATCAGGCCAATCACCAGGAGGACCATGGCAAGAATCAAACCCGACAGCCGCGGCATGCGAGGACCGAGTGAGGGTGCCACGTGCGTCATCGAACGTCCCCGGGCACCAATGGCGCGGCCTCATTGCCGGCGGCGGACGAGGGAGACTCCGCAAGCACCTGGATGGACTGATCGGTGCACCCCAGCAGCAGGCGCTTACCGTTCCACACCACGACGTGAAGGCTGTGGCGCGGCGACAGGTGCGTGCTCGACACACGTTGAATTTCAGGGGACGACCCGGTATCGAGCAGGCCGCCGAGCCGCGGCCACCACGTGCCGGTAGGCTTTCCCGCCGACCTTGCCTTTCGGCGCACCGCAACCACGCCGTACGCCATCAGCCCGCCCACCACGAGAATGGCAATCCACCAACGCTCGCCCGCGTCCGAGTCCAATGCGCCCGGCGGGTCCCGCTTGACCGGAATGCTGGACGGCAAAGTGGTGTTGCCGCTCGACGCAGCTGCGCCACCCTGGCCTTGCTGCGCACTGGCCGGCACGGCGCACAGCAGCCCTGCCAAGACGGCCAAACACGCGAGGACCCAGCTGCACGCGGCGGCTCGATGGGCCACGGAGAACCGCGGCTGCGCTCGATTCATCCCTCAGCTTCCCGAAGCAAGGCCCAGCGCCACCGGCAGTTCGGTGATGCGCACCGCAAAGTGCCCGTCGACCGCCACCAGCTGGCCGCGCGCGACCACCTTGCCCTCGATGGTCAGGTCCACCGGGTGGTCGATCTCCCGGTCGAGCCGCAGCACCTGGTGCTCCTTGGCGCCGAGCAGTTCGCCAACGGAGAGGCTGACCTCGCCCACGCAGACCTGCAGCCTGGCCTTGATCTGGTGAAGCGGATTCCAGTCCTTGAGGATCGACGCATCGCCGCCCTGGTTGGCGGCATCGCCCTCGCCGCCGGCATGGAGGTCCGGCAGCGCGATGATCTGTGCGGTGGGCAGGCTGCCCGGGCCTTGCGCAATGCGCACCCTGCCCTCGCCGCGCGTTTCGACGGCGGCAGCGGATGCGCCGACACGGTTGTCGGTGGCGATTCCTTCCAAGGCTTGGGTCATTGTTTTCTTTCCTTCGATTGTTGAGTGTTCATGCGCAGGCCCGAGCCTGCTGCGGAAGACGCGGATACCGCCAGTTCGATGGCAATCCGCCCGTCGCTTTGCCCAAGCCAGCCATCGCATACCCGCCCGCCATCGGCGCCGACCACTTGGGCCGGAGCATCGAGCAGGTGTTCGAGCGGAACCACGTCGTCGACGCGCAGTTCCTGGAGCTGCCCGAGGTTGAGTTCCGCGCCCTTCAGCATGACGCGCAACGCCACGCGCCGATCGGCCAGGGCCCGGTCCAGAGGCTCTTTCGGCAACAGGTGCTCACCGGAGTGCAATGGCGGCCTGGCTGCCGCCGGTTCGCTTCCGAGCAGGGCTGCCACGGCGCCGTGCGGCAGACCGAGCCGCCAGACACCGCCGCACCATGGCCAGTGCACACTGAGCGCGCCGGACCAGGGGTTGGAGAACGCGTTGGCTTCGCGCGAGCTTTCGGTCTGCTGCGGCTCGAGCCCGAACCCGGCCAGCAAGGCTTCGATACGCCGCAACCAGTCGGCCCAGGCTGCCCGCGCGACGACGGTGGCGATCTTGCCGGGGCCCTGCGCCGACATGGGCGCTCCACCCGCCTCGGATGCGAACATGCGGCCTGCAATGGCGCGCAGCGCCGTAATTGACGCATCGGATGAGGCCGCTGCTGCTGTCTCGAGGGCCGGCAAGCTCGCAGGCACGCGGCGTTCCGCTGCGGTAAACGTCCAGCAGGCGGTGTCTTCCGACGCTACCAGGCCCGTGGTGCGGCCCGGCTCGCCCACGTGGATTTCCGGCTCCGCCGCCAGCGAATCCTGGCGTGCGGGAAGCCATTCGTCGCCCCACGCCCGATGAAGCGCGGCAAGACGCAGGCGCAGTGCCTCCTTTTGAGCGCCTTGCCAGCTTCGCAAGGGCCGCGCCCTGCGCATCGACTCGGCAAGATCGAGAAGTGACGATTCGTTCATTTGCTCTTCATCGAGAACAGTTCCTGCAGCATGTCGTTGGCAGTCGAAATGATTTGCGAACTGGCTTGGTAGCCGCGCTGCATGATCACCAGATCGCTGAACTCCTGCGACAGATCGACGTTCGAGATCTCGACCCGCCCGGCGCTGACCTTGCCAAAGGCGCCTTCGCCCGCCGTGCCCAGATGCCACGCGTTCTCGTCCAGCTGTTCGAACTGGTTGTCGCCCAGGGATCCCACGGCGTCGGGCGAGTCGAAGCGCGCAAGGGCCAGGCGCGCACCCTTGACGGTCGAACCATTCGAATAGCTCAGCGTGAGGGTTCCGTTGGCATCGAAGGTGGTGCCGCTCAGCGCGCCGGGGCCAATGCCGTCCTGCGAATCGACCTTGAGCGTGGTCTGCCCCGCAAAAAGAACGACGTCGGAACTGAAATCCAGCGTCAACGCCATCGGCGGCTGCCCCGCGGGAGCGTATGCCGCCTGCATGCGCGCGGTCTCGGGCGTGGGCTTTCCGCCGACGAACACCATCTGCCCGGTACTCACGACGGTAGTACCCTCCATGAGTTGGACCTTCATCGTGGTGCCGCTCTCGGCCGCACTGACGACCGAGAACTTCATGGTCAGCGTGTGGCTGGCACCGCTGGCGTCCACGACGGCGATGCCGCCGACGGTCTGCTCCGTGACCGTGTTCGACAGGTTGCCCGAGAACTCCACGCGGGAGGTGGGGCGGCCCAGGCTCATCATCTGGCCCGCCAGAGTGATGGCCACCAGGCCGCCGCGGTCGTCGAGCCCCATGACCTTCTCGCCGTTGACCCGGCTCACCAGCGTGCCGTCGGTGTCGAACTTGAACTGGCCGGCCCGCGTATAGGTGGTCTTCCCGTTTGCGTCCTGCAGGGCAAACAGGCCCTGGCCGTCGACGGCCATGTCGAGATCGTTGCCGGTCTGGCGCAACTCGCCCTGCTTGAACGACAGCGATGTCCCGGCCGTGCTGAGGCCAAAGCCGACCTGGTCCTGGTTCTGGCCGGCGCTGCCGCCGCCCAGATTGCCGCCGGTGTAGAACATGTCGGCGAACTGGAGGCTGGAGCTCTTGAAGCCCGGCGTGTTGATGTTGGCCGTGTTGTTGGCAATGACGCGCAGTCCGCGCGAGTAGCCCAGCAGTCCGGTCATTCCGACATAGATGGATTCAAGCATGGGTCATCCTTCGAGGTTTGAGGCTGCCGCGCTCAGCGCACCGCCGCGAGCTGGCTCAGCGAAATGTTTTCCAGTACGGCGCCTGCAGCCGTGCGAACAGTCAGCAGAGGCGCATCGCCCGAGAGCGAAAGCGCGCTCACCGTGCCGGTGACGGCGCCGGTCGGCGTGTTGACGTCGACGGTCTTGCCGATCAGTCCCACCGACTGCAGCGCGGCCTGGTTGGTGATCAGCGTCTCGATCTTGTTGTTGAGCTGCTGCGTCTGCTCCAGGCTCGTGAACTGCGCCATCTGCGCCATGAACTCCTGGTTGTCCATGGGCTTCAGGGGATCCTGGTAGGTGAGCTGGGTGAGCAGGATCTTGAGGAAATCCTCCATGCCCAGGCTGCTGGCCTGAAGGTTGGTTGCACTGGAACCACTAATTGCATCGATGGCCATCACGCCTCCTTGGGATCAATTGAATCGAACGTACTTGAATCGCTGTCGCCCGGCATCGCGACGCCGTCGCGCCAGACCAGGCGGCCGTTGCACACCACCTGATGCAGGCGCTGGCCGCGTTCGCGCATGCCGCGCTCGAGGTCGGCCACGAGCCGCGGCAGCATCGAAACCAGCGTCTGGTCGTCCGCCCGCATGGCGATCCAGACCGCCTGCCCGCGCAGCCTCGTTTCTTCATGCAGGCGAAGCGGCGCAAGCAGGATCTCGGGTGCCGGCTGGGGCGCTGCCGCGGCATCCGCGGCCTCGTCCTGGGAAGCAGCGGCTTCCGGCGCAGAAGCCGAGGCCGCAGGCAACCCGAATCGCTCGAACGCTCGAACGTCGAGGCGCAATCTGCTTTCGGGCGCGGCTTCGAACTCGGACACGGGTTGCCGCTCCACGAGAGCCCTTGCCGCCGTGCCCGGCGCCGGAAGGCCCGCAATCGCTTCGCCCTTCAGCGACATCCAGGCGCTGCCGTGCAGAGCCGGCCGCGAGGCGGCCGCCGATGTGCCGAGGGTTGGCGGCCGCGTTGTTTCCTGTGCGGGACCACGGCTTTCGCGGTGCTGTTCGCGGCCCTGGCCCCGGGGGCCTTGCTGTGGCCTCTGGTTGGCGGGGGCCGAGGCCTCCTGCGTGTCCGCGGCGCCCGGCTTGAACCAGCCAGCCAACTGGGCCCGTTCCATCTCGCGCTGCCATGCCAGCTGCCGCTGCGCCGGCTCATCGCCAGTGGCTGCCTGCGGCGTGTTGCGCCGCATCGGCGAAGCCATTGCGGATGCCATGGCAACGTTGTTGGAAGGAGTCATTCGCCTGCCCCGGCTGCGGCAGCCTGCGCGAATGCCGACCGTGCGAGCCAGTCGCGGTCCTGCTCGTTGCTGGCGCGCTGGCGCACTTCGTCCGCGTATTCGGTCAATGCATTCTCCTTGTGCCGGGTCAGCCCCTCGAGGCGCATCTGCTGCTCCAGGCACGCCCGGCGCAGCCGGTCGCGGGCAAGGCGCTGTTCCTCGCGCTGCGCGTCGAGTTGGGCCCATTGGCCGCGCAGCTGAGCCAGATATGCCAGGGTTCGCCTGTGGACCGCGGGATCGAGGCGCTCGAGCAGCACCTGGCCGACCGTTCGGGCCTGCTCGTCATGCGTCTTCAGCACCTGCGCCATCTGCGCCTCGGTGCCGGCCAGCACCTGCTGAGCCTGCGCGAGTTCCGCCATCGACTTGTCGAGCCGCCACTGCTGCTGCTGGCGAACAGGCTCGAGCGAATAGACAAAGCCGCGCACGTCGACGTCGCGCACCGCCGCGGAAGGAGCCATGGTCCTGGCGCTCATGGTTTTCTGCCTTCGGCAGCCGGAGCCAGGATCGCGCGCAGGTCGTGGATCGATTCCATGCGGCCCGCGCCACCCGCGCTTTGCCGCAACCATGCCTGGAGCCCGGGCTCGGTGTCGATCGCGCGGTCCAGCTCGGCATTGGCGCCTTTTTCGTAGGCACCGATGTCGATCATCTGGCGGTTGCGCTCCAGCACGGCCAAGTGCTGCATCGCCGCCACTGCCAGCGCGCGCTGGGCTTCATCCGCCAGTTCGGGCATGAGGCGACTCACGCTCTTGAGCACGTCGATGGCCGGGTAGTGTCCGCGGTGCGCCAGCTGCCGCGACAGCACGATGTGCCCGTCGAGAATGGCGCGCAACGCATCCGAGACCGGCTCATTGAGGTCGTCGCCCTCGACCAGCACGGTAAGCAGTGCGGTGATCGAGCCGCCGCCCGGCGCCATGCCGCAGCGCTCGCAAAGCTCCGGCAGCTCGGCGAACACCGATGGTGTGTAGCCGCGTGCGGTCGGCGGCTCGCCGGCCGAGAGCCCCACTTCGCGCCGCGCCATGGCAAAGCGGGTGATCGAGTCCATGGTGAGCAACACGTTCTGGCCCTCGTCGCGAAAGTACTCCGCGATGGAGAGCGCCGCATAGGCCGCGCGCAGCCGGGCCAGCGCGGGCTGATCGGAGGTCGCCACCACGACGACAGAACGCGCGAGGCCTTCCGGTCCGAGCTGCTTCTCGATGAACTCGCGCACCTCCCGGCCGCGCTCGCCGATGAGCGCGATCACGTTGATGCCGCCGTTCCCGTGCGTGCCCCCCTGCGCCTTCACGTGACGCGCCAGCAGGCCCAGCAGAGTGCTCTTGCCGACGCCGCTTCCGGCAAAGATGCCGATGCGCTGGCCCTGTCCCAGCGTCAGGAGCCCGTCGATGGCCCGAATTCCTGTTTCCAGGATGCGCCGGATCGGCGGGCGCTGCATCGGGTTGATCGGCGCGGCCTTGAGCGGCCGGCGCTGGGTGGCAATTGGCTTGGGCAAGCCGTCGAGCGGTTCGCCAAAACCGTCGATCACGCGGCCGAGCATGGCGGGACCCACGCCTATTTGCGAATCGGCACCGAGTGCATGCACTTCGCACCCTGCCGCAATGCCTTCCACCGGCCCATAGGGCATCAGCGTGACCCGGCCGGGCTTCAGGCCCACGACCTCGGCCAGCACACTGGCCGGCACCGCGCCGCCTTCTGCAGGGCCGCCGTGCGAGCGCACCATGATCCGGCACAGCTCGCCCACGGCGGCATCGGGCCCGAGCGCATCGATGGCCAGGCCCTGCATCTCGCGCACCCAGCCGATGCGGCGACGCAGATCGGTCTCCTGCAGAGCCTTGCGGCTGACGGCGAGCACGTTCATCTCAGGATCCCTGCGAGCGCAGCGATGCGCGCGATTGAAGCAGCAGGTCCCGCAGCGCATGAAGCTGCGTTTCGAACCTGGCATCGAGTCCGCCTTCGGGCGACTGCAGCACGCATCCGCCCAGCGCGATGTCCGGGCTTGGAATCCACTGCACGTCCTCGCTGCCCCAGCCGGCGGACGGCGCATCGCCCTGCGCCTTCTGAAGCGCCGCGAGATCGTCGGGGTGCAGATGCACTGCCACCAGCCGGCGGCTGCGCAACCCGCTGACGGCGTGCGCCAGGTGCGCCTGCACCGCTTCGGGCGCTGCGGCGCGTTCGCCCAGCATCCGGCAGACGGCTTCGAAGCAGAGCGCCAGCATGTCGTCCTGCGCAGCAGCCAGGCGCGCTTCGATCTGCGGCGGCAGCGCGGCGATCAGGTTGTCCAGCATTTGAACGCGTGCCTGGTAAGCCGACTGGGCCTGCTGCTTCAGTTCCTGCGCCAGCCGATCGGCGTGCTCGCGCAGTTCCCGCTCCGCCTTCTCGGCCGTCTGCGTGGCCAGTTGCCGAGCCTCTTCTGCGCTGCGTGCGCGCCCCTCCGCGATGCCCTTGGCAAGCCCTTCTTCGTAGCCGCGCCGGGCTTCGTCGCCGGTTTGCACCGCCACCGCGGCGGCATTGGCCTGGGCGAGCCCGTGCCCTGCAGCGGCCGCGCCCTCCTCCTGCGGTTTGCGCGCCGGCACCAGGTTGGGGGCCGGAGCCCGTACCTGCAACGGCTGGTGCACGTTCGGTCCGCGGCTGCGGGGCCGAGTCAGCGCAACCTGCCCCTGCATGACGACGTCGCGCAGCACCACGCTCGGCCGCGCAGGCGCGCCGGGGACGGGCTCGGTCGCCGAAGCCGGTGGCGGCGGCATCTTGTCGGTCACGTGCCGGCTCTCCAGTGTGCCCAGCGGCCGCGGAACAGCCGGTCGAACGAATGCTTCAGCTTTCGCCACGGCCTTCCCGAATACCCGCGGGCGGCGACAGGTCCCCGTACCTGCGTTGCGACCGCTTCGATCAAGGCAGCGCGCATGGCTGGCGGCGTCGAGTCTTCGGCACTCATGGCCGACAGGGCGGCATCGACGCGCCGCCGCTGCGCCGGCTCCAACGCGGCCAACAGTTCCTCCCGCCATGGCCAATCGGCCAGATGCAGCCAGCGCGCGATCAGGCCGGGCGGCTCGGCGCGCAAGCACTCGACCAGCTCATGCACCTGCGGTCCCTGGAGCGCCAGGAGGATCGCTTCGTCCGACAGCGGCAGCGACTGCGTCGCACCTGCCGTGGCTTGCGCGATCAGCGTGGCGTCCCGCTCCATGCCCAGAGCCTCCAGTTCCGCCAGGAGCGCCAGCAGGCCTTCTCGCTCGGACGGTGCCAGGGCATCGAGCATCCATGCCCGATCGACCGGCGCCATGGCGTGCAGCAGCAGCGCCGCATGGCGCGCGCCGCCGGTTTCGGGCAAGCCCGCGCCGTCTTCTCCGTTCAACGACGGACCGTGCCGGGAGATCATCAACTGGGTCTCCTTGTCCCGGACTCCTGCATCCAGTCGCGCACCCGGCGCAGCGCCGCCGCACGTTCGGCCTCCGAAAGCGGTACCGTTCCCTGAGACGTTTCGCGCCCCGCCACACCACGCCGCCCGGCGCGAAGCAGCCAGATGGCCAGCATCGCAATCAGGGCGCCGCCCAGCAGCCATTGCACGGGTGTCGGACTGGATCTTTCGATGGAATTGGCTGAAACCGGTGCTTCGTCCGATGCTTCGGGCGCCAGGGCCGCATGCGATCCTGCGACCGCCCCAGCGGCGGGGTCGGGCACCTGGATGGCGCCGCCGGCGAGCGATTGCACAACGATCGCGTCCCCTCGCTCGATCGACGCACCGGCCGCGGCGGCGATCACCTTGCGCAGTTGGTCTTCCTGCGCCGGGTCCAGCGCCTTGCGCACCACGGCAACCACCTGGATGCGCCGGATCGACCCCGGCTGGCTGACCACCTGCTCGACGCGCCGGCCCACCGCATATTCGACATCCCGCTGCGCACTGCCGCTGCGCGGTCCGCCAACGTCGCTGGCCCTGGCGTCGAGCGCCGCGCCGGCATCGCGCAGCACTTCCCGCTCGCGCACGACGACCCCGGTCGACTGCAGGCCCGAACGCGTTGCCGCAGGCAGCACGTCTTCCGTGGTCGTGCGGATCTGGTCCATGTTCAGCGTCACGTCGACACTCGCCAGTGCCTGTCCGGTGCCGAAGCTGCGATCGAGCACGGCCGCGACCTTGCGCGACAGGTACGCCTCGGTGTCGCGCTTCAGATCGAGCCGCGCGCTGCTCGTTTCGAGCTCGCCGCTGCTGCCTTCGGCCCTTGTGAGCGCCACGCCGTGGCTGTCGACAATGGTCACGTCCTGCGTGGCCATGCCCGGCACGGCGGCCGCCACAAGGCGCTGGACACCGGTCACCTGCTCGGCGCGCAGCGCCTGCCCTTGGCGCAGGGTCAGCGTGATCGATGCCTTGGCCTTCGACGTCGCCTGCTTGAACAAGCCCTGCTCGGGCAAGGCCAGCAGCACGCGCACCTCGCGCACTTGCGACAGCGACTGGATCGTGCGGGTGAGTTCGCCCTGCAGCGCGCGCTGGTAGTTGATCTTCTGCGCGAATTCGGTCATGCCGAAATCGGTGTTGTTGAACAACTCGAGGCCGACCGTGCCCTGCAGCGGAAGCTCCTTGCCCATCAGCTTGATGCGGGTCGCGTGCACCGTGGCCTTGTCCACCAGGATGGAGGTGCCGCTGTCGCCCAGGCGGTAGGGGATCTTGAGCCGATCGAGTTCCGTGGTCATTGCCTGCGCGTCCTGCGGCTTCAGGTCAGCGAACAGCACCTGGTACTCGGTGTGGAATACCCACCATGCCGCGGCCGACATCGCCAGCACAATGGCCAGCACCCCGCCAACCAGGCCGATGCGCGCGCGCTGCGTCAATCCTTGCCAGAAGTTCATATCGGCATCTTCATGATGTCTTGGTAGGCTTCAAGCAGCCGGCTGCGCACCTGCATCATCATCTGGAAGGACACGCGGCTTTCCTCGAGATTGATCATGAGCTGGTGCAGGTTCTGCGCATCGCCGAGCGCGAGCTTCTGCAGGTCGACCTGGTTGGAGATGAGCTTGCTGTTCATCTGCGAGATGCCGTCGGACACGATCTGCCCGAAGGAATTGGCAACCGATTCGCCTGCGGGTCTCGAGGCGCCTGACAACGCGCCCGGCACGGCTCCCGCGATCGGTTGCGACTGGGCCGCCGCCACCAGGGATTGCGCCTGCGCCGACAGTGAGGACAAGGCCTCGATGGGCAAGAAGGCCATTACGCGTTGCTCCCGATGTCGAGCGCCCTGAGCGCCAGCGTGCGCGTGGTGTTCATGGCCGAGACATTCGCCTCGTAGGCGCGCGTCGCACTCATCATGCTGACCATCTCGGTGGCCGTGTCGATCGCTGCGTATGCAACGTATCCGCGTTCGTTGGCCAGCGGATGCCCGGGTTCGTAGACCAGCCGCGGCGGCGCATTCGTCGGCACGATGCGCACGAGCGGGCTCCCTTGCGCGGCATCCGCCGCATCCAGCCCCTGGCTGACGAGCGCGCCGAATGCGGCGGCGCCCTCGCTCCCAGGCGTGCGGGCTTCGGCAACCACGCGCAGCGGTTGGTAACTGGTGCCGCCGACGCCCTGCACGGTGTTGGCGTTGGCCAGGTTGAGCGCCGCGACATCCACGCGGGCGCGTTCGATGTTCATGCCAATGGCGCTGATGGCAAAGGATTGGGTGTAGTCCATGGCTATTTCCTGCCGTCGCCGGCAGCCATTGAAAGAATTGCGAAGTGCCGGGAAAGGCCCTTGACCAGCGCCTGGTAGTGCACGGCGTTGCGCGCCATGTCCGCGGCTTCGGCGTCGAGCTGCACCTGCGCCGGAACGCCCGTCTCGTCCACGGCCGGCTCGATGCGGGCGCGAACCTGGCTCAGCGCAAATGCGTCGAGCCGGCCGGATTGCGCCAGGCCTCGTCGAGCGTCGGCGAGCTGATCTTCGAAGCTCACGCGCTGAGGCACATAGCCAATGGCGTTTGCATTCGCGATATTGGTTGCGATCGCCTGCTGGCGCAGGCTCGCGGCATCCAGTGCCATTGCCAGCGCCGATCGGGTCACGGATTCGATTCCGTCTGTCATGCCTCGTCTCCTGATGCTTGATGAATGCTCACTGCACGACGAGTTCACCGTGCAGCGCGCCCGCGGCCTTGACGGCACGCAGAATGGAAATGACGTCGCGCGTGCTGGTCTTCATCCGGGCAAGCGACTGCACGAGATCGGAAACGGTGTTGCTCCCGGCCACGAAGCCGGTTCCGTTGGACTCTTCGACGTCGACGCGCGTGTTGGTGACAATGGCCGTCCGGATGTCCGGCCCGCCGTTCAAGATGTTGAAAGGCTGCGAGGCCGTGTTCTGGCTCGATATGGCAATCTTGATGTCGCCGTGCGAAATGGCCACCTTCGATATCCGCACGTCACCGCCGGAAACCACCGTGCCGGTGCGTTCGTTGATCACCACCTTGGCCCGCCGATCGGGCTCCACCGTCACGTTCTCGATGCGCGTGAACAGGGTCACCAATTCATCGCGCTGCGCCGGCGGCACCGCAATCTCGATGCCCGAGGCATCGCGAGCCTTTGCCATGCCGCTGCCCAGCTGGGTGTTGATGGCTGCGGCAACCCGGCTCGCAGTGGTGTAGTCGGGTTCGGACAGGACGAAGGTCACGCTCTGGCGCTCATTGAGCATCTCGGCATTCAGGCCGACTTCCACCGTGGCGCCATTGGGAATCGAGCCGGCGGTGGGATGGTTCTTCTGAACCACGTTGCCATTGGCGTCGTAGCGGTACCCTCCCACCGAAAGGCCGCCCTGGGCCAGCGCATAGACGCGGCCGTTGGCGCCCTTCAGCGCCGTGATCAGCAGGGTGCCACCTACCAGGCTGCGCGCATCCCCGGCGGAACTCACGGTGACGTCGAGCGTGTCGCCCTCGCGGGCAAAGGTCGGCAACGCGGCGCTCACCATCACCACCGCGACGTTTCGGCTCTGCACGGCCTCCGGCGCGATCGTCAGGTTGAACTGCGACAACACGTTGGCCAGCGACTGGCGCGTGGTGCGGTTCGAGGGCGAGTCGCCCGTCCCGGCAAGGCCGGTCACGATGCCGGTGCCGAAAAGCGCGTTGTCGCGCCAGCCCTTGAGCTTGCCGAGGTCCTTCACGCGAACAGCGTCGGACGAGGCCGCACGAGCCCCCGGCCAGCCAATGCCCAGCAGAACAACCACCATCGCACAGCAAAGCAGGCGGAGCGGCGCCAAAGAATTCGTCGGGGTCATCACAGTCCCAGCCAGTCAAAGATCCGCCGCCATGCGCTGCGGCGTGCGCGGTCGGCCACATCGCCCTCGCCCACGTAGGTGATGCGGGCGTCGGCGAGCCTCGTGGAGAGCACGACGTTTCCATCGGAAATGTCCTGCGGCCGCACACGGCCCTCCAGGTTGACCTTTTGCAGTTCATCGTTCACCGTGAGCAACTGCTCGCCGGCAACGCGCAGCTCGTTATTGGCCAGCACTTCCCTGACCGTCACGGTCAGTGTGGCCAGCAGCTTGTTGGCGCGCTGGGTGCGCCCGCCGCCGTCGAATTCGCCCGTGACGCCAATGCCAAGCTGCCCCACGACCCTGTTGCCCGTCTGCGTGACCGAACCGTTGATGTCATTGGCGCGTCGCGTGCCGGTGTTGGCACTGGTCGTGGCCGAAGAGTTCTCGAACACCTGGACGGTGAGCGAGTCGCCCACCCGGAACGCCTTGTTGTCCGCCGTCAGCGGGCGGAAGCTGTTCTCCTGGAAGAGGCTCTCGGCAACAGCCGGCGCCGTGCAGAACAATGCCGCACCACCAACCAGTGCTGCCAGGGCTGCGCGAAAGAAATGAAAGTGCCTGCTCGTCATGGCTGCACCTCGACCTGGCCGGGCCCGGTGACTCGCGCCAGCACCTCGCCGCTCGAGCCCGGAACCTTCACGCGAACAAGCTGGCCCGTCCGGCCATCCTGCAGAACCTCGACGCGGCTCTCGACCGATACGGCACCGCTGCCGGCCTGAAGATGCGCCCAGTTTCCGCGCACCACCGCGGGCGTCGGCTCCAGGTGCGCGTTGGTCAGCACCTCGCCGGACTTCAGCGGCCTGCGCAGGCGCTGCCGGCCCGCGTCGAGTTCGGCACTGGAAGACACCGGCGTGCCGTGCCTGATGTCCGTGAGGTCGACGTCGCGCGACTCGGTGGCGCCGCGAAGCAACACCGCATCGACCTGGGCGCCGCTTCGCATGCTTTCCGTGGCAACCGGAAGCGGCGCCCAGGCATTGACTTCGAAGGTCACGGCGGTGGTGCGTACAAAACGGTCGTCCACCCAGGCGTCGACCCACACCAGCATGCGCCTCGATGGCTGCGACTGGCTGGCAAGCGGCCGCACGCGCAGCACCGGCACACCCGCAGGCAGGACCAGGTCGCGGGCCGAAGACACCGGCTGCACTTCGGCGCGCACGCTGCGCTGCGACAGCCAGCCGACAAGCGCCGAGCGCGCGGCCTCGACCACGGTTTCACCAGGCACTTCCTGCGCAGCGGTCTCGATGGAGGTCTCGCTCGCACCGCCCCAACGGATGCCGGGGGCGCCATCCACTAACTGCAGGCCGCTTCGGGCCTCGACCCAGCGCGCAATGGTGTCGCGGTCAAGCGTGACCGGCGACCCTGCCCGCGGGGCTGTTCCGATGGGCAGTGCCATCAGGCGGCGCAGCGTGGGCAGGTCGCGTGCCGTAAGAAACGCGATGTCTCCCAGCCGCACGCTGGCGCCTGCGACGCGCACCAACGGCCGCAGCTCGATGGAGACCGACCGGTCGCTTGCGGACGCGGCGACGGCCAGCGTCGACATCACGGCCGCCCCCAGAACCGAGACGACCCGGCCCTGCCAACTACTTGCGAAGGCCATTGATCATCCCCAGCATCTCGTCCGACGCCTGCATGACCTTCACATTGGCCTCGTACACGCGCTGGGCCACCATCAGGTTGACCATTTCTTCCGTCAGCTTGACGTTCGAGCCTTCGAGAAAGCCCTGCGCGAAGCTGCCCATGCCGTCTTCCGAAGCCTTTGCGGCAATCGCCTCCCCCGAGCCTGTGCTCGATCGATAGAGGTTGTCGCCCTGGGGCAGCAACGCCGTCGGGCTCGTGAAGCGCACGAGGTCGAGCTGGCCCACCTCGATGGGTGTGCTCTGCCCGCCCACCTGCACGCGCACGCGGCCGTCGCCGTCGATCTGCATGTTCTGGGCGTTGTCCGGGATGGCGACGTTGGACTTCAGGGGAAACCCGCCGGAGGTGGCAAGCAGCCCGTCCCGGTTGATCTTGAAAGTGCCCCCGCGCGTGAAGGTGCTCGACCCGTCGGGCATGGACACCTCCAGAAAACCTTCGCCTTGAATGGCGACATCGAATGCCGACTCCGTCTTCTTCAGGTCGCCCATGTCGAAGAGCTTCGACACCGATGCGATGCCGACGCCTGCCCCCAGGCGGCTCTCGGCCCCCAGGATGCCGGCTTCCTGCGCCTGCGCAAGGCGCCCCGCTTCGCGCACCATCAGGTCGGAAAAACCGACCTTGCTCTTCTTGAACCCGGTCGTGTTGACGTTCGCCAGGTTGTTGGCAATGGTGTCGACGTTGAGCTGCTGGGCCTGCATCCCGGTCGCGCTGATGTAGAGGGCATCGAACATGGTTGTATTCCGTTGAAGATTGAAGAGGGCTCGCGGCGGCTTTCTACGAGAGCTCGCCGAGCTTGCGTACCGCCCCACCGATCATTTCGTCGTAGCCCAGCGCCACACGCTGCATCGATTCGAAATGCCGCATCGACTGGATCAGCTGTGCCATCTCCTGCATGGAGCTCACGTTGGAGTTCTCGACGAACCCCTGGCGGAGCTGGACCTCGGCTTCTGGCACTTGCGCGGGCTGCTGCTCCGTGCGCATCAGTCCGCCGCCCATGCGCTGGAAGTCGTCGGTGTTCTCGAAACGAACCACCTTGAGCTGCCCGACAGGCGTCGGCTCGGCTCCACCGCCGGACTTGCTTTCGAACACCTGGCCGCTGGCATCGATGACGGGGTTGGGACGAGTCAGCACGATCTCCCCGCCCACCCCCATGACGGGATGACCCTGTGCGGTGACAAGGCGGCCGCGCGCATCGAGCTGCCAGCTGCCCTGCCGCGTATAGGCCAGCCCGGCGTCGGTCGAAACCTCGAAGAACCCCGCCGCGGTCAGTGCCACGTCCAGGTTCTGGCCAGTCGACTTGAGGCTGCCCGGCCGGACATCGGTCTGGACCAGCAAGGTGCCCGCCGCGGGAGAACCTGCCGCTCTTGCGTTCGAGATGCTCGCACGGGCATCGCGCATGGCGTCCGAAAACGCCCCCGCACCCACCGGCAGCGAGCTGGCAACCTCGCGCTTGTAGCCCGGCGTGGTGGCGTTGGCCATGTTCATGCTGATGCGCTCCAGGCGCGCCATGTCCTGCTGCATGCTGTTCAAGCTGATGGCGAGTACTTCGCTCATGGATTTGCCTTCTGGTGTCTCAAAGTTGGACGATGCTGAAAGACTTGAGTTCGATGGTGTGGGGAACCTCTGCCATCGACAGCACCCGCAGGTGCGGCATCACGCGCTCCGACAGCGCCCGCACGTGGCGGCGCAGTTCGGGCGCGCACAGCAGTACCGGCAGGAGATTGCTCTTCATCATCCGTTCGGCCTGCTGGATCAGCCGCTTCATCAGCTGCTCGGACATGCGCGGGTCGAGAACGAAAGGCTGCGCCCCGCCTGCCTCGGCGGCCGCGTGAATGCTTTGCAGGAACTGGCTTTCCACGGCCGGGTCGAGCGTGAGCACCTGCAGCGAGGTCGAATCGCCCAGCAAGCCTTGGCAAATGGCATGGCCGAGCCGCTGGCGCACGATCTCCGTGAGCTGGTTGGCGTCGCGGGTGGTGCGGCCGGCGTCGGCAAGGGTTTCCAGAATGGCTTCGATGTGGCGGATCGACACCTTCTCCCGCAGCAGGTTCTGCAGCACCTTCTGTACGTCGCTGGAGGAAAGCACCGTCGGGATCAGCTCTTCGACAAGGCCGGGCTGGCTCTGCCGCACACGCGCCAACAATCGGTCGACCTCGGCCCGCGTCAGCAGCGTGGCCGATTCGCGCCGGAGCATTTCGGTGAGATGCGTCATGAACACCGTGGGCGCATCCACCAGCGTGTACCTCGCCTGGCTCGCAGCGCCGCGCTGGCTTTCTTCGATCCACAGCGCCGGCAACCCGTAGGTCGGATCGCGCGTGGGCTCGCCGGGCACCGACTTGGTGTCGCCCGCCGGATGAATCGCAAGCAGCCGGTCCGCGCGTGCCTCGCCCTTGCCCACGATCACGCCGTCCAGGTGGATTTCATACCGATCGGCGGACAGGCGCGCCGAGTCCTTGAAGCGCACGCGCGGCAGCACCAGGCCGAACTCCTGCGCATGCTGCTTGCGGAAGGCTGCAACCCGCTCCATGAACACGCTGCCTGGCTGGTTGACCACGGGCACCCAGTTGCTTCCCAGATGGACTTCGATGGGCTCGACCTGCATCTGCGCGTAGGGATCGTCGCTCGCCTGCGCTGCCGAGCCGTCTGCGGCCTGCTGCGAACCTTCTGCGCCGTCTGGCAAGGCCGAAGCGGCATTCGATTCCTTTGCCTTGGCGGCCCGGTAGAGCATCGTTGCGGCCAGCAGAAAGCACATGGCGAGCACGAGCGTCGGCAAGACCGGGATGCCGGGCAGAAGAAGCAATCCCCCGAGAGCCATGGCAACCAGAAGCAGCGTCTTGGGAAACGAGCTCACCTGCCGCAGTGCCTCGCGGCTCAGATTGACGTCGGAAGACGAGCGCGTCACGATGATGCCGGTACCCACGGCAATCACGAGCGCGGGCACCTGGGTCACGATGCCGTCGCCAATGGTCAGCAAGGTGTAGGTCTGCAGCGCCTGCCCCCACGGCATGCCGTGCTGCATGACACCAATCACCAGCCCGCCGATGATGTTGATCAGCAGGATGATGATGCCGGCAATGGCGTCGCCCTTCACGAACTTGCTCGCACCGTCCATGGCGCCGTAGAAGCCGGCTTCCTTCTCGATGTTCTTGCGCCGTCTCTGGGCCTCGGCCTGATCGATGAAGCCCATGTTCAGATCGGCGTCGATGCTCATCTGCTGGCCGGGCATGCTGTCGAGCGTGAAGCGCGCCGCCACCTCCGAGACGCGCTGCGCGCCGCTGGTGACCACCACGTACTGCACCACGATGAGAATCAGGAACACGATCAGGCCGATGACATAGTTGCCACCCACCACAAACGCGCCGATGGCGCCGATCACCCGGCCCGCGTCGCCATCGGAAAGAATGAGGCGCGTGGCCGCCACGTTCAGCGACAGCCGGAACAGCGTCGCGATCAGCAGCAGCGACGGAAAGGTCGAAAACTCCACCGGCCGCGCCATGTAGAAGGTCAGCAGCAGGACCAGGAAGGCGAAGCCGAAGTTGCTCAGGATCAGAAAGTCGAGCAGGCCGCTGGGAATGGGCGCAAAAAGCACCACCAGCACGCCAAGCACTAGCAGCACCAGCGCAATGTCGCTGTGCTTGCCAAGAACGCGTCCAAGCGAGTTCATGCCCTGCCTTCCGCGGCCGTAGTGCGGCCATGCCGCTGTTCACGCATGGCAAACACCCACACGATGATGCGTGCCACCTGCGCATAGAGCTCAGGGGGCACCGAGTGATCGACCGGCAGTTCCTTGTAGAGGCGGCGAGCCAGCGGAGGGTTTTGAACCACCGGAATGCGATGGCGCGCGGCAATCTCCCGCATGGCGGCCGCCATGTGCCCAGCCCCCTTTGCCAGCAACTGGGGCGACGCCATGCGGCCGTGCTCGTACTTGAGCGCTACGGCAAGATGGGTGGGGTTGGTGATCAGCACGTCCGCATTGCGTGTCTGGCGCAACGCAAGGCTTCGCTTCAGCGTCTCGCGCCGCAATTCGCGCAGCCGGGCACGAATGCGGGGGTCGCCTTCGCGGTGCTTGGCCTCGTCCTTGAGTTCGCGCTGGCTCATCCGCATCTTCTTTGCAAACTCGCGCCGGGTGTACATCAGGTCCAGCAGCGCAATGAGCGTGAGCACCAGCGCCATCTTCAGCCCGACGCTTGCAAGATCGTCCAGCAGCGTGCGCAGATAGCCCACGGCCGAAAGAGAAGCCAGCGCATAGAACTGGTCGGCCAGGGCCTCGAGCGCAAGAAAGGCAACCAGGCCCAGCAAGGCCAGCTTGACGATGGCGCGCGCCGTGTCGAACAGCACGCGCATGGAAAACAGCTTCTTGAGCCCGTTCACCGGATTGACTCGATTGAAGTCGATCTTCACGGGCTCGAACGAAAGTATCGGCCCCGTCTGCATCATGTTGCCGACGATCGCGGCCAGCATGATGGCCGCGAAGAACGGTGCTGCGAGCATCAATGCGGAGCGCAAGGCGCGCTCGATCAGTGGCCAGAGCCCCACGCCCGAGGGATCCATGCGGCCCGCGTGGATCAGAAGCGCCTGGTCGAAACGGAATTGGCTTGCCACGGTGCCAAAACCGCGCCAGGTCAGGTAGACCACGGCAACTCCGAACACCAGCGCAGCCACCACATCGGTGCTTTTTGCGGCCTGCCCACGCTCGCGCGCACGCTGAAGCTTGTAGGGCGTGGCCGCTTCATTGCGGTCGAGATCCTGCTCCGCCATCAGCGCCTCTGCTCCGCCGGCGCCGGCACGGCAACAAAGATGCCGTCCCATGTCGACGCAATACCCGCATAGGCACGCGTCATGACAGTGCCAATGCCCGCAAACCAGAACGAAAGCGCGACCAGGCCCACCAGGATCTTCACCGGAATGCCCATGGTGAACATGTTCATCTGCGGCAGATTGCGCCCCACCACGCCCAGGGCGAACTCGACGAGCAAGATGCAGAACACCACCGGCGCCGCCAGCGCAAAGCCCAGGCTGAAGAGCCCCGCAGCCTGCTTCAGCACCGGGGCAACCGCATGCCCCACGGACCACGACGCGCCCACGGGGAAGCGCTCCACGCTATAGCTGAGGCCCCGCAGCAGCGCGTGATGCCCGTTGAGAAGAAAGAACACCAGCACGGCGAGGTAATTGAATGCCGATGTCAGCACCGGAATGGGACGCTGCGTCACCGGATCGATGACTTGCGCAATGCCGAAGCCCAGTTGAACGTCCAGCAACTGCCCCGCTATGGAAAACGCGCCAAAGGCCAGCAGGATCCCGAGGCCGAGCGTGGCACCCAGCGCCAGCTCAGCAATTGCGGAGAACAGCAGTTCGCTCCAGCCCATCCATGCGCCAACCGGGGCAGACAGACCGGAAGCAAGCGCCACCGACAAACCCAGCACCAGCAGCATGCGCACCGAAGCCGGCAGCGGTACCGCATAAAAAATTGGCGTCATCGCAAATGTGGCGGCCACGCGCAACGCCAAAAGCCCGACAAAAGCCAGCCAAGCGCCACCGATCTCGGGCGCAAAGACTGCGGCCGCAGATTGCAATTGGGGATCCACAACGCGCTCTCAACTCAGAACATCGAAGGAATGCCGCTCCAAAGCTGCACCGTGAACTGAGTCAGCTTGCGGAGCATCCACGGCCCCGCAAGGATCATGACGGCCCCGGCAGTGAAGAGCTTTGGAACGAATGTCAGCGACATTTCCTGGATCTGCGTCACCACCTGGAGCACACTGACCGCAACGCCTACGAGCATCGTCAATCCGAGCACGGGAAGACATAGCAGCAGCCCAGTCCAGAATAGATCGGACATCATCTTCAAGGCCAGATCAGCGTGCATGCCTCCCTCCAAACCAAAAACTTTGTGTTGTCTGTCAGACAACCACTTATTTGACGACTCTTTGAAGCAAGTCTAACGTAACCTTACGATTTAACTTGAGCCAGTTAATGCTTCAGAAAGAATTGACCAAATAGTTAATTCATTGGTATTAACTTTTGGGTATTTTCAAAGTCAAAATGACTCGCGGAACCAACAAAAAATGGTTCCAGCCCCACACTCAGATTGATCTACTGCCCTACGCGGCAGCGTTGCAGTTGCCGAGCGAGGTGGTACTGGTTTCAGCCAGAGGTGGCATCGCCGCAACTTATTGCTACTAATTCGGTGCCGGCTATCGCGCCCCGCCCCTTGGAGTGGTACGATCCAACCGACTGATGAGTAACAATGCGCATCGCCAGTTACTACCGGTTGTCGACGCCGTTCAGTTCCAAGTCATCCGAGGGAAATTCATGAAACATAATCACCTGATCGCAGCCATGGCCCTCGCAGCCCTGGCCTCTGCACCGGCCTTTGCCCAACAACTGCCTGTGCCCCCGACAAGCGCCGCTGACGCTGTTCGCGCAGCTGGCGGTGGTGGCCTGACCACGCAGCAAATCGGTACTGCTGTTGGCGGCGGCGTGCTGCTTGGTGCTCTGGTTGCCGGCGGTGGCGGTGGCGGTGGTGGCGGTTTCTTCCTCCCCGGCGGCCCAGGCGGCACCGGCACTGGTACCACCGGAACCACCGGCACCAGGTAATGATCGGAGCCCTCCGCAAGGGGGGGTTCCCAGCGAGATTCCAACGCACCGCCAGCGCGGTGCAAAAACTAGGATGTTGCGTACTCGCATCATCCTTTTTTTTGGGCGGATGCTCCTCGGGCTCCTCGGCAATGCTTGCCACGGCCCGGCACCTCTACAACAACAACGCCTCGCCGTCGGACTCCCACACATTCCGTCCGGAATTCAGCTATTTGCGTGCCACCTTCGAAGGCCGCACCGTGTTTCTCGTGCTCGGATACGTCGACCCCCATCCCGAAGGTCCTACAGAGGTCTGGTACAGCGCCTCGGGCGAAACGGTGCGCCTGCGCCACGGCCGCCTGGTGGCCACGGCCGGCCTCACGACCGACTGGCGCGCCGTGCGCCTTGCCAACGCACCTGCCTGGCCCTCCGCCACGGCCGCCGAGAGCACGACGACAGCCACAACGCGCTTCCAGCGCGAGCGCGACCTCATGCCCGGCTACCGCTCGGGCATACGCGACGAAATCGAGCAGCGGCAAATCCCGCCGCCCACCGACACCATGCTCGCCGGCCGGCCCGCGAGCTCGCTGCGCTGGTTCGAGGAGCGCAGCAGCACGCGCCCGGCCTCGGCTTCGCTGCCCCCGGCACGCTTCGGCCTCGCCCAGGTTGGCGACAAGCTCGAGGCGGTCTATTCCGAGCAGTGCCTTTCCCGCGATCTGTGCTTGAGCTTCGAGCGGTGGAATCCCTCTGTGCCAGCCAACGTTGCCTCGACAAGCGCAGCTGGTTCATGAGCCTCCCGCCCCCGTCCGGCCCCACCACCAACCCCTTCCGCCTCAGCCTGCTGGCCGCCGCGATCGTGTTGATGACTCCCTCCGCCCACGCCGCATCCACCGACCGCATGCTTGCGGGCGCCGCGGAAGTGCGCCCGGGCGAGCGGCTCAGCGACTGGCTGCTGCGCCAACCCGAAGACGCAGCCGGCCCCGGCCTTGCATGGCAGGTGCCGCAGGAACTGCTTGCGCAGCAATACCTGAAAGAGTCGCTGCTGGTGCGGGTGGAAGCGGCCGTTCGATCGGCCTCGCCCGAAGAACGGGCTTCGCGCGAGCAGCTCCTGTCGGTGCTGCAGAGCCTTCCGGCCACCGGCCGCGTGGCGCTGGGCATCGTCGATCCGCGCTGGCTGCAGGCGAATCCCGGTCAAGACCCGGTGCTCCGCGAAGGCCAGCGGCTCGCGGTGCCGCCCGCCCCGCTGCGCTCGGTCACCGTGGTGCAGCCCGACGGCAGCTTTTGCCAGGTAGCGCATGAAGGCGGACGCTCGCTGCTCGACTACCTGAGCGCCTGCGGCCTCGACAGCGGCGCCGACTGGGCCTGGATTGCGCAGCCCGACGGCCGCACCGCGCGCGCAGGCATTGGCGCCTGGAATGCCGAGCCCGCCGACGAACCCGCGCCCGGCGCCTGGATCTGGGCCCCGCCGCGCCGCATGGCCGCGCTGGCGGACATGTCGGAAGGCCTCATCAAGTTCCTTGCCGTGCAAGGCCCCTCGCCGCAGGAACCCACCGCCCCCCCGGCCGCCAACGCGCCCGTGTTCGCGGCCCCCACCGTGGCCGCCACGCTGCCCGAAGCAGTCGCCTCGCAGCCGCGCCCGCTCGACATCAGCGGCAACGACTGGGGCGAAACCGGCCTGCTGCAAACGCCATCGGCCCGCATGGGCCTGGCCGGCGACGTGCGCGGCTCGTTCACGTCGATCTGGCCGTACACGCGGCTGAACTTCATGTTCCAGCCCTTCGACTGGATGGAAGCGGGGTTTCGCTACACCTCCATCTCCAACCGCGCATACGGAGCCAGCACCACGGGCCAGTCGAACAAGGACAAGAGCATCGACATCAAGCTGCGCCTGCTCAAGGAAACCGCGCTGGTGCCCGAGCTCGCGCTGGGCTTTCGCGACCTGGGCGGTACCGGCCTGTTCTCCGGCGAATACCTGGTGGCAAGCAAGCGCTGGTACGACCTCGACTTCAGCCTTGGCATTGGCTGGGGCTACCTGGGCGCGAGCGGCAACATCAGCAACCCCTTCAAGCTCTTGGGCAGCCGCTTCGACACCCGCAGCGTGTCGAGCACCAACCAATCGAGGTTCGGCTCCTACTTTCGCGGCCCGGCTGCCCTGTTTGGCGGCGTGCAGTGGCGCACCCCGTGGGACCCGCTCACTCTCAAGCTCGAATACGACGGCAACAACTACCAGAACGAGCCGCAGAACAACAACCAGCGCCAGCGCTCGCCCATCAACATCGGCCTGGCCTACCGCGTGTCACCCAAGGTCACGCTGTCCGCCGGCTTCGAGCGCGGCGACAAGTTCATGATCGGCCTTACGCTGTCGAGCAACCTGGCCGCATCGCAAACGCCCAAGACGCTCGACCGGCCCCTGCCGGAATTCAGGCCGGAGGCGGCCCCGCGCTCGCCTGGCTGGGCAACCACCGCGGCGGAGATCGAGGCGCAGACCGAATGGATCGTCGAGCGCATCGCTCCCAAGGACGACGTGCTCCACGTGTGGGTGACCGACAGCAACACCGTCTACCGCACCGCCCGCGTCGAAAAAGCCATTGCAGTGCTCCACCACGATGCGCCCGACGCCATCAAGAGCTTTGTCTTCCACTACGCCGAGCGCGGGCTGGCCGTGCATGCACAGGCCATCGACCGCGCCGAATGGGTGGCCGCGCGCATCCAGGCCCTGCCGCCGCATGCCGCGCGGGCCGTGTCCAAGCGCGACTACGAGCCCGAGCTGGCCCGCCCCGACGACACGCGCAGCCCCGCGCAAGGCACCGATGCCGCCGAGGCCGCCGCGCCCGACACCAAGGCCCCCTGGGTGCGTCCCCGCGACAAGTTCACCTTTGGTATTGCGCCCAGCTATGGCCAGATCGTGGGCGGGCCTGACGCCTTCCTTCTCTACCAGCTTGGCATCCAGGCCACCGCCGAATACCGCTTTACCCAGCGCACCTGGCTCAGCGGCGCGGTCAACCTGCGGCTGGCCGACAACTACGACAAGTTCACCTACACCGCGCCCAGCGAGCTGCCGCGCGTGCGCACCTACCAGCGCGAGTACGTCACCTCGCGGCGCTTCACCATTCCCTCGCTGCAGCTCACGCACGTGGGGCAGCTGTCGAGCAGCCAGTACTACAGCGTCTATGGCGGCCTGCTCGAGAGCATGTTTGCCGGCGTGGGCGCCGAATGGATGTACCGGCCGGCACGCTCACCCGTGGCCTTTGGCGTGGACATCAACCGCGTGCGGCAGCGCGACTTCAACCAGGACTTCGGCCTGCGCGACTACAAGGTCACCACCGGCCACGCCAGCCTCTACTGGGACACCGGCTGGAACGGCGTCATGGCCAAGATCAGCGCGGGCCAGTACCTGGCGGGCGACCGCGGCGTGACGCTCGAAGTCATCCGCCGCTTCGACAACGGCCTGGTGCTAGGCGCCTATGCCACCAAGACCAACGTCTCTTCCAAGCAGTTTGGCGAAGGCGATTTCGACAAGGGCATCTATCTTTCGATTCCGCTCGACGCGCTGTTACCGCGCTCGACCAAGTTCGCCATTGGCTTTGCATGGTCGCCGCTCACGCGCGACGGCGGCGCCCGCCTGGGGCGCAGCAACACCCTTTATGAACTGACCTCCGTGCGCGACCGGGGTGCCTTCAACTTTGCGCCGCCGGAAGACGCAAAGCCCCGCGCCGGAGACAACATCCTGAATTTCGATCGCAGCCCATGAGCTTTTTTTGTATGGAAGAAAGGCGGACACCATGAAATCCGTTCTTGTCGTTTGCATCGGCAACATCTGCCGAAGCCCGATGGCGCATGTCCTGCTGGCTGATGCGCTGCCGGAGATCACCGTGTCCTCGGCCGGCACGGGTGCATTGATCGGCCACCCCGCGGACCCCATCGCCCAGGAGCTGATGGCCGCGCGCGGGCTCGACCTGAGCGCGCACAGGGCGCGCCAGATCACCCAGTCCATGTGCGTGCAGGCCGACCTCATCCTCACCATGGACGACGGGCAGCGCCGACACATCGAAAACAACTACCCGCTTACGCGCGGCAGGGTCTTTCGGCTTGGCGAAACCGCCAAGCTGAATATTCCCGACCCCTACCGCATGGGCCAGGAAGCCTTCGAGCACGCACTTCAACTCATCGACGCCGGCGTCAAGACATGGGCCGAACGCATTCGGCAATTCAAATGAACACACCTGCTGTGACCACTTCCAATACCGCGCGCGGCGGCCAGGCTGCGGCGCCTTCTGCGGCGAAGGCGGACGATGACGAGATCAATTTGTCGGAGTACGTCGACATCCTGCTCGACCGCAAGTGGCTGGTTGCGGCCGTCACCGCGCTTGCACTAGTGCTCGGCATAGCCTACGCGCTCCTGTCCACTCCCATCTACCAGTCCAACCTGCTGATCCAGGTCGAGGATGCTGCGCCTGATGCCAAGGGCTTCCTCGGCGAGGCCTCCAGCCTGTTCGACGTTAAGACGCCCGCCACCGGCGAGATCCAGGTCATCCGCTCGCGAATGGTGCTTGGAGCCGCCGTGGACCAGACACGCGCCTATATCGACGCCAAGCCGCGCTACCTGCCGGTGCTCGGCGCCTGGCTGGCACGACGGGCCGACGGGCTTTCGGAGCCTGGCTTCCTCCGCATTGGCGGTTACGTCAACGGCAAGGAACGCATCGGGGTTGCCCGTTTCGACGTGCCGTCCGAGCTTGAAGACGAAGCGCCCTTCCTTGTCACCGCCCAGGGCGACGGTAAATACACACTGAGACACGCAGCGCTGGACCAACCGCTGACCGGCGCCGTTGGCCAGCCGCTGCACCATGCTCGAGAAGACGGCGCCATCGACCTGCTGATCGACAAGCTCGAAGGCAAGCCCGGCGCGGAATTTGTCGTGTCGCGCGCCTCGCAGCTGCGCACCGTCGAAGATCTGCAAAAGCGCCTTCAGCTCGGTGAACAGGGCAAACAATCGAACGTGATCAGCGTGGCGCTGGAAGACAGCGACCGCGACCGGCTCTCCCGCATCCTCAACGCTATCGGCGAGCAGTACGTGCGGCAGAACGTCGAACGCAAGGCGGCCGAGGCGCAGAAAACACTGCAATTCCTCGACGAGCAGTTGCCTGAATTCAAGCGCCAGCTCGAAGCTTCCGAAGATACCTACACGCGCTTTCGCAACAAGAACGGCACCGTGGCCTTCGACGAGGAAGCCAAGGGCGTGCTGGCCCAGACCATCGAGCTGCAGACCAAGCTGCTCGAGACCCAGCAGAAGCGCCGTGAACTGGCCGCGCACTTTACCGACGCCAACGTGCGCGTGAAGACTATCGACGGGCAGATCGCTGCCATCGAAAAAGAGATTGGTGGCCTGAATGCGCGCGTGAGCCGCATGCCTACGCTGCAGCAAGATGCACTGCGCCTGGAGCGCGACGTGCGGGTGAACAGCGGCCTCTACCAGTCGCTGCAGAACAATGCACTGCAATTGCGCCTGGTAAAGGAAGGCAAGACCGGCAACGTGCGCCTGCTTGACAAGGCCGTAAAGCCCAAGGAGCCGATCAAGCCACAGAAGTCGCTGGTACTGATGCTGTCGCTGGTGCTGGGCCTTGTAGCCGGCGCGGCGTTGGCCGTCATGCGCAGCAGCTTCTTCGCGGGCATCAAGGATCCGCAGGAGATCGAGGCCCACACCGGCCTGGCGGTCTATTCAGTCGTGCCCTTCACGCCAGAACAGACAACACTCGATCAAAGCGTTGCAGCTGGCGCCAAGGGCATCCAACTGCTGGCAGTGACCCATCCGGACAGCCCGCCCATCGAGGCACTGCGCAGCCTGCGCATCGCGCTGCAATTCGCCACGCTGGAGGCCGGCAACAATCGCGTACTCATCACCGGCGCGACGCCAGGCATCGGCAAGAGCTTTGTTTCGGGCAACTTCGCAGCCATCATGGCCCATGCCGGCAAGCGCGTGCTGCTGATCGATGCCGACATGCGCAAAGGCCACCTGAACAAACAGTTCAGCCTGCCACGCGAGGGCGGTCTCTCGGAACTGTTGGCTGGCGAGCTTTCAGTGCAGCAAGCCATCCGCTCGCAAGTGCTGCCCAACCTTGACGTGCTGACCACCGGCAAGCTGCCGACCAACCCGGCTGACATGCTGATGTCGGAAAGCTTCGTCCGCCTGCTCGACGCGCTCTCCGCGCAATATGAACTGGTCATCATCGACACGCCCCCGGTACTCGTGGCCGCTGACACGGCCGCCGTCGCACCGTACATGGGTGCAGTGCTGCTCGTGGCCCGCGCAGATCAGACCCAGCTTGGCGAACTCAATGAAAGCGCCAAGCGCCTCGCACATGCAGGCAAGGCGGTCAGCGGTGTGATCTTCAATGGCATCGACCTGACGCGGCGCCACTACGGCAGCCACGGTTACCGCTACGGCGGCTACCGATACACGGCGTACAAGTACAACGAATAGCCCTGCAGGTCAGGGGCCGGGGGCAGGGCCGGGACATCGCCCAGCACCCCGATGTGAAATCAGACTGGAGCGAGTACCTGCGGTGAGGCCGTAACACCAGGGGCCGTCCCATCCGGAGTGATTAGTACCGGCGCCGGCAGCGCCTCACGCTGGCGCTCACGTTCCAGATACACCCAGTCCACCACCTCCGCATGCGGGCGGTAGCCCCCCAGGAGCTGCTGCAGCTTGCATTTAATCGCAGGCACGTCGTTGCGCTCCAGCAGCGCGCCTAGCTCATCGATCTGCTGCGCCAGCTCTGCCCAAGGCGGGCATGCCTCATGCGCCTTCATTACGCGCGGATGGGCGGTTGGCATGGCGTTGTCGCCAATCAGCAGTTCTTCATAAAGCTTTTCACCGGGCCGCAGGCCAGTGACCAGCAGCTCAATATCGCCTTCGGGGTTGCGCGCGTCGCACACCGTGCGGCCTGAGAGTTCGACCAGGCGGCGCGCCAAGTCGATGATGCGCACCGGTTCGCCCATCTCCAGCACAAACACGTCGCCGCCCTCGGCCATGGCACCGGCCTGGATCACCAGTTGCGCCGCTTCGGGAATGGTCATGAAGTAGCGCGTGATGTCTTCATGCGTGAGCGTGATCGGTCCGCCCGCTTCGATCTGCTGGCGAAACAGCGGCACCACGGAGCCGCTGGAGCCCAACACATTGCCAAAGCGCACCATCGAGAAGCAGGTGCTCGGCTTCTGTTGGGCCAGGCCCTGCAGCGTCATTTCGGCCAGGCGCTTACTCGCACCCATGATGTTGGTCGGCCGCACGGCCTTGTCGGTGCTGACCAGCACAAACTGCCCTACACCGTGGTCGCGCGCCGCCAATGCCGTTGTCAGCGTGCCCAGTGTGTTGTTGATCAGGCCCTCCACAGGGTTGTGCTCGACCAGCGGCACATGCTTGTAGGCCGCGGCGTGGTAGACGGTGCTGGGCCGCCACACGCCCATGATCTGCCGCATGCGCGCGGCATCACACACGGAGGCCAGCAGGGGTACCACGCTCAGCGCGGGCGCCTTCTGCTCCAACTCGCGGTGAATGGCATAGAGCGCGTATTCGCTCCATTCCACCAGCAGCAATACCGATGGCTTCAATTGCGCAATCTGGCGGCACAGTTCGCTGCCAATAGAGCCACCCGCACCGGTCACCAGCACCACCTTGCCGCGCACGTGGCGATGCAGCAGATCTTCGTCCGGCGCCACCGGGTCGCGGCCCAGCAGGTCTTCGATGTCGACCTCCATCAGGTCCTTGACCTGCACCCGGCCCTGCGCCAGATCGGCCATGCCGGGGAGCGTGCGCACGTGCAGATGCAACGACAAGAGCTCGTTCAGGATCTGCGCCCTGCGCCCTTGCGAAACCGATGGCAGCGCCAGCAGCACGTCAGTAATACCCTGAGCGGCAGCATTGGCCTTGAGCCAGGACGGCGGGTAAATGGACAGGCCGTTGAGGGTGCGGCCCTGCAGCTGTGGCGAATCATCGACGAAGCTATGTACCGCCATCTCGGGACTGTGCGCCAACGCCGCGGCCAGTTGGCGCCCGGCCTTGCCCGCGCCGTAGATCACCACCTGCGGCAAGGTCTTGCTGCGCAGTACCTGTGTATAGAGGCCGCCCAGCCAATAGCGTGCCATCAATCGAGAGGCACCCACCGTGATCAACAGCAGCGCAGGCACCAAGAGACCCACGGTACGCGGAACGCCCTCCACGCCAACGAGGGTGAACATCATGACGTAGCCCACGCTGAACAAGGAGCAAGCGCGCCCGACGGCCATCAACGCCGCGCTGCCGGCATACCGGAAGATTGCTCGGTACAACCCCGAGATCACGAACAGCGGCAGCGCCAGCATGACGGCGCCGGCTACCGCCAGCCAATGCACGCCCGTCAGTTCTACCCACCGTTCGTAGCGGAGGCTGAGAGCCAGCCACACGCAAAGCACACACAGGCCGGTGTCCACCAGCAAGGCCAACACCCGCTTCGCGGGTCGCGGCAGCGCCAACACAGGCTGGGCCAGACGATCGATCATGTGGATTCCCCCGAGAAGTTCTTGTCAAGCAAGAACGCCAAGCCCGCACCCAACAGCAGCCCCACCCAATCGGCCAGCAGATCGGCAGCTTCGGCAACGCGATCGGGCTGAACGATTGCAGCAGTTCGATGAGCCCGCCATAGGCCAGCAAGGCAGTCAAGACGATGGCTGTGCGCCCCGGCCAGGCCCATTGGCCCAACAACCCCAGCACAGCAAAACCCAAGACATGATTGCCTTTGTCCCAGCCTGTTGAAGGCAAGGCAGAGGCTATTGAGGACGGCGCTACGCTCAGCACCAGCAGCGCGAGCATTGCCAGCGCCAGCAGCCAGCGCCAGGCTGCGGCTCCGGGCTGAGGCAACCAGTTTCGGGCAGCGTTGAGGCTCACGGAGCGCTCGCTTCTTGCAGCACTTGCCCAATGGCCGCACAGCTGGCGTCCATTTCAGCGGCGGTCAGTGTCGGGTGCACCAGGAACATGACGCTGGTTTCGCCCAAGGCGCGCGCCACTGGCAAGCGCTCGGCCGGTCGCCAGCCGGTGCCATCGAAAGCCTTTTCCAGATACACCTCCGAGCAGGAGCCCTGGTAGCAAGGCACGCCCTGGGCCTGAATGGCATTCACGATGCGGTCGCGGTTCCAGCCGGGCACCAGCCGCTCGGGCTGCACATAGACATAGCACTTGTAGTGCGCATGCACGCTACCTTCGGGCAAGGCCGGCACACGCACTGCCGCGTGTGGGCGGCAGGCCGCCCACAGCGTTTCTGCATGGCGCGTGCGCAGCGCGGTCCAGTCGGCCATGCGGCGCAACTGGATGCGACCGATGACGGCCTGCATCTCCAGCATGCGCCAGTTGGTGCCAAAGCTTTCGTGCAGCCAGCGGAAGCCCGGCGGATGCTCGCGCTTGAACACCGCGTCGTGGCTCTTGCCGTGGTCCTTGTACTCCCACATGGCGCGCCACAGCGACTCGTCGTTGGTGGTAACCATGCCGCCCTCGCCGCCCGTGGTCATGATCTTGTCCTGGCAGAAGCTCCAGGCGCCCACGTGCCCGATGGAGCCGACCGGCCGTCCCTTGTAACGCGCGCCATGCGCCTGGGCGCAGTCTTCGATGACCTTGAAACCATGCTGTTCGGCCAACGCCATGATCGGATCCATGTCGCAAGGCCAGCCGCCCAGGTGCACGCAGATCACCGCGCGCGTGCGCGGCGTGAGCACCTGCGCGATGGTGGCTGCCGAGAGGTTGCCGCTGTCGGCCTCCACATCCGCGAACACCGGCGTGGCACCCGCGTTGACCACACAAGACACGCTTGCCATGAAGGTGCGCGGCGTGACCACCACTTCGTCGCCCGGGCCGATGCCCAATGCCTTCAGCGCAACATCCAGCGCCAGCGTGCCATTGGCCAGGGCCACCGCATGCGCGGTGCCTGTCCACGCGGCAAACTCCTTTTCGAACTCACGGCATTCCTGCCCGGTCCAGTAGTTGACCTTGTTGGAGAGCAGCACACGCTGCACGGCCTCAGCCTCTTCGGCGGTGAAACTGGGCCAAGGGGAAAACGAGGTATTCAGCACAATCAACCTTTAGGAGAAAAGAGACGGGCCGGGTTGCCCACCACCGTGGCGCCGGCCGGCACATCGCGCGTGACCACGGCGCCCATGCCGACCACGGCACCGCGCCCAATGACCAACGGCTTGCCAGGACGCCCCTGTTTGATGACCGCACCGGAGCCGATGTACGCGTGGTCTTCGATGACCACATTGCCGTTGCACTTCGCACCCGGCGCAAAGGTGACGAAATCGCCGATCACGCAGTCGTGCTCGACATAGCTGTAGAGGTTGGCGTGGAAATACCGACCGATGCGGATGTTCGAAGTGAGCGTGACGAAGGGGCTCAACGCCGCGCCCTCGCCCAGTTCCACGTCGTCCATGCGCACCACGTTGTTCGCGCTCACCGTCCAGGCGCGCACGCCATCTGCCTTGCAGCGCGCGGCCAACTGCTCGCGCACCTTACTGTTGGCAATGGCCAGCACGGCATGGCGCTCGCCCGCCTCTTGCTGCAGGAATTCCGAATAGCGCAGCACCCGCTGGCCATTGACCACCGGCGCGGCGGGTTGGTCATCTATGAAAACAAGCCGCGTATCGGCAATGCACTGCCCCGCCAACTGAGCACGCGCCAACGGCATCACGCCCCGGCCGCAGCCGCTGGCACCGTACACCGCGAACAAGGGTTGCGTCATGATTCACCTCCGTGAGAGGTAGCGGCAGAAGAGCCGGTGAAGCGCGGCATGGTCGCCTCGCCCGCTGCAGAGATGCCATCGCGCACCAGCACCTTGCGCACCGTGAGCCACAGGATCTTGATGTCGAGCCACAGCGTGCGGTTGTCGACGTACCAGACATCGAGCTTGAACTTCTCTTCCCAGCTCAGTGCGTTGCGGCCGTTGATCTGTGCCCAGCCGGTGATGCCGGGACGTACTTCATGTCGACGCGCCTGCCCTTTGGAATAAAGCGGCAGGTATTCCATCAGTAAAGGGCGCGGGCCTACGAGACTCATCTCTCCCTTGAGTACGTTCCAGAGTTCGGGCAGTTCATCGAGGCTGCTTGAACGAAGAAAGCGGCCAAATGGAGTGAGCCGTTTGGCATCAGGTAACAACTGCCCGCTGGTGTCGCACGCATCCGTCATCGTGCGGAACTTGACCAAGCTGAAAGGCCGACCATCCAACCCCGGCCGGGGTTGCCGAAAGAACGCGGGGCTGCCCAGCTTGCGGCGCACCTGCCAAGTCAAAAGCAATAGCGGAATGCCCAGAATCAGCAATGCCAGAACGGCCAGGACGAGGTCGAAAAGTCTCTTCATTCGATCCTCATTTCATGCAGCATCATGGCGTTGACTTTGTGCACGTCGTACTTCGCTTCGGCCATGTGCCGAGACCGTTGCCCCATGCGCAAAGACAGCGCCTCGTCTTCGATGAACTTCAGCATTGCCTGCTCCAAGGCATCGACCGATTTGACCGGCACCAAGAAGCCGTTGTCGCCATGCATCACCGTTTCGCGGCAACCAGGGGCATCGGTGGTAATGATGGCGCGCCCCATGGCCATCGCTTCCAGCACAGTGCGAGGCGTGCCCTCTCGATAGCTCGGCAGCACATACACATTGCAGTCCGCAATGGCCGGCCGTACATCGTCCAGGCGGCCCAGGAAATCCAGCGTCCCGTCAGTCGCCCACGCGTCCAACTCATGTTGCGCAATGGCGTTTGGATTGGTGTCGATCCATCCCACCAGCAAGCAGCGCACGCTCGGATGTACCGCCCGGACTCTGCGAGCAGCCTGCGCATACTCACGAACGCCTTTGTCACCGAGCAAGCGCGCGATCAATAGAAAGCATGGGGTCCCTCGCGGAAGCGGCACCACACCGAAAGCGGATAAGTCCACACCTGAACCATTGACCACGCAGGTTCGCGCGTCCAGCATCAAGAGCTTGCGCCGGCGAAACAGCGCCTCATCGTCAGGGTTCTGGAAAAAAACAGCGTGCACGCGCGCGAAAGCCAAGGCATACAGCCGCTGCACCAACTCCCTCAACCCGTTGCGCTGGCCATCGCCCTGGAACGCATAGCCCAATCCAGTGACCAGCGCAAAACGCCGTGGCACGCCGGCCAGCCATGCGGCCAATGAACCGTAGATGACAGGCTTGATCGTGTACCCCAACACATATTCAGGCTGCACACGGCGCATGAGCCGCCAGAGACGCCACAGCGTCAGCAAGTCTGCGATCGGGTTTGTACCGGTACGTCGCATGACCACTTCATGCACCGTCACGCCTGCGGCCTCCAACTTCAGACGGACAGGACTCGTCTCAGGCAGATCGGGGGCTGCAACATGCACTTGCAGCCCCCGCGCCTGCAGTGCGGCAATCAGAGAGCCGCGAAAGTTGACCAGCGACTCAGCCAAACTGGCAATCAGTAAGAACTTCATATGTCGCTCTGCACCGGTGCCTGCCCTACCAGCCAAGCCTGGAACATCAACACGCACCAAAGTTGATGCTGCCAATTGCGCTGCCCACTGAGGTGCTCGGCCCACTTTTGTCGTATGGGGGCAGGGTTGAAATAGCCTTCGCGCTTCAGGCGCGACTCGCTCAGCAAATCTTCCGCCCAAGAGCGCAGGGGGCCGCGCAACCAACTATCGATAGGCACACCAAAACCCATCTTGGGCCGCTCGATCAATGCTTTGGGCACATGCCGGAACAGCACCTGACGCAGTGCCCATTTAGTTGTGTAGCCCTTGTTCTCTTTTCGTAGCTTGTATTCCATGGGCAACTGCCATGCGAACTCCACGACGCGGTGATCGAGAAAAGGTACGCGCGTTTCCAAGCTCACCCCCATGGCGGCTCGGTCCACCTTGGTCAGAATGTCATCCGGCAGATAGGTCTGCAGATCGAGCGCCATCATGCGTTCAGCGTCGCTGAGCCCTGCCAAGGCAGGTGCAGGATCATTGAGCACGGTGGTCGGCTCAACTCCCCCCAGAACCACCTCTTCAGGACGGGGCCAATGAGAAACCATGCCTCGGTAGAGTTCGGCCACGGAACCAGCCGTCATGACACCCGCGCCCTTGTGCAACTTGTCTCCAACATTCGCCCAACGGCGCGCGAGCGGCGTATAGGCCGCCATGCGGTTCAAACGGTCCGGCGACAGGCTCGTCAATCCCCGGGCCAACGCACGCCGCAGCGGACGGGGCACCACAGACAGGCGTTTCCATAAACTCGCCGTCAGTGAATACCGGTTGTAGCCACAAAACAATTCGTCTCCGGCATCCCCCGAGAGCGACACCGTGACGTGGCGGCGCGCGAGTTGGCTCACCAGAAAGGTGGGGATCTGCGAGGAATCGGCAAACGGCTCGCAGTAAAGGCTGGGCAGACTAGGAATAACTGCCAACGCTTGCTCCGGCGTGACATACATCTCGGTGTGCTCAGTGCCCAGATGCTGAGCCACCGCCTTGGCGTGCTCTGCCTCGTTGTAGGCCGCCTCGTGAAAGCCGATTGAAAAGGTCTTAACCGGACGGCTGGCCTGGGCCTGCATCAACGCGACCACAGTCGAGGAATCGACGCCGCCCGACAAGAACGCGCCCAGTGGCACGTCAGCCACCATTTGCTGTCGCACAGCGTCCTTGAGCAATACCTCCAGCGCATCGACAGCCTCGGCGGCGCTCCCGTTGAAACGCCCGGCCTCGCCTCGTTGTGCCGCCGCTGCATTCGACCAGTAGGTCTGCACCACGGGCTCGGGACCGGCTTGCGACACAGTCAACAGACTGCCCGGCAACAGCTTATGGACGCCCTGATAGATGGAATGGCGGCCGCCCACATTGTTGTGCCGCATGAAAAGGCACAGCGAATCGCGATCGATGTGCGCGCCGAATGCCGGATGCGCGCGCAATGCCTTCAGTTCGGAGCCAAACAAGAACACTGCAGCGCGGCCACTCCCCTGCCAGCCGTAATAGAGCGGCTTTTCACCCAAGCGGTCGCGCGCAAGCGTCAGCGCGCGCGCCTCCCTGTCCCAAACCGAGAAGGCAAACATACCAACGGCGCGCTCGACCGTGGCGAGAATGCCCCATGCATCGAAGCCGGCCAAAAGCGTTTCGGTGTCCGAATGCCCTCTCCAGGCAGGAGCCCTTCCGCAGCCAGCCAGTTCGTCGCGCAAATCCATGTGGTTGTAGATCTCGCCGTTGAAGGCGAGCACATACCGCCCCGCGGCGGAAGTCATGGGCTGCGCGCCCGCCGCAGACAACTCGACAACGGACAGGCGACGATGTCCCAAGCCAATGGCGGCGTCCGCATCCAGCCACTGGCCGTCAGAATCAGGACCACGATTCGCAATTGCATCTGTCATAGCTTTGAGTCGCTGTGAAGCTGAATCACTAGGCCACTGGCCGCTAAAAAAACCTGCAAGTCCACACATTTTTTATTACCCCCCACGATGTGGCGATGCCACATTAAAAAATCTCTTTTTTTTACGACTAATTCGCGTGACCAAAACTGGTGCGCCGAAACATGAAGCAATCACCCCGATATCGCACTGTTGCTCCCGAAGCATCATTTTTAAGCCTGTATGCACGCTTGCCATGCTTGGCGGTATCTCTCGCACATCTGCTCCAATTCGAAATTAGTCATGATGTGCTCACGGCAGGCATCCTGGCGCGCCTTCCATGCCGCACCATCACCTGCAAAACTTTTATAGGCCTCCATTAGTCCGTCAGCCAGGGCTTCCGAGTCCTGCGCCGCCACTACCCACCCTTGGTCAGCGACGATGATGGCAGCGTCCCCCACGTCTGTCGTGACACATGGGGTGCCGCAGGCCATAGCCTCTGCCAGCACGTTGGGAAAAGCCTCGCCGAGACTCGAAAGCACATGCACATCCATCGCATTCATGATCACGGGGATATCACCACGCGGACCCAGCAGCTTGATGTTGTCTGCGATACCAATTTCCTCGATCCAATCGCGCAACTCGCTATTAGTCTCGTCCATACCTACTCCGACAAGTAAACATATAAATTGGACGCCCCGACCGTTAAGCCGACCCAGTGCCCTAATCAGATTTCGATGATCCTTCTGAACATCGAACCGAGCCACCATGCCCAAAACAAATATGTTCTCCTCGATGCCCAGTTCAGCACGGGCAGCCGTGCGACTGGACACATCGGGCTTGAAGCGCTCCAAGTTGTAGCCATTAGGGATTTGCACAAATTTATCCGCCTGATAGCCGGCGGCTCGATGCAGATGGGTGGCCTGCACGGCGCAACTGACGATCTTGAGCGGAACCCAGCGTGAGAGGTACGCGCACAGTTGAACCACGCGCAGCGTGGCGCTGCTATTGTGAGCAGGATCTAGATTGGCATGTCTAACACCCCAAACCACCGCGCGTATTCCCGCCAAACGCGCCATCACGCCGCCAATCAAATCGGCGTGGTACATCCAGGTTTGCACCACATCCGGCCGTATATGCCGTAGCAGCCTCCACAACCGCGCCATGCCTCGAATAGCCACCTTGCCGCGCGCGAAGTTCAACGTATGCACGCAGACGCCCGCCTGCTCAAGGCGATCAGCATAAACACCTCGATCCATCAAAGACACGACACAGTGCTGGTTACCTTTTTTTTGATCTGCGGCCGTTAGGCGCAGCAAAACCGCTTCGGCACCGCCGTTTCCCAAGCCCGTTATTACATGAAGAACAATCATAAGATTATTTAAATAACTTGAGGGTTTCAAACAGTGCCGGGCGCATCAAATCCGAGGGGCTTCAAAATTCTCTGAAATTTCACTCTTATTCAAAATCGCCTTCCATTTCATTCTTGACAACATCCATCCAACAAAAAACCCGAAAATGTTGTAAGTGAACTGATACATCCAACCCTGAAAAAGCAAAAGAAAAACAAAGAACACAAAAAAACAAATGTATTCCGTTTTGATCATTTTGTATCGAAATACAAAGCCGCACAAACATAATACAAAAATATATTGGAACAAATAATTCAGCGCACTTAACAATGGAAGAGCAAAGAACCCACTGACGATGGAGTATGAAGTTCCAGTGTCCAGAAAGAAATCATATAGTGATCCAGGCAATATACTTCCCAACGATCTGCAATCAAATTGCGAGTCGAAGTAGGAATAAAATTTAAATAGAACATTCTCTTGAAGAGGGCTACACATCTGCGCCATCAATGAATCACTATAAATCCTATCAACGCCTATAAAATTCGAATAAAAATCAAATCTCATAAGAAGCAACTTGAGAGCCTCGACGAAATATTTTGAATATAATTCCAAGCCGATCAACCCCGAGTCTTGAAGAAAATCAAATTTAGAATAGCCGCCGCGAAATATATCTCGAACCACAAATAAAACAGGCATCAAGCAGACAAAGGCCACCAAAAACAAAAGGGCGCGCCTCCGATCAATTGTCCCGCGCCGCAAAAAATAAATAAACCCCATAAAGACAATAAAGCCGGCCCATCCCCTAATAATATTTCCAATAATATAAACACACGAGGCGAAAATAAGTCGATACTTATTTTTTTCCTTTAGTGCATATGCGTAGTACACGCCGTCAAACGAAAATAAGAACAGCACATACGCTATCGCAGGCGCCTTACCCGACCCGCCAGCTATACCTACAGCGTAAACGATCGCAAAATATATTTGGACCAAAAAAAGCGATATGACTATAATAAAAAGCGTCTTGAGATTTCTTCTTTCTATCGAATTAATTCGCCTTGGGAAAAATCGACGCAGAGTAAAAAAATAGATGCCCAAATATATGCAAAAACACAGAATCGCAAAAAAATGCGTCGCGGGGTCGACGTCGTTATATATTTCATAATCTGCCGCCCACCATTCCGAGTCTAAGGTACGCAACAAATAAAGAATTAGGTTTAGAAAAAGCAAGAGAGATGCCGATAAGTTCAGCACCAAGACCGGCGTCAATTTATTCCCAACCAACGTCATACGCTAAATGAGCTTCTGCAGCACAAAATAAAACATCGACCTCACCACCAAGAAATAATTGACGGAGACGGCTTTCATTTTTCCCAGATACTCATCAATAGTGCTAAGGTCATGCCCACGGAAACTGGATATTATTCGGCGAACTACAATATTCGCCTTTGCTTCCGCTGCATACTGAGGGTATTTTTCGGAAATTTCAAACAAATGCTTTGAGAGCACATCAACTGTCACCTTTTTCGCCTTTGAATTTCGCGTCAACGACTCGATGGCACCCAACCTATATGCACTTAATATTTTTTTTGAATAGATTGCATCGCCGCTCAGCGAATTGACGAATGCTATCCAGTAATCCAAGCACTTACCGACAAGTAATTCACGCTGACGCGCACTTTTTCTGTACATCTGAGTTGAATGATGCCCTACCATGGCGTAACTCAAAGCAATATCTCTAGCAGAAATAATTTTTGGATTGAAAAATCTTGCCAACCTTGATGGGAATATCCCTTTATATTCCCCGTTGTCATCGACCAATTGAGCACACGTCCAGCATTGCGTGATGGATGAATTCCTATTCAGGACATCTACTTGATAGGCCATTTTTCCAGGAAGCCAATAATCATCACCATCGATATGCGCGACGTACTCTCCAGTCGCCTGATCGTGCAGGAATAAAAAATTCTCAAATGCGCCGACATTCTTTTCGAGAAATATCGGCTTGACAACGCCAGGATGGCGGGCAGCGAATTCGGCTACTATTTCCCTCGTGCCGTCAGTTGAGTTATCATCACTTACAATAATCTCGTAGGCAAAATCAACTTTTTGGTCAATGACACTTTGGAGACATTGGCGAATGTACTTTTTTTGGTTGTATGTCATCACGCATACCGAAACCTTAAACTCTTTAGTTGTCATTTATATAAATTTTTAAGTTTCGAAGAAATCAGACCTCGAACCCTGCTCGAACCAGCAGCACTCAAAATCAGTATGGCAATACCCACGAGCAAAAGTACCCCCAAATTCTCCAGTCGTCCGATCGGCCAAGATAGCGATAGATAAAATCCGCTCCCCGACACTAACGCCAAGGCGGATATTGGCATCAAGTCTTGAAGCATCCAATGCCTATGAAGGTGCTCAAAAAACCTATGATGCACGATTGGCACCCATAAAAAGAAATAAGCGACATTTGCGGCGAGCCAAGCATAGCCGGCGCCAACAGCTCCGTGCTCCCAAGTCGCCCAAACTAGTAATGGCACGAGAAAAAACACAAATATGAGGTTTCCTATTAGATGCAACTTGAGATCGCCTTTGGCAAACTGCAAATAATACGGAAAAGCAGCCATGGCTAAAAATCCGTTGCCTAGAGCGTATAGCCGCAACACGGGTCCCGCCTGAGTAGCAGCATGCGCGTCTCCCGTCCACACCCAGAGCACTTGTTCAGCGAAGAAAACGAGGACCAAGCACGCGGAGGCCGCAATTACAGCGACCATTTGCGTCGCATTGCGATATAGGGCGAGGAGGCCTTGTTCGTCACCTTCTGCTTGCAGTTTTGCCATACGAGGCATGAGCGCACCGCTGATGGGACCGCTGATCAGCATCACGCCATTGGCGGCTAGCACAGCCAACGTGAAGTACCCATAGTCAGCCAACGGAAGCAGCTTGGATAACACCAACTTATCAGTCTGCGTGACAAGCACCCACACCGACGAGGTAAAGGCAATAGTGAGAGAAAATTTTAGAACCGGTCCAATTGGTTTAAACAACGAATCGATTGACCATCCTAAGAATTTTCCATGCGGAACCCCGGGGAACAAATTATAAGCTTTAGACCCCAAGCCAATCACTTCGATCGCCGCCACCAGCAATTGATAGGTAAAGAACACCTCGGGCGAACTCCCAATCCAGATCAATATAGGCACCGCACCAATAAACCGTAGGGTGGCCACAAATGCATTAAACCCACCCAACCAAACCAATCGCTCCGAACCTGAGATACAGCCTCGATAGAAGCCCGACATCCAACGCAGCGCTACGCCTCCTGCCATAAGCTGCAGCGCTCGTTGCACCTGCGCTGACGGCATGGTTTGCGCGTTAAGCCACTCATCGGCGATTAAGCCCGAAGACAGGAACATGGCGCCACCGCCAATTAGGGCAATCGCAAAAAAGATTAGCTGCAGCGCTCGCAACAGGCGACGATAGCTCAGCGCATCGGTCGCGCCACCCCTGAAACGAGCCGTTTGACGTGCGACCGTGGGCGTGAGACCTAAATCCAGCAGGCTGAACCACGCCTGCAGCATCGTGAAAAATCCCACCAGTCCATAAGCCTCGGCTCCCATATACCTCAGGTACATAGGAAGAATCAAAATCCCGATCAGCGTAACGTAAATTTGAGAAACGTAGCTGGCTAATATGTTTCGCTTGAGGGACACGGGCCTATATCGCTTTATCGGCTTTCAACCGCTTCTCAACTTCCAACAAATCACGTTTGCGCTCCTTTATGCGACTAGCCGGGTTACCCGCGTAAATGCCAAAGGCTTTGCAACGCCTTTTTATGAGACTAAGAGCCCCAACAGCGACACCCTCTTCCAAGGTGGCGCCAGGCAAAATGACGCTTCCGCTCCCGACAATGACGTGTTTGCCCACAAATACATCAGCATGCGTCACGCAGGTATATTCTGCGGGCACGGTAGGGTTCGTCATCGCGGAACCCGAGTAATCGTCGTTACTTGAATATATCGAAACGCGAGAAGAGATATTGGAAAAATCTGACAAAACAATCCGTCCGCCCCCGATCAGCGACGAATAAGCCGCAACGTGGACATGATCTCCTATGGAAATTCCGCCTGCGCCTGCCGACAGCACGCAAAAATCGTCTATCCGAACACTATTGCCGAGCGCTATACGATCAACACCATAAAAGGACGCGCGCTCAGATATCTGAAGGTCTTCGCCTGCAGATAAAAATCCCAGCGCTTTGATGGCCTCTCGACTCAGCATCGCCATGCTTTAGCCCTCTAGCACGATGTCAATGACGCGCTGCTGGTCTTGCGAACTTAGCGCAGGATAAATCGGTAAGCAAAGAACCTTCTGCGCCGCAACCGTAGCTACCGGCAGATTTTCGCGATGCGCTGAAGCCATGCCGCGATACATCGGAAACTCGGAAATTAGAGGATAGAAATACCTGCGGGCGTAGATATTGTTGTCCTTGAGTTTCTGATACAGGTCATCCCTACTCATCGAATACTCAGCATCCACCAGAATGGGAAAGTACGCGTAGTTGGCGACTTGCTCGCCGGCGTCTTGCAAACACCGAATTCCCGGGACGTTCCGGAGTGCTTCACGGTAGATAGCGTCGATGCTCTGGCGTCTCGCGAGTGCGGCGTCCACGTGCTGCAGTTGCAGCATGCCAAAAGCTGCGTTGATTTCGCTCATCTTGCCGTTGATGCCCGGAGCCACCACGGTTGTTTCGTCAACGAAGCCGAAATTCTTCAAATGGTCGATGCGCTGCTTGGTCTTGGCGTCGGGGCAGATAATGGCGCCACCTTCAAAGGTGTTGAAGACTTTGGTAGCATGAAAACTGACCACTGAAAGGTCGCCATGGCGCAGTACGCTGCCTCCCTCGTCCTGCACACTAAAGGCGTGGGCGGCGTCGTAAATCACCCGCAAGTTGTAGTTATCAGCAATCTTCTGAATGGCCTGCACATCGCACGGGTGGCCGTAGCAATGCACCGGCATGATGGCAGTAGTCTGCGGCGTAATAGCAGCTTCGATTTTTGCCGGATCCAGGTTCAACGTATCGGGATGGACATCTGCAAACACAGGTTTGATGCCGTTCCACAGCAGTGAATGCGCAGTGGCCACGAACGAATAAGGAGTCGTGATGACTTCGCCTGTGATGCGCAAGGCTTGCAGCGCCGTCACCAAGCCCAGAGTGCCATTGGAGAAAAGTGCCAAATGCTTGACACCCAAGTACTCGCACAGCGCTTTTTCAAGCTGCTGATGAAATGGACCGCCGTTGGTGAGGATTTTTTTGTCCCATATTTCTTGCAAATAGGGAATGAACTCCTCCAGCGGAGGCAATGCGGGCTGCGTGACATAGACTGGCGGAGCTATGTCGTTTACTGCTTCAATGGCTGCTTGCCCAAGTGAAACAAGTGCTAGGGGCGTCTTCATGCATTTCCTTTGATCGGTAGCGTTGCGCGTGTCAGCAATGGACTACCCTTGCAATCCATATAAGCACAGGCCGCTTCTTCATTTTTCTTGAGCGATATACCAGGGCATGGCCAGAGCCAGCCCGTCGCCGATACGGTGGGTGGGCATGTAGCCCAGCAGGCGCTGTGCCTTGCTGATATCAGCCAAGCTGTGCCGCACGTCTCCCGCGCGAAAGTCCCGGTACGCAGGCCGAGCGTCTTGAAGGCGTGGGTAATGCGGCAGCAGCTTGCTGTGCAGCTGAGCGTGCAGTTCACTCAGGGTGGTGCGGTCTCCTACTGCCACGTTGTAGACCTGGTTCACGGCATCGGGCTCATGCGCCACGGCCGCCAGCAGGTTTGCCTGAACGACGTTGGCAATGAAGCAAAAGTCGCGGCTGGTTTCACCGTCGCCGTTGATGTAGACCGGCTCACCCTGTATCAGACTCGCAATCCATTTGGGAATGACCGCGGCATAAGCCCCATTGGGGTCTTGCCGTGGGCCGAACACGTTGAAATACCGCAGGCCAATCGTGTTGAAGCCATAGCTGCGGGCAAACACGTCGGCATATAGCTCGTTGACGTACTTGGTGACGGCGTAAGGGCTCAGGGGTTTGCCGATGGTGTCCTCAACCTTTGGCAGTGCCGGGTGGTCCCCATAAGTGCTGCTGCTGGCTGCATACGTGAAGCTCTGAACGCCGGCATCGCGCGCGGCCACCAGCATGTTCAAAAAGCCGGCGATGTTGACTCCATTTGTCGTGATGGGGTCGGCCAGGCTTCGAGGAACACTGCCCAGAGCCGCCTGGTGGAGCACGTAATCAACAGGGGATGCTTTCTCGCCCGGGAAGAGCATCGCGCGATGGCAATCGTCGAGGTTGCGGATATCACCCTCGATGAAGTTGAAGTTGGCCCACTGCTCGGGAGCGACCAAGGTTTGCACCTCGGTCAGGTTGCGCCGGTGTCCGGTGGCAAAGTTGTCGAGTCCCACCACGCGCTGGTTGAGCTTGAGCAAGGTTTCCAGCAGGTTGCTGCCGATGAAGCCAGCCACGCCGGTGACCAGCCACGTATGGGATTCGGTTGCAAGGCGAACCTTGAGCTGTTCGTACGCCGTCGGGCTTGAATTGGGTTGGCTCATGATGGCTCGGCTCCGCTTAAAGCCGACCGTCTGCGGCCCCCAAGGGCAGCAGGCTTTTCACGTCGAACAGCACGGCGTCCGGTTGACCAAGGGCTTTGATGCCCGCTTCGCCCAGCGTGACGAACTGGTGGTGGCCAACGGCCAGCACAACCGCAGCGTATTCACCGGCGGTCGGCATCTCGCTCAAGCAGCGCAGGCCGTATTCGTGCTCGGCCTCGGCCACGTCGATCCACGGATCGAACACGTCGACATGGGTGTTGTAGCCCCGCAGGGTGTGCACGATGTCCACGACCTTGGTATTGCGCACATCGGGGCAGTTTTCCTTGAACGCCAGGCCCAGCACCAGCACTTTGCTGCCCAGCACTGGCACGTTCTTGCGCAGCATCAGCTTGATGACTTCATCGGCAACGTGGCTGGCCATGTTGTCGTTGATGCGGCGCCCGGCAAGGATCACCTCGGGGTGATAGCCAACTTCCACCGCCTTGTGGGTGAGGTAGTACGGGTCCACGCCGATGCAATGCCCACCCACGAGGCCCGGACGAAAGGGCAGGAAATTCCACTTGGTGCCAGCCGCTTGCAAAACTTCCAATGTGTCGATGCCGAGCCTGTGAAAGATCAGGCTGAGTTCATTCATCAGCGCAATGTTCACGTCGCGCTGGGTGTTCTCGATCACCTTTGCGGCTTCCGCCACTTTGATGCTGCTTGCCTTGTGGGTGCCGGCGGTGATGATCTCGCGATATAGCTGGTCAACCACTTCCGCAACCTCGGGCGTGCTGCCGCTGGTCACTTTCTTGATAGTCGGCAGGCGATGCTCCTTGTCGCCCGGGTTGATGCGCTCCGGGCTGTACCCGCAGAAGAAGTCGACGTTGAACTTCTTGCCGCTAAATTTTTCGAGCACAGGCACGCAGACTTCTTCGGTTGCCCCTGGGTATACCGTCGACTCGAAGATCACGATCGCGCCAGCTGGCATCACCTTGCCAACGGTCTCGCTGGCCTTGATGAGAGGCGTCAGGTCGGGTCGGTTGGCGTTATCGATGGGCGTGGGAACCGTCACGATGAAAACAGCGCTGTCGCGCAGGTCATCGGCGTGCGACGTAAAAGCCAGCTGAGCAGCGGCTTTCAGCTCTTCCGGCGTGGTTTCGAGGGTATGGTCACGCCCGGCTTGCAGTTCGGCTATGCGCTTGGCATTGATGTCAAAGCCGATCACCTGGCGCTTCTTGCCAAACTCCACGGCAAGAGGAAGGCCTACGTAGCCCAAGCCGATGACGGCAATCGGTCGATTTGAATGGATGGCGTGCATGTTGATTACCGGAAGAAAAAATCGGCGGCACGGCCCTTGACCGCCACGCCGCGCTCGCGGTTGTTCTTTTTTCTTGAGGCAAGTCCCTGCGCCGCTAACCGCTAAAAGCAGCGTGGGACTTTTTGGCTTCGACTAACGGTGCCTGACGTACGTCTCGCTGGCGCTGTTCACCACTTGCGCAGACGGAAGAATCAAGCTGACGACACGGTTCCACTTCACGAGCGGCACCGGGTCGATGTAGACCACGTCCTGCGGCTCCAGGCTGAACTGCCGGGCCAGCACCATGGCGGCCGGGTTCCTGGCGTCCAGGTGGAAGATCGCGGGCAAGCCGGTGGCACCTTGGCGAATCACGTAGATCTGGCCGGGGTTGGAGGTGGTGAGCACCGGCCCACCCGCTTCGCCCAGCGCTTCGTTCAGGTTGAGGCGGCCGTTGCTGCGTACCGTGAGTGCTGACGGAACGAGGACTTCGCCCATCACGTACACCTTGGCGTCTTCGCGGTGGCCAATGCGGATGGTGTCGCTGTTCCTCAGGGGAATGTCGTTGCCGTCGCGGCCGGCTTCGCGCAGGCGCGTGAGGTCGATGTCGATGGACTTGCCGTCACGCACCAGGGTGACGGCCGCGCGGTTGCCGTTGGCGGTGATGCCGCCGGCGCGGTTGATCGCCTCTGTCAGCGTCATGGGCACGTCGGTCACGATCTGGGAGCCTGGCGTGCGTACCTCGCCCTCGACGTAGACGCGGCGGCTGCGGAAGGACTGGATGCGCACGGTCACTTCTGGCTCGCGCACCTGGGTGACGATGAGCTTGGAGATCAAGTCGCCGGCCTCGGCCTCGGTGAGGCCCGCAACCCGGACGCGGCCGACGTACGGAAAGGCGATTTCGCCGGATGAATCGACGATGAAGCCCGGCGCCACGCTCACGCCCGTCGGGTCGGCCTGCTGGGAGATGACGGCGCCGGCGTTGGGCAGCAGCTCGGGGTGGTCATACACGATGACGCCCACCACATCTCCAGGGCCGATGGTGTAGCGCTGCGGCTTGCCGAACAGCGCCTGCACCTCGGGCGGCACGTTCTTGGGCGCGGCCTTGGCCAGCGTGCGCACCAGGGCCGGCGTGATGGGGGTGATGCGGTCTTCGGGTGCCGCATCAGGCAGGTACTGGAATTTTGGGGGTAGCTCTTCGGCAACCTGGTACGGCTCGACGGTACCCATGCCCGGAGCCACGGCACAGCCCTGAAGCGCGGCCACACCCAACATTGCGGCGGCAAACCATGCCGCGGCGTTCACTTCTCGTCTCAAAACAGTCCCCTGGTTGTTCAGTTCAGGCCGACAACGGCCCTACAGGGACTAGCTGTTGCTGAATACACCTCCCTGTAGCGATATTTTATCTTTTGTAGCTAAACGTTTGTATTAGGAAAGTGAGGTGGATCACTCTTTCAGGATAAGCTAACTTATTTTACGTTTTGATACCCATTAGTTTATCAAAATGTGATGCATACCCTTGCCGGACAACATTGAGTCCGATAACCGCGGATGCGCGAGGTAGGGGGAAGAAACGAGCAAGTTGTCATCACTCGTATTGGGGAGGCTGGCGAACTTTTTTGTTGCCGCCGCTGCGCCCCAATTGCAATCAGCAGGCGGTCAGGTGCCTCCTTGTCCAATGGCTAAAAAAGAAGCCTTTGGGAGGGAATTTGCTGCCAACACCATGCACACCTTTGCAATCGACACCGGAATCTTTGTAGCTGGCGCCTTTCTTGGCGTGGTGCTCATGTGCCTGATCTTCGTTTCAAGGTCGGACGATTGACGTCCGCCCCCTGCCCCGGAGGGGCGCGGGGGCAAGTTAACTGTTGTTGCCAAGCATCACCAGGGAGAGCCTGGTCGAGGCCGGTTCGGACGCCGCGCGGAGCCCCGCCCACCACGGAAATCCGTGACAGAGTTGGCAAAACCGCTTTTAAAATGTGAGCACCCATCTGTGACAACTGGTACTTCAGGCTACATTTTGTAAGTCAGAAGCGACGTTGGCCCCAGCGGAACAGGCGTCGGCATTCGAAAACGATTGCCGGCCCCGCCAGTGCCGAATGCTTCTGCACACCCCGCCTTCTGGGCGGGTTTGACAGCCAGAAGGAATGCGGCACGTACCGGAGCTCTTACCCCTGTACCGAGGCGCCTTCGAGCCAAAACATCCATTTGCCAAGCGGCGGGGTAGCCCCTGCGTCGGCAGATTGGGCCCCCCCGGGAAACCTCAAAGCGTGTCACCACCGCGCGACGACTTGGAGCGCGTCAGTTGACTTTTTGAAACTAAAGTATCAATAATTCCATTCTGAGAACTATTTTGTTACTTTGCCACGGCAGGTTCCGCGTTTCTCAACCCTCTTCCAACATTTTTTTAATCAGTCGGCGTTCACCATGAAAAAACTCTCCCTCATCGTTGCAGCCACCCTTGCAGTCACCACCAGCGCTGTCCTGGCAGCCACGAGCCCGGCCACGGCCACGTTCCAGGTTCTGATCACTGTCGCCAAGGCCTGCTCGGTTGTGGCGGGCGCCGGCTCGAAGATCGACTTCGGTACGGTCGATTCCTCTGCCACCAACCTGAGCGGCAACAGCAACATCAGCGTGACCTGCTCCAAGACCACGCCTTACAACATCGGCCTGCTGCCTTCGAACAACAGCACCACCGGCGCCGGCGTGATGAGCCCCGCGAGCGGTTCGGACACGGTGGCCTACCAGCTCCGCTCGGTGAGCGCCACCGGCGCCGTCTGGGGCAGCACGGCCACTTCCACGGCAGTGGGCAACGGCGTGGCCGGCACCGGCACCGGCGCGGCACAGACGATTCCCGTGTACGCCACGGTGGCCAGCGCCAACGTGACGCCTGGCGCCTACTCGGACACGGTGACGGTCCAGGTCAACTACTGATCGATTGATCGATCGACTGCCCATGCGCCGCCTGCTTCGCCATACCGCTGTTCTCGCGCTTGCCTTGGTGCAGGCGGTTGCATCGGCCAGCGGGCTGCAGGTGTCTCCGGTCACGCTGACGCTGCAGGCCACGCAAAACGCCGAAGGCCTTTGGCTCAGCAACACGGGCGATACGGTGGTGCACGCGCAGGTGCGCGTCTATCACTGGGCGCAGGAGAACGGCACGGAAAAGCTGACGCCCTCGCGCGAACTGCTGGTCAGTCCGCCGATGGTGCAGCTGGCCGCGTCGGACCGGCAGCTGATCCGCGTGATTCGCACGGGCGTTCCGGCCGGCACGGTCGAAGGTTCGTACCGGGTCGTGATCGACGAGCTGCCGGTGGAGATGAAGGAAAAGAAGGGCCTGCAGCTGGTGCTGCGCTATTCGGTGCCGATCTTCATTGCAGCGGCGGGCGCGCAGTCGTCCGAGCCGCAGCTTGCATGGTCGCTGCGTCGCGAAGAAGGCCAGGCCGTGCTCGAAGTGGCCAACACCGGCGGCGTGCATGCGCAGCTTGCCGATGTGGAATTTCTCGATACGGTGGGCCGCCGCACGCCGGTGCATGCCGGCCTGCTGGGCTATGTTTTGCCGGGTGCTCGCATGCGTTGGCCACTGAAGACTTCCGCGGAGGCTTTTGCCCTCGGCGGCATCCTGGAAACGAAGATCAATGGCAACGCGACGCAGGAAAAAATCCCGCCGCTCCCACGCGCCCGCTGAGCGCCTGCTGCCACTGCTGCTTCTTTCCGGCCTGATGTCTTTTGCCGCCCAGGCTGAGAATGCCGCAGCCGGCTCGAGCGCATCTTTGGTCGCGCCCGCGGAGGGCGAGCTGGCCGGCCCCACCGGCAGCGACCTTTATCTGGACCTGAGCCTCAACGGCAACCCGCAGGGGCTGGTGCACTTTGGCCTGCGCGGCCAGGAGCTGTGGGCCAGTGCCGCCACGCTGCGGCAGCTGGGCTTCGTGCTGCCGCCGGGCGTGTCGGATCCGGTACGGCTCAAGAGCCTTCCGGGGTTGCAGATCAAGTATGACGCCGCAACGCAGAGCGTTGAAATCAATGCCTCGGCCGAGGTGCTGCGCCTGCCCACCACGGTGGTCGACACGTCGGCGGTGGTCGTACCCAAGGCCAGTGCTTCGCCCGGCCTGCTGCTCAACTACGACCTGTATGGCACGCAGGGGCGCGGCAATACGTCGAGCCTGAACGCGCTGACCGAGCTGCGCGCGTTCACCGGAAGCACGGTGCTCAGCAACACGATGATGTCGCGCTCGGCCCGCCTTCCGGGCGAGGGCTGGACGCACGACTCGGTGCGGCTGGACACCACGCTGAGCACCTCGTTCCCCGAAGACATGCTGACGCTTCGCGTGGGCGACACCACCACGGCCTCGCTGCCGTGGTCGCGCTCCACGCGCATCGGCGGCATCCAGCTGTCGCGCAACTTTGCGCTGCAGCCCTATCGCACGACCACGCCGCTGCCGGCCTTCCTGGGAGCGGCCGCGCTGCCTTCGCAGGTGGAGCTGTACATCAACGGCTTGCGGCAGTACACGGGCCAGGTGCCGGCCGGGCCGTTCCAGCTGAAGACGGTGCCGAGCATCAACGGTGCAGGCAATGCGCAGGTGGTGTTGACCGATGCCTTCGGGCGTGCGACGACGCTCGATTTTTCTTTGTACGACACGCAGCGGCTGCTGGAGGCGGGCCTGTCGGACTGGTCGGTGGACCTGGGCATGGTGCGCAAGGACTACGGCCTGCGCTCGTTCCAATATGGCAGCGATCCGGCGGCCAGCGGCACCTGGCGCTATGGCGTGAACAACAGCTTCACGATGGAAGCGCATGGCGAAGCCACCAAGGGACTGGTCAAGGCCGGCGTGGGCGGTGCCTGGCTGCTCGGCCAGAGCGGCGTGCTGGCGGGCGCGGTGGCGCGCAGCAGCTACCGCTCGGAGCAAGGTTCGCTGGTCAACCTGGGCTACAGCTGGCGCGACAACCACTTCAACTTTGCGGTCGAGGGCACGCGCACTCATGGCGAGTACCGCGACGTGGCGTCGCTGTACGGCAGCGCGCCGCCGCGCGGATCGGGCCGCGCATCGATCGGCTACACCACGGGGAGCTTCGGCAGCTTTGGCCTCAGCTACCTGTATCTGCGCTATCCGGCGCAGCAGCCGACGCGGCTGGCCAGCGTCTACTGGTTCAGCGCGATTGGCCGCGGCGCCTCGGTGAACGTGAGCCTCAACCAGAACCTGGACAATCGGCGCGAACGCAGCCTGTACGTGGGCTTCACCTGGGCGCTGGACGGCAAGATCACGGCCAGCACCGGCGTGCAGCGCGACGGCGACCGCACCACTTTCTCGGCCGACGCGCAAAGCTCGATTCCGGGCGAAGGCGGCATCGGCTGGCGCGCGGGCCTGCGCCAGGGCGGCGGCCAGAACGGCGGCCAGGCCGAGATCGACTACCTGGGCCGCTACGGCCGCGCGATGGCCGGCATCAGCGTGCTGGGCGACAGCCGCTATGCCTACGCGGGCGCCACCGGCTCGATCGCTTTCATGGGCGGCCAGCCCTTTGCGGCGCGGCGCATCGATGATGCCTTTGCGGTGGTCTCCACCGACGGCATTGCGGGCGTGCCGGTGCGGCTGGAGAACCGCGACATCGGCACCACGGACGGCCACGGCATGCTGCTGGTGGCGCCGCTGCGCGCCTACCAGAACAACCAGCTGTCGATCGACCCGATGCAGCTGCCGGCCGACGTGCGGATCGAGCGCGTGAAGACGGTGGCCACGCCGAGCGACCGCGCCGGCACGCTGGTGCGCTTTGGCATCACGCCCGTGAATGCGGCGGCGCTGCTGCTGGCGGACGAGGCGGGCAAGCCGCTGCCGCTGGGCAGCCGGGTGCGCGTGAACGGCGGCACCGGCGAGCCGGCGCTGGTGGGTTTTGACGGCGCGGTGTACCTGGAGTCGCTGCAGCCGCGCAACACGCTCGAGGTGCAGACGCCGGGCGGTGGCCGCTGCCGCGCGAGCTTCGACTATCGCAAGGATGGCGCCGGGATTCCGCAGATCGGGCCGCTGCGCTGCATCAGGGAGGCCAAGACGCCATGAGCTTTTTGACTCGCACCTTGGGGGCGCTGCGCCTGCCGCTGTTCTGCATGTTGCTGTGGTGGCTGCCGGTGGGCAGCGCGCAGGCGCAAGTCAGCTGCACCGCGAGCATGTCGAACGTGGCCTTTGGCACGGTCGAGCTGGTCGACGGGAGCACGCCACCATCCACCACCGCCACGCTGGACTACACCTGCACCAACAGCGGCAACAACACCGTGTTCGTCAGGGCCTGCTTCAACATTGGCGACGGCGACGAGGGCCTGACGAACTTCAATCCGCGCGTGATGAAGAGCGGCACAAACAGCTTGAAGTTCCAGCTCTACCAGGGGACCAGCAACACGATCTGGGGTTCGAACGGCAATGCGTTGGTGCCGAGTCCCTTTGTGGCGACGCTCACCATTGCCCGCCGGACGAGCGTGCCGGGAAGCGCCACCATGCGCGGCGAACTGCTTGCGCTCCAGGGCACGGTCCCTCCAGGCTCCTACCAGGACAGCTTTGGCGGGATCCACACCTCGATCACGCTCTCGTCGAGCGCGAACTCCATGCCGACGAACTGCAACACCGGGGCGTCGGACAACTTTCCCTTCGTGGTCAGCGCAACCATCCCCAAGAGCTGCCTGGTGACGGCCGACCCGCTGAACTTCGGCAGCATCGACGGCCTGCCGGGCGCGGCCAACGCCGACCAGACAAGCACGGTCAACGTCACCTGCACGACGGCGACCGCCTACAAGGTCGCGCTGTCGCCATCCAACGGATCGACGACGGGCGCCGGGGCGATGACGCCGACGGGGGGTGTGCCGGGCAACACGGACACGGTGCCCTACCGGCTCTACAGCAATGCGGCCCGCACGGCGCCATGGGGCAACGTGATAGACACCAACACCGTCGCGAGCACCGGCAACGGCTTGGCCCAGGCGCTGACCGTGTATGGCCGGGTCCTTGGCAGCAGCCTCAACGTGCGGCCGGACAGCTACCGGGACACCGTGACGGTCACCGTGACCTACTGAGCCTGCGGCGGGGGCCAGCGGGCATCGTCGATAAATTGCGCGACGGCTCTTAATTTTCCGGCTACTCTGCCGATAACCCAGGTTGGGGCATCGATGCGATGCCCTCCACCGAGGTTGCGACGAGAGGAGGTCCCATGTCCGGAAACATGTTGTCCCGTGCGGGTTCGGCCGGCCCGCCGCTTCCACCGCGCGCGGCCCGCGCGGCGGCCGCCGTCGGCATGATGCTGCTGTTGCCGCTGCGACTCGGCTCCGCGGAGCCGACGCACAGCCCACACGGCGCCACGGCGCGGTTCAACGTGACGATGATCGTCCTCCCGACCTTCAAGGTGCTCCAGGTCACGCCGGTCAATGGCGGCCACGAATACCGCGTCTGGACCAACATGAAGTCGGTGCTCATCAAGGGCCGCGAGTACCAGTTCGACAAGATCGGCGAGACCACCTTCACGGTCGCCGGCACCACCGCCGACGGCCTCGACAGCCTCGACCCCACCTGGCGCAGCGCCACCGGCGCCATGGCCGCCATCGCGGCCCGCGCCGCGCCGCGGACGGCTGCCGCTGCTGCTGCGGATGGCGACGGGAGCAATTCGACGAGGGTGACGGTGATTTACTGAGGTGCGGCGGATAACCCGAGCGGTCCTCCCGCCCAGGTCATCCTGCCTTGCCAGGCACAGGCGTGTTGAGCAGCTGCTGCTCCCAAAGGTAGGCGATGCCGCTGCCGCTGAAGTGCTGGATGAGAATCTCGGTCAGCTCCTCGACATGCTCGGTGCGCGCCCAATCGCGTTGCCATTCGCCAGCGAGCGCCATCACGGTCATCACGTTCGCGCCGGCAGCGATCATTCGCTGGATGGCAACTTCGTGGGACTCCTTCGAAATTCCGCCCGACGCGTCGGTGATCACGGTCACGTCCCAGCCTTCGCCGGCGGCCTGGATGACTGGCATGGCGACGCAGACCTCGGTCCACAGGCCGGCGATGATCAGCTGCTTGCGGCCGGTCGCCTTGACGACCTTCACCACATTCTCGTCCTGCCAGGTGTTCACCCAGGTGCGATCGATGACCTCCTGGTCCGGAAATACGTCGGTGATCTGTCTGAACAGAAGTCCACCACGCGCCGCGATCACGCTGGTGAGAATGGTCGGAACATTGAAGGCTTTTGCCAGCTTCGCCAGCGCGGTCGTGTTGTTCACCACGGCCTGCGGGTCGTGGCTGTTCAGATTGGCAAGCTGGTAGGGCTGGTGGTCGATAAGAACGAGTACCGAGTCTTCGGGACGAAGAAGCGAAGCCAGGCCGTTGCGAAAAGTCATTGATAAATCCTTTGTTGCTGTTGAGAGCGGGACGTTGTCCCGAAGCAGGATTCTGTTGTTCCGGCTTTTGATGCGGTAGTACCATTTCGCGGCGAGCTGTGTCGCGGAATGGGGAACACCAAGTTGGACATCGAAGAGCTGCAGACATTCGTGGAAGTTGCCGACGCCGGGGGGATTTCGTCGGCGGCGCTGCGGCTCGGCGTGTCCAAGTCGATCGTCAGCCGCCGTCTCTTCCGACTTGAGGCAGAACTCGGTGTCCAGCTGCTTGCGCGATCCACCCGCGGGGCTGCTCTCACTGAAGCCGGGGCCACGTTCCGGGACCATGCAGCCAGGGTCTGCGCCGAGATCGACGTGGCCAGGGAAGCGATCCTGCCCGCCGGCGAGCTTCGCGGCCGCTTGCGCGTTGCTGCGCCGTTCTCCTTGGGCCCGACCCACTTCGCGCCCATGCTTGCGGAAATGGCGCGACGGCATCCTCGGCTTCACATCCAGACCTGCTACAGCGACCGCTTCGTCGATCTCATCGCGGAGGGTTATGACTGCGCGATACGGGTGGGCTATTTACAGGACTCCAACCTGATCGCAAGACGCATCGGCGCGGTCCACGGGAAGCTCGTCGCGAGTCCGGACTATGTCAAGGCGCATGGCTCGCCCGAGACACCGGAGGAACTCCTTGCCCATCAGGCCCTCATGCAGGGAACCGAAGCCTGGCAGCTCACGGACGGCGACAAGATCATCACGGTTCGTCCGCAGGGGCGCTTCAAGGCCGACAACGGCACGGCCCTGGTCGCCGCCGCTGTCGCAGGACTCGGGATCGCCTACCTGCCCGATTGGCTCACCCATGAACACGTGGCCTCCGGGGCACTGGTGCCGGTCATGACACGCCATCCACCACCCCCGGCCGGGGCGTATGTCGTGCGGCCGCCGGGCCAGCATCCCGCACGGAAGATACGGGTCCTCACCGAACTCCTGATCGAGTGTTGCGACCGGACTCCGCATCCTGCGGGAGCTGTCCCTGCCTGAGAGGTCGACCCTCAATACCGTCGGGTGAGGAATTCGCGCACCCTGTCCGCCCGGTCGCCCACGACAGCGACCGCATTTCGCAGCTCCTGCTCGCTCACGCCGAGTGCGTGGGTCCAGTCTCTGATCTCGCAAACTTCATTGAGATTGATGCGATGGGCGTGCTGGACGCTCGGATGGGTCTTGTCGCCTGCCAAGTTGTCTTGTTCCTTGAGCCAATCTGCGGGATCGGGCTGCCAGCGCCGCTCGTCGGCGGACAGCTCCTGAATCAACTTCAACCGGGAAATTGGCCGCTCCATGCAGGCAATTGGCGCATGTTGCTGGCAGCCTCCTTGTAGGAAGGTGGGATGCTTGGTGACGACCGCGCACCTACAAAGACAAGCACGGGCCCCATGAAGTTTTCTCGACGTCACGGACCCAGGAGGCATATAGTGGCCTTCGAGCCTTCGAAGCACGAGTTGCTGGCGTGCCCCGCTGCTTCGTGCGCTGACCAAGGAGGTCTTCATGCACCGCTTCCTTTTCCACAATCGGGACGAACTGATTGCGAGGTGCAAGGCGAAAGTTGCACAACGCCCCCTTCGGGCGGCGACCGACAAGCAACTGGCCCATGGCGTGCCCATGTTCCTGGACCAGCTCACGAGAACGCTCGCCGCGGAAGACGACGACGAATTGGATTTGAGCATCGCCATCTCGGGCCCCTCGGGGGGCGATGCGCTCGCCCTGTCGGAAATCGGCGTGAGCGCCACCGCGCACGGCAAGGAACTGCTCAATCTCGGCTATACCGTGGATCAGGTCGTTCATGACTACGGCGATCTCTGCCAGGCGATCACGGACCTCGCCTTCGAGCGGGACGCGCCCTTTGCCGTGGTCGAGTTCCGCACGCTGAACCGCTGCCTGGACAACGCCATCGCGGACGCCGTCACCGAATTCAGCGCTCAACGCGACGCCCAGATATCGGTGCAGCAGCTCGCAGGCGAAAAGCAACGGCTGGGATTTTTGGTTCACGAACTGCGCAACTCGCTCGGAACGGCCACCCTTGCGGTGCGGGCGCTCGAACTGGGCAACATGGCCATCAGCGGCGCCACGGGCGCGGTCCTGAAGCGAAGCCTTTCCACGCTGGGACTGTTGATCAGCAGGGCTACGGCCGAAGTAAGGGGCGAAGGGGCAGATCAACGCCAGCTCTTCTCGGTGGCATCCTTCATTGCGGACGTCGACCTTGTCGCCCGGCTCGATGTGGCGCGCAAAGGCGCCGCTTTCGAGGTGCGAGCCGTCGACCCCTCGCTGGCAATCCTGGCGAATCGGGATCTGCTGCATGCGGCGCTGGCCAACCTGCTGCAGAACGCCTTCAAGTACACCCAGGAGAACTCCATGGTGACCCTGAGCGCTTACGCCTCGGGCGAACACGTCTTCATCGATGTCGAAGACCATTGCGGAGGCCTGCCGCCAGGCGGAGCCGCAAAGATGTTCATCCCTTTCAGGCCCAACAATGACATCAGGGCCGGTCTGGGGCTCGGGCTCTCGATCGCTCGCCAAAGCATTGAAGCGGACAACGGAACATTGACGGTCCGAGACGTTCCAGGCTCAGGCTGCGTCTTCACCATCAGCCTTCCGCTTCACTCTCTCGAGTAGATGCATCCGGTCCGGAGTCCGCTTCTCGCGCGCTCGCATGGCGGCCTCTTGATCGGTCAGTGCGAAACCACGGCAATGCCCCGGAACTGCCCCGCCTTGGCACTCTTTCCAGGCCGGGGATAACGCTGCGGCGAGAAGCGGTGCATCAGCTCCGCCTCGCGCTCGGCCGCAAGGGCCAGATTGGCCAGCTTCACATGGCCGAAGCCGCGGATCGTCAGCGGCAGCGCCGCAATCTGTGCGGCGAGCTGCTGGTTGCCGGATGAAAGGCCGGCCGCCAGTTCGCCGAGCCGCTGCTCGAACTGGCCGATCAGCGCGCGCTCCAGCCGGCGCTCCTGCGTGTAGCCGAACAGGTCGAAGGCCGTGCCGCGCAGCCGCTTGCCGTGTGCCAGCCACTTCATCGCCGGCAGCATCCACGCGCCGAGGCGGATCTTGGCGGGCGCCTGGCCATGCACGGGGCGCGAGAGCAGCGGCGGCGCCATGTGGAACTCGAGCTTCAGGTCGCCTTCGAACTGGTCCTTCAGTTTCTGCAGGAACGCGCCGTCGGTGTAGAGACGCGCGACCTCGTACTCGTCCTTGTAGCTCATGAGCTTGAGCAGGCTGCGCGCCGCGTTGCGCGTGAAGGGCAGGCTCGCGTCGCCACCCGGCAGCGCGGACTCGGCCGCCTGCAGTGCGCGGACACGCTTTTCGAAGCGCTGCGCCCATGCGGCGTTCTGGTAGCCGGTGAGATGGCGGCGCGCATCGGCGAGCAGCGCTTCCAGCGGACGCTCGTCGGCTGGCTGCATCTGCGCGTCCATCGGCGCGGCGCGCAGCTGGTCGAGCGCCGCGGCATTTCCAGCGGCCAGCCGGCCCAGCGAGAACGCCGACTGGTTGGCCGCCACGGCCACGCCGTTGAGCTCGATCGCATGCATGAGCGCCTCGAGGCTCAGGGGCACCAGGCCGCGCTGCCACGCATAGCCGGTCGCAACGATGTTGGCGGCCAGCGTGTCGCCGAGAAACTCCTCGGCCAGGCTCTGCGCGTCGAAGGTCTCGACCTGTTCGTCGCCCGCGACGAAGCGCATCTTCGCGAGCAGCAGGTCGACGTGCAGCTCGGCATCGGGGTTGCGCAGCGACTCGGCCACCGGAATCTCGTGGATGTTCGCGAGCACGCGCGTGCGCCCGTGCCGCACGGTCTGCAGCGCGTCGGCCGAGGCCCCCACCACCACATCGCATGCGAGGATGGCGTCGGCCTGCTGCGTGTCGATGCGCACCTGGTTCAGCCGCTCGGGCGTGTCGGCCAGGCGCACGAAGCTCAGCACCGCGCCGCCCTTTTGCGCGAAGCCCATGAAGTCGAGCACGCTGGCCGACTTGCCTTCGAGGTGCGCGGCCATCGCGATCACCGCGCCCACCGTCACCACGCCGGTGCCGCCCACGCCGGTCACCAGCAGGTCGTAGGGACCGGTCCATGCGTGCGGCGCAGGGTGCGGCAGCGCCGCCACGCGGTGCAGGAAGGCATCGCGCCCGGCCGCCAGCGCCCCGCTCTTGCGGCGCAGCTTGCCGCCGGTCACGCCCACGAAGCTGGGACAGAAGCCCTTGGCGCAGGAGTAGTCCTTGTTGCAGCTGGTCTGGTCGATCTTGCGCTTGCGGCCCATCGGCGTCTCGTGCGGCAGCACGGCCACGCAGTTGCTCTGCACGGTGCAGTCGCCGCAGCCTTCGCACACCGCTTCGTTGATGAAGAGGCGCCTGGGCGGATCGGCCAGCTCGCCCTTCTTGCGGCGGCGGCGCTTCTCGGCGGCGCAGGTCTGTTCGTAGATGAGCACGGTCACGCCGGGCATCTCGCGCAGGCGGCGCTGCACCTCGTCGAGCGCAGCGCGGTCGTGGAATTCGGTGCCGTGCGGAAAGCGATTCCTGATGGCGTCGTACTTGCCGATGGCATCGCTCACGACCACCACCTTGGCCACGCCTTCGGATTCGACCTGCCGCGCAATCGCATCCACGCTGATGACGCCGTCGACCGGCTGGCCGCCGGTCATCGCGACCGCGTCGTTGAACAGGATCTTGTAGGTGAGCGTGGCCTTGGCCGCGACGGCCTGGCGGATCGCGAGGTAGCCCGAGTGGTAGTAGGTGCCGTCGCCCAGGTTCTGGAACACGTGCGGCGTCTTCGTGAACATGGCGTGCGAGATCCAGTCGACGCCCTCGCCGCCCATCTGGATGAGGCCCGCGGTGCTGCGGTCCATCCAGTTGGCCATGAAATGGCAGCCGATGCCCGCGCGCGCCGTCGATCCCTCGGGCACCTTGGTGCTGGTGTTGTGCGGGCAGCCGGCGCAGAAGTACGGCAGGCGCTTGACGGCGTCGCTTGCGTTGCCCAGCAGCTCGGGCGGCGTGAAGTCGCGCACGTGCTGCAGGTGGTCGCCCAGGTCGTGGTTGTCGGGAAAGTGCGCGGCCAGCCAGTGCGCGACCAGTTCGATGAGGCGCGAGGGGCGCAGCTCGCCAAGCGCGGACACCAGCGGCAGGCCATCGCGGCCGTGCTTGCCCACGAGCACCGGGCGCGCATCGGCCGGTGCGTTGTAGAAGATGTCGCGCAGCTGCGTCTCGACCACCGCCCCCTTCTCTTCCACCACGAGGATCTCGCCGAGCCCCTGCGCGAAAGCCTTCAGGCGCGTCTGCTCGAGCGGAAAGCTCAGCCCCACCTTGTACAGCCGCACACCGGCGCGCGCGAGCTGTTCGGGCGAAAGCTCGAGCCGGCGCAGCACTTCCATCAGGTCATGGTGCGCCTTGCCGCAGGTGACGATGCCGACCTTCGCGTGCGGGCTGACGATGACGTGGCGGTCGATGCTGTTGCACCGCGCGAATGCGGCCACGGCGGCAAGCTTGTCTTCCAGCCGCGACTCGATGCGCAGCGACGGCAGGTCGGGCCAGCGGTAGTGCAGGCCGTCGGGCGGTGCGGCGTGGCCGGTGGCGGCACGCACGGCATCGGCGTCTGCCCAGGCCGCGACGCGCGCGTTGACGGCGTCGAGATCGACGGTGCCCGCGCTCTCGACGATTTCGGACAGCGCCGCCATGCCGACCCATGCGCCCGAATAGCGCGACAGCTCGTAGCCGTACAGCCCGAACTCCAGGTACTCGGCCACGCTGGCGGGCTGCATCACGGGCATGCGCCAGGCCATGAAGGCGTGGTCGCTCTGGTGCGGCATCGACGACGACACGCAGCCGTGGTCGTCGCCCGCCACCACCAGCACGCCGCCATGCGGCGACGAGCCGTACGCATTGCCGTGCTTGAGCGCGTCGCCCGCGCGGTCCACGCCCGGCCCCTTGCCGTACCACATGGCATACACGCCGTCGACGGTGCGCTCGGGGTCGGACTCCACGCGCTGCGTGCCCAGCACCTGCGTGGCCGCAAGCTCCTCGTTCACGGCGGGCACGAAGCGGATGCCGGTTTCCTTGAAGCGGTCGCCGGCCTTCCAGATGGCCTGGTCGACCATGCCCAGCGGCGAGCCGCGGTAGCCGCTGACGAAGCCCTGGGTGTGCAGGCCACGCGCCGCGTCGCGCCGCCGCTGCATCGCCAGGATGCGGATCAGCGCCTGCGTGCCGGTGATGAAGACGGCGCCGGCATCGGCCCAGAGGTTGTCGGAAAGCCGGTAGTCGGGCCGCTGCAGCGCGGTGGTCTTGTGGGGGGCGTTCATGCCCGGAATTGTTCTGCCGCACCCCGAGTAAGTGTTTCTTCAATACACTGGCGCAGACCCTTGTTTGAAGAAGAATCCTCTCGGAAACCGCGATGAACGTTGATTCTGTTTCTCTTGACGAGCATTGCCTCAAGATCCTTTCTGCACTGCAGCACGACGGGCGGCAGACCGTGCAGCAGATTTCCGAGGCCGTCGGGCTCTCGCCCACACCGTGCTGGAAGCGCATCCGGGAGATGGAGGCCGCCGGCGTGATCCGCGGCTACACGGCCTTGATCGACCCCGAGCTGGTGGGACTGCATGTGTCGGCCGTGGCGGAAGTGAACCTCGATCGGCACAGCGAGGCGATGGTGCAGCGCTTCGAGGAAGTGGTGGCCGCGTGCCCGCAGATCATCCGCTGCGTGTCGGCCACCGGGCCGGCGGACTACATCCTCAACGTGACGGTGCCGGACATGAAGCACTACGAGCGCTTCCTGCACGAAGTGCTCTTCAGCCTGCCGGGCGTGACGCACGTGCGCTCGAGCATCGTGCTGCGCGAGATCAAGTCGGAAGCGGCGTTGCCCATCGGGCACTTGCTGCCGGCGAAGGCGGGCGCGCCCAGGGGGCCGCGCACGTAGGCGCTGCCAGGGGCCGAGGATCAGCCGCGCTCGCCGGTCATTGCTTTCGTCCCGTGGTCACCAGCAGCGTGTTCGGGCCGGACCAGCCCTCAGGGCCCTGGAACACCGCAAGCTGCTCGCGCATGTCCTGCCAGGCCGCCTCCTGCGCAGCCGGCGCAAGCCGCGACAGCATCGCCATCACGGGCGCAGCGGCAGCGCGCAGGAAGGCGATGTAGCCGTCGACCGACGGCAGGCGGAACGGCGCGTCGAGCCGAAGGGTCGAGACCTCGCCGAAGCCGGCGGCCAGGAAGAGATGGTCGAGGTGCGCCGGGCCTCCAAGGCTCAGAAGACCGCCGGGAGCGAACGGATCTCGCGGCCCGAGACCCGCATGGCGCAGTGCCGTCGCCATGAGAATGCGGATGCATGGATTCTCCTGCGGCCCCGCAAAGACCATGGCCGAGAAGCGGCCGCCGGGCTTGAGTGCCGAGCGGGTGGCGCTCAGGCACCGCGCCGGCTCCGGCATGAGCATGAGGCCGAGCCGGCAGATCGCGGCATCGAAGACGTTCACCTCTGGCAGAGGCATCTGCGCGTCGGCCACCCGTGCCTCGATGGCCGGGAAGCCGGCATGCAGGACGCCACGCCGCAGCCGCTCGACGAGCGCGGGTGAGAGATCGGTGGCGACGATCCGGCCTCGGGGTCCGAGCCGCGCCGCGAGCGCAAGGGTCTGCTCGCCGGCTCCGGCGGCCAGGTCGAGCACGCAATCTCCAGGCTCGATGCCGGCCATCTCGAGCATGGTTCGCGTCGGCCCGGACAGCCATGCATGCAGCGCCGGCGACTGCGCGTCCCACCCTTCGGCGGCAGCGTCCCACTGCGCGCGTGCGGCTTCGACCATTGGATTGGACAAGGTGTAGGTCATGGCTTGGGCCCTCGGAGATTGGTGCGGGCATGATGCGCCGCGGGCCGGGCCGGCGGTAGTCGGGAAGATTGCAGAAGGGGGCCGCGCAATTGCATACTGCAGCGCAGACCCACGGAGGTGCGCTGATGTTCGACTGGAACGACCTCAAATACCTCCTTGCGGTAGCCCACCAGGGGAGCACGCTGGCCGCGGCTCGCAAGCTCCAGGTCAACCAGTCCACCGTGCAGCGGCGCGTCGCCGAACTGGAGGCGCGCCTGAAGCTGCGCCTGGTCGAGCGCTTGCCGAACGGATACCGCCTGACGGCCGCGGGCGCGATGGTGCTTCCGGCCGCGGAGGCGGTTGCCGCGGCGGTCGAGGCGTTCGAACAAGGGGTCGCAGAGGCCGCGCATGCCGGCGTCCTGCGCCTGACCTGCCCCGAGCCGATCGCCATACGCCTGACGCGCGCCGGATTCGTCGACCGGTTCCACGCGCTGCATCCGGATATCCGGATCCAATTCGTCCTGGCCGATCGCTACATCGACCTGTCGAAGGGCGAAGCCGATGTGGCTCTTCGCTCCGGCGACACCGAGGGGCAGTTGGTCGGCCGCAAGATCGCGGATTCGATATGGGCGGTCTACGCCAGCCGCGCCTATGTGGAGCGCCACGGCGCGCCAGGGTCCGTCGAGGAGCTGAAGACCCGGCCGCTCATCGCGTTCGACGAGAGTCTTGCCCGCCATCGTCTGTCGCTCTGGCTTCGCGAGATCGCGCCCGATGCGCAGTATGCGGCCCGCAGCGACAGCGTGCTCGCGCTCGTGTCGGCCGCGAAGGCCGGCGTCGGCGTTGCCGCTCTGCCGATCGCACTCGGCGATGCCGAGCCCGATCTCGTCCGGGTTCTGGAACCCATCCCGGAACTCACCCGCGCCTGGCGGCTGCTGAGCCATCCCGATGCGCGGCACCTGCCCCGGGTCGAGGCGTTCTTCGACTTTGTCGCGCTGGAGGCCGACGCGCTGAAGCCCATACTGACCGGATAGATCCGCTGCGAGGGCGGTGACCTTGCGGGAAATCCGCGGCGCCGTGCCTCAGGCCGGCTTGCGAAGGAAGCCCTGCTGCGCACCGTTGCGATTGGGTGCGAAGCCATTGGCCGCGAGTGTCTCTTCGGCCGTCTCGTAGAAGACGCCGATCTTCATGATCTCTCGCGCCTGCTGCGCCGTTGCGATGGGGCGGCCGAACTCGGTCGAGATGCGCACCAGTTGCCTGATCTGCTCGACCGAACTCATCTTGCCGGTGCGGGTCTGGTTCCACAGCACGTCCTCGATGCCGCAGCGCACATGCAGGCCCAGGGCGATGCCGATCATGTTCACGGGCAGCACGTTGAGCACCGAGCTCTCGACCGTGACCACCGAACCGTCGGGCGCGGCGCGCAGGAAGTTGGCCAGGTTGTAGATGTTCGCCTGGTCCATGCCGCCGCTGATGGCCACCCAGTTCATCACCAGCGGCCCCTTGTAGACGCCGCGGCGGATCATCCGCTCGATGGTCTCGAAGCTGTTGATGTTGTAGCACTGGAACTCGCTCTGGATGCCCGCGGCCGTGAGGCGGCGGATGTGCTCCTCGACCCAGCTGGGGTTCGAGGGCACGATCATGTCCTTGTAGGTCGAATAGAGCCTGGGGTCGCCGCGCGACAGGCCCTTGAAGTCGTCCAGCCCGGCGTGCTCGGTCACGTTCATCTGCGTGGTGTTGACGGTCACGGTCACCTGGTCGGGCTTGGGCGTGAGCTCGGCCAGCATGTGGCGCGTGTCGTCGCTGAGCCACTTGGCCGCCGCACCGTCGTCCTCGGGTGCGAAGCTGATGGAGCCGCCCACCTGGATGATCATCTCGGGCACGCGGGCGCGCACGCCGGCGATCAGCTCGTTGAACATCGACAGGCGCTTGCTGCCCTTGCCGTTGGCCTCGCGCACATGCAGGTGCAGCACGGTGGCGCCGGCTTCGTAGCAGTCGACCGCCTTCTGGATCTGCTCTTCCATCGTGACCGGAATGTCTTCCGGAAAGTCGGCAGGAATCCACCCCGGCGCATAGGGCGCGGCCGTGATGATCAAGGGTTGCTGGTTCTCGGGATAAAGGTGGCCGTCGAGGAAGTTCATGCTGCTTTGTCTCCGGTGGGAAGGGGTCTGTGACGCCGGAAGTGTCTGGCTCGCTCCCAAAAACTTCTTGCTTCCCTGGGGCGGTGCCTTGTCTTTGCGGGACGTTGGAGCGCCCTTCGCCGGCACGGGCCGCGCTGTCGCCATCGGATAAGTGACCGGCGCCTGGCGCCAAGTGTTCCGGTGGGCCGCGCCGCAGAATCCGCACGCTCCCGCCCCTTCCCTTCGACCCGAGGACGAACCATCATGTTTCTGCATCTGCTGCGGCTCCCCTGGATCTGCCTGGCCGCGCTGTACTGCGCCGTGGGCGCCGCGTCGGCCCAGCCCTGGCCCGAAAAGCCCATCCGGCTGATCGTTCCCGCGCCGCCCGGCGGCATCTCCGACGCGGCCGCGCGGCTGCTTGCGGAACAGCTGCGCCTCAACCTCGGCCAGACCGTGCTGGTGGACAACAAGCCGGGCGGCTCCGCCGTCATCGCCGAGCGCGCATTGATGGGCGCGCCGGCCGACGGGCACACGCTGATGGTGGGGCCGTCGAGCGTGCTGTCCGACATTCCGCTCGCGGTGAAGACGCCCTTCGACCCGCTGAAGACCTTCACCTACGTCGGCGAGGTAACGGGCATGTTCCATGTGCTGGTGGCCAATGCCGGCTTTGCGCCGAACACGGTCGAGGAACTGCTGGCGCACGCCAGGAAGAACCCGCGCTCGGTCAGCGTGGCCAACCTGAGCACGGGCACGCGCTCCAACCTGCTGGGCGAGATGCTGCGCGAGCGTAGCGGCAACGACATCCTCGTGGTGCCGTACAAGGGCTCGGCGCCGGCGCTGGTCGACCTGATGGGCAACCAGGTGCAGCTGACCTTCGAGGTGGTGAGCAACGTCGCGCCCCTGGTCCGCAGCGGCAAGCTCAAGGGCCTGGCCGTGGCATCGCCCAGGCGCTCGCGCTTCCTGCCCGACGTGCCCACCTTCGGCGAACTGGGACTGCCCGGCTTCATGATGCCCGACGCGAGCGTCGGCGTGTTCGTGCTGAGCAGCATGCCGCTGCCGCTGCAGGAGAAAATCCGCGCCGAGGTGGCCAGGGCCGTGCAGGCGCCGAAGTTCCGCGAGGCCCTGCTCGCGCAGAATTACGATCCGCCCCGCGACATGTCGCTGCAGCAGCTGCGGCAGACGCTGGACGCCACGGCCGCCCACAACCGGGCGATCATCGAGAAACTTCAGCTCAAGATCAGCCCCGAGTGAGCACGGGGCCCGGCAAGCCACCCATGAAACACCTCGGTCGACTGATGCGCAGCGCGAGCCTCAGCGGCTATGTGGAGCTGGTGCAGTCGCTCGGCCGGAACCCGCATGCCTTCATGCGCAGCGTGGGCCTGGAGGCCCGGCTGCTCGAGCATCCCGAGACGCTGATCCCCGGCGACGCCGTGCGCGAACTGCTCGAGATCACCGCGCGCGCCACGCGCACCGAGGATTTCGCGCTGCGGCTCGCGGCGCAGCGCAAGCTCTCCGCGCTGGGCCCGATCAGCGTCGTGCTGCGGGAGGAGCCCACGCCGCGCGACGCGCTCGACACGCTGGGCCGCTACCTGAAGCTGGTGAACGCCTCGCTGAGCTTCCACCTCGAGGACGCGGGCGACATGGTCATCCTCCGCGAGGACCTGTTGCCCAGCCCCGGACTGCCGATGCGCCAGTCGATGGAGCTGGCCGTCGGCATCATGTTCCGCATCCTCGGCGAGCTGATCGATCCGCAATGGCGGCCGCTGCAGGTCTGCTTCACGCACCGGCCGCCGGCGGATATGGCGGCGCACCGGGCCTTCTTCGGGCGCAGCGTCAAGTTCAACCAGGATTTCAACGGCCTCGTGTGCCTGGCGGCCGACCTGCGCAAGCCGCGCGAATCGGGCGACCAGGGGGCGGCGCGTTTTGCGCGGGAGTACCTGGAGGCGGCACTGAAGGACCGCGGCGAAAGCACGCGCGAAGCCTGCCGCGAACTGATCCTGGCGCTGCTGCCCGGCGGCGGCTGCACCGCGCAGGAAGTGGCGCGGCACCTGCGCGTGGACCGCCGCACGCTGCACCGCCGGCTCGAGGCCGAAGGATTCACCTTCAGCAGCCTGCTCGACCACGTGCGCTCCGAGCTCGTCAAGCGCCACCTGCGCGACAGCGACCTGCCGCTGAGCGAAGTGGCCGAACTGCTGGGCTTCTCGGGGCCGAGCAGCTTCAGCCACTGGTTCCGCCACCACTTCGGCTGCAGCGCCTCGCAGTGGAGCAAGCAGACGGCCGACGCGGTGGCTCAGGGGGCGGTCCGCGCGTTCTGAGCCGGGGCTTCGAAGCGCAGGGCATGCGCGAGGCCCTCCAGCAGGTGCCAGAAGGCGCGCATGAGACAACGCTTTGCCATCGCCGCGCGGCCTCTCAGGCCGCCTTGCGCAGGAAGCCCTGGTTGGCGCCGTTGCGGTTCGGCGCAAAGCCGTTGGCCGCCAGCGATTCTTCCGCCGTGTCGTAGAAGACGCCGATCTTGCAGATCTCGCGCGCCTGCTGCGCCGTGGCGATCGGGCGGCCGAACTGGCGCGAGATTTCCACCAACTGCTCGATCTGGGCCACCGTGCCGATCTTGGCCGTGCGCGTCTGGTTCCACAGCACGTCCTCGGTGCCGCAGCGCACGTGCAGGCCCATGGCGATGCCCATCATGTTCACGGGCAGCACGTTGCGCACCGAGCTTTCCACGGTGAGCACCGCGCCGTCGGGCACGGCGCGCACGAAGTTCGCGAGGTTGTAGATGTTCGGCGCGTCCATGCCGCCGCTGATCGCCACCCAGTTCATCACCAGCGGGCCCTTGTAGACGCCGCGGCGCATGAGCCGTTCGACCGACTCGAAGCTGTTGATGTTGTAGCACTGGAAGGCGCTCTGGATGCCGGCCTTGGTGAGGCGGCGGACGTGCTCCTCGACCCAGCCCGGCTGGGCGGGCACCGTCATCTCCCTGTAGGCCTCGAAGATGGCCGGGATCTCGCGCGAGGTGCCCTTGAAGTCCGCCAGCTCGGCGTGCTCCGTGACGTTCATCTGCGAGGTGTTGACGGTCACCGTCACCTGGTCCGGTTTCGGATCGAGTTCGGCCAGCATGTGGCGCGTGTCGTCGCTCAGCCACTTGGCCGCGGCGCCCTCGCTCTCCGGCGCGAAGCTGATCGAGCCGCCCACCTGGATGATCATCTCGGGCACGCGGGCGCGCACGCCGGCGATCAGCTCGTTGAACTTCGACAGCCGCTTGCTGCCCTTGCCGTCGAGCTCGCGCACATGCAGGTGCAGCACCGCGGCGCCGGCGTTGTGGCAGTCGACCGCCTTCTGGATCTGATCCTCCATCGTGACCGGGATCTCTTCCGGGAAGTCCGAGGGAAGCCAGCCCGGCGCGTAGGGGGCGGCAGTGATGATCAAGGGTTGCTGGTTCTCGGGGAAGAGGTGGCCGTCGAGGAAGTTCATGGCGTGGCGTTTTCTGGTTGCAATGCGGATGTCGAAAGGAAGCGCATGGCTCAGTACGGCACGTCGCCCACGATACCGGCGCGTTCCATCTTGCGCGGCGCGGGCCAGTAGTCGTTCAGCGCGTAGTGCTGCGTGCTGCGGTTGTCCCAGACGACCACGTCGCCCGGCTGCCAGGACCAGCGCACCTGGTACTCGGGAATGGTGGCCCGGCTGAGCAGGTAGTTCAGCAGCAGCGCCGCGCCGGGCGTCTTGTCGACGCCGTGGCGCACGTTCTCGGGGGTGCTGTAGTTCACGAAGTGCGTGGTGAAGCTGCCCACGTAGAGCACCTTCTCGCCGGTCTCCGGATGCGTGCGCACCACCGGATGCTCCACGGGCGGATGGTCCTGGCCGAGCTTGAGGCGGGCTTCCATGGGCATGACGGCGCCAAACGAATGCTCGATGCTGGCCTTGGCGCGCAGGTTGCGCACCTTCTGCTTGATCTCTTCGGGCAGCTCGTCGTGCGCCTGGACCATGTTGACCCAGATGGTGTCGCCGCCGATCTCCGGGCACTCGATGCAGCGCAGCACCGCGCCCATCGCGGGGCTCTGGCGCCACAGGCCGTCGCAGTGGTAGGTGTTCTCGTAGCTGTGCTTGTTGTCGCTGCGGTAGATGCGCACGAGACCCGGGTGTTCGGGGTCGC
>Ga0209051_1000213_pt1 | contig 98755 bp, 93 predicted proteins | sample AraplaCvi_mMS_r2_2_FD_184286 | JGI IMG/M metagenome (GOLD analysis project Ga0209051, IMG submission 184286) | Arabidopsis root microbial communities from North Carolina, USA - plate scrape MF_Cvi_mMS_r2 (SPAdes) (version 2) | ecosystem: Host-associated > Plants > Roots > Endosphere | place...
CGAAGACGGTGATGTCGTACAGGTCGGGGGCGAGCTTCAGGAGCTCCTCCAGCGTGCGCACGCCGGCCATGCCGTTGCCGACCATCACGAGCTTGAGTTTCTTCATCATGGGTGGGCCTTTCGGGGAATCAGCTGATTCGAAACAACAATGCAAATGCCGAAGCGCAGCCCTTGCGGGGCCGCGTTGTTCGGCGGGGTTAGGGGGTAGGAATGCCTGCGGAAGCGCGGGCGGGGGTGCTGGGCGCTCTTCACGCTCCGGGCTCCGCAGGACCGCGGAAACCTCACCAAAACAGTGCTTCGTTACACCGTGAACTTTCGGTCATGCAAAGACCGTGCCTGCTCCACACCGCACTCGCGCGGCGCGAAAAACCCGTCGCCCGGCACTTCCAACAAGCGAGCCGAGGGGTCAACATGTGTGCCGTGCGGCCGATCCGCACGAAGAGCAGCTGCGGCGCACCAATTCAAGGAGCAAAAGACATGTCGAATCACGTTTACAAGTCGCTCGAGCTGACCGGCTCTTCGCCGATCGGCATCGAGGATGCCGTGCAGACGGCCATCACCAAGGCGCACGAGACGGTCCGCAACATCCAATGGTTCACTGTCACCGAGACGCGTGGCCACGTGGTGGACGGCAAGGTCGCGCACTGGCAGGTGACGGTGAAGATCGGGTTCACGCTGGAGTAGCCGCGAGCGGCGTGCCAGGCGCAAGAGAGCAGGGCGGTGGCCGGTGGGCGGGCCCCTAGGACCCGATCAGGTGCAGCGCCACCTGCCTGCGATGCGGCCTCACCCGGTGCTCCCACAGATAGATGCCCTGCCAGGTGCCCAGGGCCATGCGCCCGTTCGTCACGGGAATGGAAAGCTGGACCGCGGTCAGCGCCGAACGTACATGGGCCGGCATGTCGTCCGGCCCTTCGTCGCGGTGCCGGAACAGCGGATCGCCGTCGGGCACCAGGCGCGCAAGGAAACGGTCGAGGTCTGCCTGCACATCCGGATCCGCGTTCTCCTGCACCAGCAGGCTGGCCGAGGTATGGCGGATGAAGAGCGTCAGTAGCCCGGTTTGAAAGCTGGTGCGTTCGACCCATTGCGCGACGGCGCCGGTGATTTCCAGAAGGCCGCGGCCATCGGTGTCGAAGTCGAGCGTGGTGGTGGTCTGGCTGAGCATCGCAATCAGCACTTTAGCGCTGGAAATTCCGCGCACGTGCCCGAGATGCACGCCACCGGGGTACCTACCGGGCGAAAAATGAGTCGCGGACGAGCGTGGCCCGGGACTAACATGCAATCGTTCGACGCGCGGTTTCGCACGAGGCTGCCGCGGACCAACTGCTCACTCGTGCAAGGAGAGTAGTGATGGCAAGTCCCATGAATGTCACCAAGCTTCAGACGAAATCCCATGACGAGCCGGACGAGGTTCGGGAGCCGGAAAAAACGCGCGTCGAAGTGGTCCGCCTCGAGGGATACACGCTGGGACGCTTCAAGTTCCAGCCCGGATGGCGCTGGTCGAAGTGCATCAAGCCGGTCGTCGGCACGGAGAGCTGCCAGGTCGCTCACGTCGGGTACGTGGTTTCCGGGCGGATAACCGTGCAAATGAATGACGGCTCGAAGACCACCCTGGAGGAAGGCATGTCGTACACCATTCCACCGGGCCATGACGCATGGGTCGAAGGCAATGACCCGTTCGTTGGCTTCGAGGTGATCAGCGCAGAGGAATACGCAAAGCCCAAGAGCTGATCCCGACGGGGCTGCCGGCCGACTGCCAATGGCGACAAGGATTTACCGCAGCAGCTGCAGAAGAAAGCAATGGGGCATGGACGGCAAGGCCCTGCAGGGAGGAGTCGGCATCAATGTTATTTAACATAATGCACATTGTGTTCCTTTCGAATGGACTGCTCGGACGCCAATCCCGGCAAAACCCAGCCCGCCCTCAGGAACCCATGGGACTCACCGACGCCAGCGTCGGATCGAAGTCGGCCTCCACGCGCCCCACATCCGGCACCCGCGGATAGCGCAGTACGCGGTAGCCGGCCTCCACCAGCAGCGCCTCGCGGTCCAGGTCGCGCTGCGACTTCCCCTTGCTGCTCTTGTCGCCGCCGAACGCGACCACGGCCACGACCTTGAACGAACGGTCGCACACGACGAAGTCGGCGATCTTCCGGCTGAACGAGCTTCGCGCCGCGCGCGTGCGGGCCGTGAGCAATGCTCCGAAGCTGACCTGCGGCAGCACCACCAAGTCCGGCAGCGTCTGCACCAGCCGGTTGTACATGGCCTGTTCGCGTGCCGTGAGCGGCGGGCGCGCCTTGGGCTTGTCGACGAAGCCGCTGCTGTTTTGCGCCGAGTTCTTCTTGGCGACCGCTGCGAGCACAAGCAGTCCGATGGACAGCAAAAAGATTATGAATAGGAACGTATTCATCTCTGTTTCTCCTTCAGCGCAGAGTCTCGCACGAGGCGCGGGCGCCCTTTTTTTGGCGTTTTCCCGAGCCTGCCGATGCGGCGGATCCGGCCCTCAACGGAGCGTGTGGAAGCTCACCATTTGCCATCCTTCGGAATGGCCTTGGGATCGGCCTTGGCGCCAGCCGCAGCCGCGATCAACTGCGCGGCTTCCGGGCGGTTGGCCTTGTTCGCGAAGTCGACGGCCGTCATGCCGAGCTGGTTCTTCATGGTGGTGTCCGCGCCTTCGGCCAGCAGCAGCTTGACGGCCTCGGTCGAGCCGTACATCGCGGCCATCATGAGCGGCGTGGTGCCGTTGGGCGATTGCGCATCGATGAAGGCGTAGCTGTCGAGCAGCACCTTCATGATGCTCAGCTGGCCGCTGCTGGCGGCGTAATGCAGCGGCGTCCAGCCGGTCTTGTTGACGGCGGCGTCGCGCTTGAGCAGTTGGGCCACCACGTCCTGCTGGCCCTTGATGGCGGCCAGCATCAGCGGGGTTTCGTCCTTGGCATTGGCCACGTCGACGTCGGTCTGCGGCGATTCGAGCAGCACCTGGACCACCTTGGGCGACGGTTCGCGCAGCGCGATGATCAAGCCGGTCTGGCCGTGCTCGTCGCGCGTGTTGGGGTCGAAACCGCGGTTCAACAAGGTGCGCACGCCGCTGGGGTTGTCTGCGCGCACGGCCCGGAAGAAGTCCTCGAAAGAACCAGCGTTCGCGGAAAAAGTTGCTGTAACAACAACGAGATACAACAGCTTTTTAATGTACTTCTTCACTTTTCTTTTACTCCCTTGAACAGCGTTTCGAAGTTGTTGCTCGTGGCCTCGGCCACGGCTTCGAGCGGCAGCTTGCGCAGTTCGGCGATCTGCCTGGCCACAAAAGGCACGTAGGACGGATTGTTGGTCTTGCCGCGGTACGGCACCGGCGCCAGGTACGGGCTGTCGGTTTCGATCAGCATGCGGTCGAGCGGCACGAAGGCCGCCACGTCGCGCAGGTCCTGTGCCTTCTTGAAGGTCAGGATGCCCGAAAAGGAAATATAAAAGCCCAGGTCGAGCGCGGCACGCGCCACTTCGGCGGTCTCGGTGAAGCAATGGAACACGCCGCCCGCAGCCTTGCCGGCGCCGTCCTCGCCCTCCTCCTTGAGGATGGCCAGCGTGTCGGCCGAGGCTTCGCGCGTGTGGATGACCAGCGGCATGCGGGTCTGCTGCGCGGCGCGGATGTGCACGCGGAAGCGGTCGCGCTGCCATTCCATGTCGGCAATGCTGCGCCCGCCCTTTCGCTCTTCCATCTGGTAGTAGTCGAGCCCGGTTTCGCCGATGGCCACCACGCGCGGCAAGGCCGCGCGGCGCACCAGGTCGTCCACCGTGGGTTCGGCGATGTCCTCGTTGTCGGGGTGCACGCCGACACTGGCCCAGAAGTTGTCGTAGCGCGCAGCCAGCGCCTGCACGTCGTCGAACTCCTCGAGCTTGGTGCAGATGCACAGGGCCCGGTCGACCTGCGCCTCGGCCATGGCGGCGCGGATTTGCGGCATCTGGTCCGCGAATTCAGGGAAAGTGAGGTGGCAGTGGGAATCGGTGAACATGTCGTGTCAGAGGAGCGGCGGCTGGCCCCATTCCAGAAATACCGCGAAACCGGCTCTGCCGGGCCGCTGGTATTGCCCCCGGTAGGGGGTGGGCGTAGCGACACGAAGTGCGCGCAGCCTGGGGGCGAGCTAAATGGTTTGTGTCGGCCGGTCGGAAGCCATCGAGCCGCCGAGCGCCGCTTCGATGCGGGCCTTGAGCTGGCGCGATTTCTCGTCCGACGGAAAGCGGATGCCCACGCCCGGTGCCCGGTTGCCCGCGGCGCGCTGCGGCGTGATCCATGCGACCTTGCCGGCCACCGGGTAGCGCTGCGGGTCTTCAGGGAGGGTCAGCAGCACGTAGACATCGTCGCCCAGCCGGTATTCGCGCGTGGTCGGAATGAAGATGCCGCCCTCGGCAAAGAGCGGAATGTAGGCGGCATAGAGCGCGCCCTTTTCCTTGATGGCGAGCTGGATCACGCTCGGCCGTTGAGGCGCCGGGGCGGCGGGTGCGGGTGCGGCTGGTTGGTTCATGGGCGGCGAGCAGCAGAGTTTAGGGTGGTTCGCGCTTCGCTCACAAGCGCTTCCAGCATCAGGCCCGCATTGAAGGGGTGTTCGGCGGTCCTGGCGGCGTTCGCGAGCGACTTCGACCAGCGCGCGAGCGCCAGGTGCGAAGGTACCGCGGGCGGCAGGTCGGCGGCATCGAAGAAGCGCGGCGCGGCGCCGCTGCCAACGGCCATCAGGTCGTGGCAAAGCTTTTGCAGCGAGCCGATGGCCTGCGATGGCGACTGGTCCGCAAGCGCGGCCACGTCGCCGCGCGAAACGGCCTTGGGCAAGAGCGACCAGGCCTTGGGCGACTGGCCGGAGCGCGCAAGCCGCAAGGCATCGCTGGGGCGCCCGCCGGCGGCGCGCAGCAATGCGGCGGCATCGGCGGCGGGCACGTCCTGCGCGGCCAGCCAGGCTTCAGCCTCGGCCGTCTCGGGCCAGGGCAGCGTGAAGCCCAGGCAGCGGCTGCGGATGGTCGGCAGCAATTGCCAGGCCGCCTCGCTGGCCAGCACGAAGCGCACGTCGCCGACCGGCTCCTCGAGCGTCTTGAGCAGCGCATTGGCGGTGATGGTGTTCATGCGCTCGGCCGGATACACCAGCACCGCCTTGCCGCGGCCGCGCGCGCTGGTGCGCTGGGCAAAGCCGACGGCATCGCGCATGGCCTCGACGCGGATCTCGCGGCTGGGCTTGCGCTTCTTGTCGTCGATGTCGGCCTGCGCCTTTTCGTCGAGCGGCCAGCCAAGCTCCTGCATGGCGACCTCGGGCATCAGCACGCAAAGGTCGGCGTGGGTGCGCACCTCGATGGCATGGCAGCTCGGGCAACGGCCGCAGGCGGTGCCGCCCTCCTCCTTGTTGGGCTGTTCGCACAGCCAGGCCGCGGCAAGCGCGAGCGCGAGTTCGTATTGGCCGAGTCCCGACGGCCCCTGCAGCAGCCACGCATGGCCGCGCTGGCGCAGCAGTTCCGCGAGCGGCCGATGCAGCCAGGGCGAAAGCGCGGGCGTGCTCATCGCGGCGCTCCGCCTGCGGGTGCCAGCGCGCCGCGCGCAACGAGCGCCGCCTCGACCTGCTGCCAGACCTGGTCGCGCGTCTGGCTGGCGTCGATGCGCACGAATCGCGGCGCATCGGCTGCCGCACGGGCCGCATAGCCCGCCGCGACGCGCCGGAAGAATTCGACCGGCTGGGACTCGAACTTGTCGGGCAGGCGCGCGCCCGCCAGACGCTGGGCAGCAATTTCGGGCGCCAGGTCGAACCAGAGCGTGATGTGGGGCTGCAGCAGCCCTGCCGCTCCCCTGCCCCCCTGCACCCATTGCTCCAGCGTCGACAGCACTTGCGTATCGAAGTCGCGGCCCGCGCCCTGGTAGGCGAAGGTGGCATCGGTGAAGCGGTCGCACAGCACCACGTCGCCGCGCGCCAGCGCCGGCTCGATGACCTGCATGATGTGGTCGCGCCGCGCCGCGAACACCAGCAGCGATTCGGTCAGCGGGTCCATCGGCTGTTCGAGAACCAGGCCGCGCAGGGTTTCGGCGAGCGGCGTGCCACCGGGCTCGCGCGTGCGCACGACCGTGCGGCCGCGGGCCTTGAAGAGCGCCTCCATCGCGTCGAGATGGCTCGACTTGCCGGCGCCATCGATGCCCTCTAGCGTCAGGAACAGGCCGTCACTCATTGCGCAACTTTCGGTTTGGGTTCGGCGCCGCCGCGCTGGTAGCGGTTGACCGCGCGGTTGTGGTCGTCGAGCGAACTGCTGAACTGGCTGGTGCCGTCACCGCGCGACACGAAGTACAGCGACTTGCTCTGCGCCGGCTGCACTGCCGCCAGCAGCGCCGCCTTGCCCGGCATGGCGATGGGCGTGGGCGGCAGGCCGCCGCGGGTGTAGGTGTTCCAGGGGGTGTCGGCCAGCAGGTCCTTCTTGCGCAGGTTGCCGTCGAACGCTGTGCCCAGGCCGTAGATCACGGTCGGGTCGGTCTGCAGCGGCATGCCGGCACGCAGCCGGTTGACGAAGACGGCGGCGATCTCTGCGCGGTCCTTGGCTTTTCCTGTCTCCTTTTCGACAATGCTGGCCAGGATCAGCGCCTGATCCGCCGATTGAAGCGGCAAATCGGCCGCCCGGGCGGCCCATGCCGCTTCGAGCTTCTTGTCCATGGCCCGCATGGCGCGCTGCAGCAGCGCGATGTCGGTCGAGCCCTTCGAGTAGGTGTAGGTGTCGGGGAAGAAGCGGCCTTCGGGATGCACGCCGGGCCGGCCGAGTTTGGCCATCAGGGCGTCGTCGGGCAGGCCGACGGTTTCGGGCTTGAGCTGTTCGGCCTTGGCGAGCGCGGCGCGCACCTGCCGGATGTTCCAGCCTTCGACCAGCACGATGCTGCGGGTGGCCTCCTCGCCGCGCACCAGCACGTTGAGCAGCATCTTGGGCGTGATGCCGCTCTCCAGCTCGTAGCTGCCGGCGCGGATCTGGCGGTCCTGCCCTGAAATGCGGAACCAGAGATAGAGCAGCTGCGGCTGCACCTCGGTGCCGGTATCGGCCACCGCCTGCGCAACGCCGCGCGGCGTGGTGCCGGGTTCCACGGAAAGATCGACGCTGGGCGCGGGCAGCTTGAGCGGCTGGTGCACCCACCAGAGGCCGGCGGCGCCGAGGCCGAGCGCAGCCAGGGCGGCGAGCAGGAAAAGCGTGAGGAAGAAGCGGCGCACGGGTCCGGATGAAATAGCGGAGAAAAGAAAAACGAATCAGGGCGAAAAGTCGGTGGCCCTGCGGGAACCGGGGCGGGATTCCCTGCGGACCGGACGGAACGGCTCCGACCATGATAATTCAGCGATGACTACTGCCGTTCTCAATGGTGTTACCGCTCTTTCCGGCCTTGGCGTGATCCGCGCCGAGGGACCCGATGCCGCCAGCTTCCTGCATGGACAGCTCACCCAGGATTTCGCGCTGCTGGGCGCCACCGAGGCCCGCCTGGCCGCGCTTTGCACCGCCAAGGGCCGCGTGATCGCCAGCTTTGTCGGCATCCGGCCGCAGCCGGAACTGGTGCTGCTGGTCTGCAGCCGCGACATCCTGGCCGCCACGCTCAAGCGCCTGTCGATGTACGTGCTGCGCGCCAAGGCCAGGCTCACCGACGCCACGGAGCAATTCGCGCTCTATGGCCTTGCCGGCACCGCGCTGGCTGCCAACGGCCTCGATGCCACCGCCCTGCCCGGCCAGCGCACCGCCATCGGCGACGGCGTCAGCGCGGTGTCGCTCTACCCGGCCGATGGCGTGCCGCGCGCCATGTGGATCGCCCCGGCCGGCAGCCCGGCCCCCACGGGTCCGGCGCTCGATGCGCAGCTGTGGCAATGGAGCGAGGTCCGCAGCGGCATCGTGACCGTGACCACGCCGGTGGTCGAGGCCTTCGTGCCGCAGATGATCAACTACGAATCCGTGGGCGGCGTGAACTTCAAGAAGGGCTGCTACCCGGGCCAGGAAATCGTGGCGCGCAGCCAGTTCCGCGGCACCTTGAAGCGGCGCACCTATCTCGTGCAGGCCGATGCACCCCTCGGCGCCGGGCAGGAAGTGTTCGCGGCCGGTGATGCCGAGCAACCCGTGGGCACGGTGGCGCAGGCCGCGCCGGCGCCCGGCGGCGGCTGGGCCGCGCTGATCTCGATCCAGATCTCGGCGCTCGAAACCGGCGGGCTGCATGCGGGCAGCGCCGGCGGACCGGCGCTCACGGTCGAGCCGCTGCCGTATCCGCTGCTCGAAGACATCTAGTCTTTTTTCGAATCCCCCAGCGTCCGAAGACTTGGACGCCTGGCGCTGCCCCGAAAGAGGCAGCGCTTTTTTTGCGCGCGTTTAACCCTGCCGCCGGTGCTGCTCCGTAGAAGCCGTACCGATCCACTCCTGGCAAGGAAAGACCATCATGAAGCGCAGACTCCTCTTCTCGACCGCCCTCGCATGGACCGCATTGGGCGTGCTGCCGGCATGCGCCGAAAGCCCGGTGCGGCCGCCGCCTTCGACCTTCAACCGCATCGGTTCGCTGATGCAGCTCAGCGTGGTCGACCGCGCAAGCGGCCGCGAACTGCCGATCTACCGCCACCGCGGCGAATACTGGGTAGCGGGCCGGCCCGGCGCGCGCTACGCGATCCGCGCGCGCAATGCGGTGGGCGAACGCGTCATGGCCGTGATGTCGGTGGACGGCGTCAACATCGTGACGGGCGAAACCGCGGGCGTGCTGCAGAACGGCTATGTGTTTTCCGGTGGCGAGCGCAGCGACATCACCGGCTGGCGCAAGAGCGCTTCGCAGATCGCGGCCTTCGAATTCACCTCCATCGGCAATTCGTACGCAAGCCGCACCGGGCGGCCGGACGACGTGGGCGTGATCGGCGTCGCGATGTTCCGCGAGCGTGTGCCCGAGCCGCCTTCGCTGCCGCCGACGGTGGCGGAGGCCGCACCCGCTGCACCTGCCGCACAGGCCCGCTCCGCCGACAGCGCCTTGGGCGCTGAATCCGCCGCATCGGCGAAAGGCAGCCTGGCCCGGCCATCGCCGCCCAGCCCGAGCCTGGGCACCGCCCACGGCCGGCGCGAGACCTCGCACGTAGTCCACACCGCCTTCGAACGCGCACAGTCCACGCCCGACGAGGTGGTTCGCATCCGCTACGACAGCCGCGAGAACCTCATTGCCGCGGGTGTGATTCCGGTGCCTCCACCCGCGCGCTGGCCGCGCCCCGAGGGCCCGTCCGCCTTCCCGGGTTCGGAGATGGGCTACGTGCCCGATCCGCCGGCGCGCTATTGAGCGCCGTCTCGGGCGCTGCGATCAACCCAGCGTGCGGCGCATCTCGATGTGCGGAATGCCGGCTTCCTCGAAAGGCTCGCCATGCACGGCGTAGCCCAGCCGCGCATAGAAGCGCTCGGCGCTGCGCTGCGCATGCAGGCCGATCTCGCGGTCGCCGCGCGCCTTGGCGGCCGCCTCCAACGCCTGCATCACGGCGGCACCGTGGCCGCCGCTGCGCAGCGCGCGGTGCACGGCCATGCGGCCGAGCATGGCCGTGCCATCGACCGCATCGAGCAGCCGGCCGGTCGCGATCACCTGGCCGAGCCGGTTGCGGGCCACCGCATGCAGCACCACGGCATCGTGCGCGTCCCACTCCAGTTCCTTGGGAATGTTCTGCTCCTCGATGAAGACCGCGCGCCGCAGCGCACCCGCGCCTTCGCCCAGCGTTTTCCAGCCGCCCGTTTCCACCGTGCGCATCGGCTCGCCGGCCTCGAAGCCCGTGAGGATTTCGCGCAAGGCAGGCGGCACCGGCTTCGAGGTTTGCGTGGCCGGGTCGGCAAACACATAGACGAGTTCGCAGCCCACCAGGTACTGGTCCTGCCGGAACAGCGCGCCCTCGAAGACGATGGACGAATTGCCGATGCGCGCGCACTTCATGCCCACGTCGATCACGTCGTCCATGCGCGCGGAGGCGCGAAAGTCGACCGTGGCCTTGCGCACGTAGAGGTCGCCGCCCAGCGCATGCATGGCCTCTTCGTACGGCAGCGCGAGCGCACGCCAGTAGTCGGCAATGGCGGTGTCGAAGTACATCAGGTAGTGCGCATTGAATACGATCTTCTGCATGTCGACTTCGGCCCAGCGCACGCGCAGGCGGTGAAAGAAGCGGAAGTCTTTTCGTTGGGGCGTGGCTTCGTCGGTCATGGGTTCAGTGCGTCCTTGAGTGCACGGGCCGCGTCGTCCTGCGCCTGCAGCGCCTCGGGGATGGCGCGGCCCATTTTCAGAAATTCGTGGATCACGCCGCGGTAGATTTCCAGGTCGACCGCCACGCCCGCGGCACGGAGCTTGTCGGCGTAGGCAATGCCCTCGTCCACCACCGGATCGCATTCGGCCAGGCCGATCCATGCAGGCGCCACGCCGTCGACGTCGTCGGCCAACAGCGGCGCAAAGCGCCAGTCGTCGCGGTCGGCCGGCGTGCGCACGTACTGGCCGAAGAAATAGTCGATCAGCGCCTTGGTGAGCAGCGGGCCATGGGCGTAGCGCCGGTGCGAGGCCGTGTCCTGGTGCGCCGCGGTGCCGGGATAGATGAGCATCTGCAGCGCGAGCGGCAGGCCCGCGTCGCGCGCGAGGATGGCGCACACAGCGGCCAGCGTGCCGCCGGCGCTGTCGCCGCCCACCGCAAGGCGCTCGATGTCGACGCCGACGCGGCCCCCTTCGTGGGCAAGGAAGGCGAAGGCGTCCCATGCGTCGTTCGATGCCGTCGGAAACTTGAATGCGGGCGCCAATCGGTAGTCGACCGACACCACCGCGCAGCCGCTCTTGCTGCTCAGCACGCGGCACAGCGTATCGTGCGTGCGGATGTTGCCGACCGTGAAGCCGCCGCCATGGAAATACATCAGCGCCGGCAGCACCGCCGTTGCCGACGGGGCGTAGAGCCGCGCAGGAATCGCGAAGCCATCGCGCGCCGGAATGGTGAAATCATCGACGCGCGCCAGCGCGGGCTTCGGCACTTCGAGCACGCCCGCGCCTTTCTCGTAGGATGCCTTGGCCTCGTCGGGTGTGAGCTGGTCGAGCGAAGGATGGCCGGCCCGCGCCATGCGCTCGACCACGCCGGCCATCTTCGCGGTGAGCGGCGGCCGCCATGTGCCGGGCGCGACAGCGGCAAGGGTTTTGTTCATGTGCAAGACTGTCCCTGCTTGTTAGATTTGGGTGGTCTGCAATCGTACTGCCCCAGGCAAACCCACCTCATGGCCCTCATCCAATACCTCACCCAGATCCAGTTCGAATTCGGCGCCATCCAGTTGCTGTCCAGCGAATGCGCGCGCATCGGCATCAACCGGCCGCTGATCGTGACCGACGCGGGCGTGCGCGCGGCCGGCGTGCTGCAGAAGGCGCTCGATGCCATTGCCGACCTCGAGGTGGCGGTGTTCGACCAGACGCCTTCCAACCCCACCGAGGCCGCCGTGCGTGCGGCCGTCGAGCTGTACCGCAGCGGCCGCTGCGACGGGCTCATCGCGGTGGGTGGCGGCTCCGCCATCGACTGCGCCAAGGGCGTGGCGATTGCCGCCACGCACGAAGGCCCGCTCAAGACCTACGCCACCATCGAGGGCGGCTCGCCGAAGATCACCGAGCGCGCGGTGCCGCTCATTGCGGTGCCCACCACCAGCGGCACCGGCAGCGAGGTGGCGCGCGGCGCCATCGTGATCGTCGACGACCACCGCAAGCTCGGCTTCCACAGCTGGTTCCTGATGCCCAAGGCCGCCATCTGCGACCCCGAGCTCACGCTCGGCCTGCCGCCCCGGCTCACCGCCGCCACCGGCATGGACGCCATTGCGCACTGCATGGAAACCTTCATGTCGGCTGCGTTCAATCCGCCGGCCGACGGCATCGGGCTCGACGGCCTGGAGCGCGCCTGGCTGCACATCGAACGCGCCACAAAAGACGGCAGCGACCGCGAGGCGCGCCTCAATCTCATGAGCGCGTCGATGCAGGGCGCCATGGCATTCCAGAAAGGGCTGGGCTGCGTGCATTCGCTGAGCCACAGCCTGGGCGGCGTCGACCCGCGCCTGCACCACGGCACGCTCAACGCCCTCTTCCTGCCGGCCGTGATCCACTTCAATGCGGGCGCCGAATCGGTGCAGAAGGAGCAGCGGCTGCAGCGCATGGCGCGGGCCATGCACCTCGATTCGCCCGGCGATCTCGGCGATGCGATCCGCGACATGAACGCGCGCCTCGGCCTGCCCAAGGGCCTGGCCGAGGTGGGCGTCACGCCCCCCCTGTTCGAGCAGATCATCGATGGCGCCATGGCCGACCACTGCCACAAGACCAACCCGCGGCTGGCTTCGCGCGACGACTACAAGGCGATGCTCGAAGCCTCGATGTAAGGGAGGAGATCCCTCTCGCGTCATGTATATGACATAAGGAATTTCTAGACTGGCATTCGAAGGCTTCGCATTCGCAGAAGCCCCAAGGGCCAGGGAAATTTCGAATGCCACGTACCGTCCAGGTTCATACCGTACTCAACGCCGAGCAGCTCAAGTTCCGCGCGATGCGGGGACAGGAAGGCCTCTCGCAGCTGTTCGAGTTCGAGGTCGACATGGTCAGCCCGAGCTTCAATCTCGACCTGAAGACGCTGCTGGGTACTTCGCTCACGCTCGAACTGCAGGACGAAGGCGCCTCGCGCTTTCTCAACGGCACCGTGGTGCGCTTCGAGCTGGTGGGCCGCGCCAACGAAACCGCCCGCCACTACATCTACCGCGCGCTGGTGCAGCCCTGGCTCTGGTACCTCACGCGCACCACCGACTGCCGCATCTTCCAGAACAAGAGCGTGCCCGACGTGCTCGACGAGGTGCTCGGCAAATACGGCTTCGAGTACGAGAAGCGCCTCTCGGGCAGCTACCGGCCCTGGGAATACTGCGTGCAGTACCAGGAGAGCGACTTCGCCTTCGCCTGCCGCCTCATGGAGCACGAGGGCATCGCCTACCATTTCGAGCACCGCAACGGCTCGCACCTGCTGGTGCTGGCCGACGACGTGGGCGGCTACAGCACCCTGCCGGGCCACGCCACCATTGCCTACCGTCCGCGCGACCGCGTGGTGAATGCGATGGAGCCCTGCATCGACCAGTGGCGCATCTCTGAGCAGATCACCTCGGGCCGCGTGATGCTCGACGACTTCGACTTCAGGAAGTCGCGCGCCTCGCTCCAGAGCGTGCAGCAGGACCCGAAAGGCCACGATCATTCAGGCTACGAAGTCTATGAATGGCTGGGCGGCTACAGCGAGAACGACCAGGGCGACAGCTACGCGAAGATCCGCCTTCAAGAGCTGCAGTGCGCGCACGAACTGGCCACGGGGCACACCAACGTGGCCGGCATGGCACCAGGCTACCTGTTCCAGATGACGCACTGCCCGCGCGAGGCCGACAACCGCGAATACCTCGTCACCCAGACCCGCTACGACCTGCAGGAGCCCGAGTACGCCACCGGCGGCACCGCCGAATCGGTGTGCGAGTTCGACTTCACCGTGCTGCCCTCCAGCGTGCCCTACCGCCCCGCGCGCAAGACGCCCAAGCCGCGCACCAACGGCCCGCAGACCGCCACCGTGGTCGGCCCCGAAGAAATCTGGACCGACCGCTTCGGGCGCGTGAAGCTGCAGTTCCGCTGGGACCGCTACGGCCAGTCGGACGAGAACAGCTCGTGCTGGGTGCGCGTGTCGAGCAACTGGGCCGGCTCCAACTACGGCACCATGCACATGCCGCGCGTGGGCCAGGAAGTGATCGTCGATTTCATCGGCGGCGAGCCCGACCGTCCCATCATCACCGGCCGCGTCTACAACAACGACCAGATGCCGCCCTGGGAGCTGCCCGCCAACGCCACGGCCAGCGGCATCCTCACGCGCTCCAGCAGCGGCGGCGCGGCCAACCAGGCCAACATGCTGCGCTTCGAGGACCGCACGGGCGCCGAGCAGATCCTGCTGCATGCCGAGCGCAACCTCGACGTCGAAGTGGAAGCGAACGAAACCCACACCACCGACGGCACCCGCACCACGCTCATCAAGGGCCACGAGTCGGCTACCTACCAGAGCGGCGAGACGCGCGACATCACCGCGGGCGCCAAGGAAACCATCACCGGCGGCGACACGCGCGACGTGGCCGGCGGCTTCAGCGAAACGGTCAGCGGCGGCGTGACCCAGACGATTTCGGGTGGCAAGAAGCGCACGCTCAGCGGCGGGCTGGACGACACAATCTCGGGAGGCGTGAAACTGGCGATCACCGGCGGCTTCCACGGCACCATCGACGGGCAGGAGATCCGCTTCGTGAGCGGCGGGCGCAGCGACACCATCAACACCTCGAACAACGTCAAGGTCAACGGCCCGTCGACCACGACCGTCACCGGCCCGACGGTGCATACGTCGCCGGATGTGACCTTCAACACGACCAACCACATCCACAACACGACGCAGCACGTCATCAACACCAACGTCTACAACACGACTTCGAACACCTACAACAACCTGACGGTCAACTACACCAACAACTCTGCCACCTACACGAACAACTACGCCAAGAGCAGCGACTGGAGGTGGTTTCGCCTGGGCGGCACCGGCCTGAACATGGACGTGTCGGGCATTTCGCTGGGCGTGGTGGCCGTGCGTTCGATGGCCATCGGCGTGCAGGCGCAGGCCATCGGCGTGAAACTGGAGGCTGTGGGCGCGGAGTGGAAGAACAAGGCCATGTCGCTGGGGGATGCCGGTGCGCTCATCCAGCTCGTGGGCACGGAGATCAAGACGGGTGGCCTGCGCGCAGGCATCCAGGCGCTCAAGATCCTGCTCTGAGGCGTGGACAACGTGCTCGATATCGTGCTGTGGGGAGTGTTCGGCATCGTCAGCCTGGGCGTGATCGCGCTCGCCGGGATCGTGCTCAGCGTGTCGCTGATGAGCCATCGCGCCTATGCCGAGGAAGGCCGGATGTGGCAGCAGTTGCAGGCCGATGGGCGCCCGCTGCAGGGCGTCGCGGTGTCCCTGGTGCGCTCGCCCAGCGGCTACTCCCGGCGCGGCCCCGTCGGCCAGCGCTTGACGGCCGTGCAGCTGGGCGTCGCCTACGTCGATGCCGACGGCATCGGGCAGCAGGCCACCTTGCGCACACTCATCGACGAGGACCTGCTGGCCCATTTCTCCGCGGGCCGGCCCGAGATTCATCTGCTGCAGGACCCGCAGGACCCGTCGCGGCTGGCCATCGACCGCAGGCACACCCCGCTGGTGATCCGCGGCGCAGGGCGCTGATCACCCTGTGAAAACCATCAAGCCCCTGCGCCTGAGCGTCCTGACCCGGCCCTTCCTGCGCGCACAAAGCCAGCGTCTCGCGCTCACCGTGATCGGCATGCACACCCTCGGCGAAGGGGGCGTGCTGCTGCCGGAGACGGAACTCTGGAAAACCGTCTCTGCCGAAGTGGGAAACCAGTCCGCGATCGATCTCGGCATTCCCAAGCTGCGGCCCGAGTTCCTGGTGAGCGGCCAGGCCTACACCTGCCACCAGCAGGACAAGACACGCTGCGCGGTCGAGCTGCGCGTCGGCGCCTTGCGGCGCCAGTTCCTCGTCTCGGGCGACCGCTACTGGCTGGATGGACGCGCCACCGAGCCGCAGGCTTTCGACACCATGCGCCTGGACTGGCGGCACGCGTTCGGCGGCCCCGGCTTTGCCGCCAACCCCGCGGGCATCGGGTACGCACCCGAGATGGTCAATGGCCTGCTGGTGCAGCGGCTTCCCAACGTCGAACGCCCGGGCGATGGCATGGACCGCCCCGACCGGCGTCCGGCCCCCGCCTGCCCGGGTGCGATGGACGTCGATCTGCCCGAGCGCCTGAAGCTGCTGGGAACGGACTACGGCGACCAGTGGCGCGAGACGCTGTACCCCGGCTTCGCGCGCGACATGGACTGGCAGTTCTTCAACGCCGCGGCCCCGGAACAGCGCTGGAACGACGAACTGTCCATCCCCGCAGCCGTGCCCTACGAGATCTGGAACATGCACCCGGAGCATGCGGTGCTGCGCGGACGGCTTCCGGATCTGCGCGCACGCGGCTTCGTGGCGAGAAAGTCTGCGCGGCCCCTGGCGCTGGAAGAGGTGCCGCTGCGGCTGACCACCGCCTGGTTCTTCCCGCACGTGGCGCAGGTCATGCTTATCTTTCACGGCGAGACGCCCATCGTCGAGGACGACGCCGCGGACATCACGCATGTCATGCCGGCGATGGAGACGGCGGACAGCCCGCTGCGCCCCCTCTCCCGCTACGAGAAGGTCTTCGAGAATCGCTGCAACCTGGAGAAAGGCGCGATCCATGCGCTGCTCGACGAGGAACTGCTGCCGGCCTCGGCCATCGGCCCCTGGCTGGACCAGATCGACGCGCGCGAATCGATCCTGGCGAGGAACATCAAGGACAGGGGCGAGCGCCTGCGCGCCGAGCTGACGGCGCGCGGCCTGGAGGCCGGCCACAAGGCGCGCCATTTCCGGGAACGGCCGCTGCCGGCGCCTTTCGGCAAGATGCCCACGCTGGCCGAACTGCCCGAGTTCATCGAGAAGACGCGCGCCTACCAGCGCGAACAGGAACGCACGCTGGAGGAAGCCAGGCAGGAGGTCGCGATGGCGGCCCGGGACAACGCATCCGAATCGCGCAAGGCGGGCTTCGACAGCGGCCGGATCATCGAGGAAAGCCAGAACGCGCAGCTCAAGGGCCCGCCGAAATTCGAGGCCGAGACGATCGTCAAGGGGCTGGCCGGCATCGCCGCGGCCACCGGCACTCCGGCCATGAGCGCCGCCGAGCACGCCGAGCTGCAGGCCGCCGGACAGCGGGGCCGGCAGGGCATGCTGGCGCTGTACCGCATGGGGGCCCACCACCAGGCCGCTGCCGATCCGATGGCCGCGCAACACAATGCGCAGGCGCGCGAACGCGTACTCGCCGCCATGGCCGCGGACCGCGACCTGTCCGCCATGGATCTGACGGGCTGCGACCTGTCGGGCCTCGATCTGCGGGGCGCCCGCATGCACCAGACCTTGCTCGAAGGCGCCCGCCTAAAGGGCAGCCGCCTGGATGGAGCCGACTTGAGCCAATCGGTGCTGGTGCGCGCCGACCTGAGCCAGGCGTCGTTGACGGGCTGCAACCTGGAGCGTGCCAACCTCAGCCTCGCCCGCTGCGAAAACACCAACTTCGCACAGGCCCGCTTCGAACGCACGCAGATGGAAAAGCTGCGCCTCGACGGCTGCTGCCTCGACGAAGCGAAGTGGAGCCATCTGTTGCTGCAGGGGATCGAACTCGTGGATTGCAGCCTGCGGCGTGCCGACCTGAGCTACCTGAGCATGGCCGAACACTGCCGGCTGACGCGCTGCGACTTCGGCGAGGCACGCCTGGAAAAGGTGCTGTTCGTGCAGGCCGAATTCGAGTCGGTGGATTTCTCCGGCGCCGCCGTCGAAGCCTGCAGCTGGGCCCACACGCCGCTCGACAAGGGCATCCGGTTTCGCCGTGCCATGCTCAAGACCACCAGCTTCGTCGGCACCACGGATCTTCGCGGGGCCGATTTCGAGGATGCCACGCTGGTGCATTGCACCTTGCGCGAGCTGCCGCTCGATGGCGCGAACTTCAGGCGGGCTACGCTCGATACCTGCGATTTCTCCTCCGCGTCGCTCAAGGGCGCGGACCTGCGCGCGGCGGCGGCGCCCGACAGCCTCTTCATCCGCGCCGATCTCACGCGTGCCTCCCTGCGGCTCGCCAATCTCATGAATGCCAATCTTCAGAAGGCCTGCCTGGTCGATGCCGACCTGGGCGAGGCCAACCTGTTCCGTGCCGATGTCGCGCAGGTCCTCATCAGCCGCGGCACGCTCACCCTGGGTGCCCACATCGACCAGATCAAGACACTGCCCCGGCGCGCCGGGGCGGGCGGCGCGTGAACGCCGGGACGCTGGCAGCCCAGGTCCGCAATGGTGAGCCGATCCGCGAGAAGGACTTCAGCAACATGGACATGAGGGGCATCGACCTGCGCGGCGGCGTGTTCAGCGAATGCAGCTTCCGGGGCGTTCAGGCCGATGCCGCGCGCCTGGGCGAATCCCTCTTCGAGAAATGCCGCTTCGACCAGGCGCAGTTGCCGTCGGCGGAGCTGACGCGCGCCGCCTTCCACGAGTGCAGCCTGCAGGATGCGGTGCTGGATGCGGCCTCCATGCCGCATTCGGTGTTCAGCGGCTGCACGCTGTCGGGCGTTCGGCTGGAAGAGGCCTTCATGGACCAGGCGAACTTCCATCGAAGCGAACTGCGCAACGCCTGCCTGGACCGTGCCAGCCTCGACAAGGCCGTGTTCTCCGAGTGCGACCTGACGGGCGCCTCCTTCAATGCGGTGGCCTTCTCGTCGACCATCTTCTTTCGCGCAACGCTGACGGGCACGCGCTACACCGGGGCCAGCTTCACGAACGCGATCTTCAGCGAGGCGGATCTTGCGGGGCAGGACTTCTCCGAACAGCAGTTCCACCTCTGCCAGTTCATCGATGCGGTGCTGGCGGCGTGCCGATTCCGCGATGCGCGCCTCACGCAGTGCAACTTCAAGGGCGCCGACCTGCGCAACGCGGTGCTGGCAGGGGCGCAGGCCATGCAGTGCCTGTTTCCCGAGGCCGACCTGCGCGGCGTCGATGCGCGGCACGGCCACTTCCAGCAGAGCATCTGGGTCGACGCCCACCTCGACGGCGCGGACTTCTCGCAGGCGCAACTCGAACAGGGCGTCTTCCATCGTGCGCACTGCGGGCAGACCGCATTCACCGGCAGCCGCCTGGACTACGCCGATTTTTCCTATGCCTCGCTGGTCCAGGCCGACTTCCGCGATGCCGCCTTCCTGCGCACCGTGCTTCACCGCGCCGACCTGGATGGCACCAGGTTCAGCACCCGCCTGGGTACGCTGGATCGGGACCCTGCCCTGCACGAAGCCGAGAAGGTGGCGCTCCAGCAGCCCGAGCGCGCATCCCGCCTGGATCGCGACGTCCATGGCCGCCGCCCCAAGAAAGAAAGCCCATGACCTCCACCCGGACCACCGTCGGCGGCACGACCGCCACCGCACGCCATGCAACGCAAGGCGTGCTGGATCCGCTGATGCAGCGCCCTTCGCATGCGGCCCGCGCGGACTCCGGCATGCGGACCGCCACCGTGATCGCCTGCGATGGCGATCCCTGGTTCGAGGTCGGCCTCGACGACGGCCAGGGATCACTGCGCTGCCGCCGCGTCGCCAGCTGCCTGCTGCAACCTGCGCCGGGCGATACGGTGCTGATCACCTCGACCCGCCAGGGCGAGAGCTTCGTCATCGCGGTGGTAGCCCAGGCCGACCCGCGCCAGTCGACGCTGGCCGTGGACGGCGACCTGACGCTGGTGTCGCGCGCGGGTGGTATCCGCGCGCGCAGCGCCGGCCCCATGGCGCTGGAGTCGGACACCTCGATCGCCATGCAGTCGCCCGAGTGGCGCGCGCAGGCCCGGCGGGCCCATTGCGAGATCGGGGAGATGGACTACCAGGGCGGCCACATCCGCTTCAGCGTGCTGGTGTCGCGCTTCGTCGGGCGCGCCTGCGAGGTGGTGCTGGATCGCCTCAACCTGCTCACCCGCTCGAGCTTCCGCCTGACCGAGGAGGTGGAACAGGTGCGCGCCGGCCAGATCGACATCGAGGCCGAGCAGACCCTGCGCCTGCATTCGAAGAACACGCTGCTGACCAGCAAGGGGCTGGTCAAGGTCGACGCCGAGCAGATCCACATGGGCTGAAAGAAAAGGAGCACCGCATGTTCGCCAACTGCCAGATGATGGGCCTCGATCTCGCCTTCCCCGACGTCTGCAAGACGCCGCCGGCGCTGCCCATTCCCTATCCCAACATCGCGCTCGGACCCACGGCCATCCCCAACGCCTGGAACATCCTCTTCGGCGGCGCGCCGGCCCACAACCTGGCCACCGTCACGCCGATCACCAACGGCGACAACGCGGGCGTGCTGATGGGCGTGGTGTCGCAGACGGTGATGGGGCCCTCGCGCCACGTCACCGGGGCCTTCACCGTGCTGCTCAAGGGCACGCCCTGTACGCGCATGACCAGCCTGTCGGTGCAGAACCGCTGCAACATCGTCGGCATGCGGATCGTGCCGAGCCAGTTCAAGGTGCTGGTGCTGGCAGCCTGAGCTTTTCCTATTCCGCCTTCACGCCCGCCGTGCGGATGACCTTGCCCCACTTGGCCGTCTCGGCCTTGATGAAGGCATCGAACTCCTCGGGCGTGCTGCCCGCCGGAATGGTGCCCATGGCGTCGAGCCTGGCGCGCGTCTCGTCGCTTTTGATGATGCGCGCCACCTCCTCCGACATGCGCTTGACGACGTCGCGCGGCGTGCCGGCCGGCGCCAGCATGCCGGCCCAGGTGCTGCCGGTGAAGCCCGCGAAACCCTGCTCGATGAAGGTCGGCACGTCAGGCACGGCCGCCAGCCGCTTGTCGCCCGCCACGCCGATCAGCCGCACCTTGCCCGCCTTGGCCTGGTTGATGAGGCCCGTGGGTGCATCGAAGAACAACTGGATCTGCCCGCCCATCAGGTCGGTCAAGGCGGGCACTGCGCCGCGGTACGGAATGTGGATCATGTAGGTCTGCGTGAGCGACTTCCACAGTTCGGTCGTCAGGTGCGCGGCCGAGCCGTTGCCCGACGAGCCGAAGCTCACCTTGCCCGGATTCGCACGCGCGTAGTCGATGAGTTCGCGCGCGGTCTTGAACGGCGCATCGACGTTGACCGCGGCTAGCAGCGGTGAGATGCCCATCAGCGAAACGCCCGTCAGGTCCTTCTGCGGGTCGTAGGGCAGCTTGGGATACAGCGTGGTGTTGGCCGCATAGGCCGCGATGACGACCCCGAAGGTGCTGCCGTCGGGCGCGGCCTTGGCCATGGCATCAACGCCGATCAGGCTGTTGGCGCCGGGCTTGTTGTCGACGAGCACCGGCTGGCCGAGCCGCGCCTGCAGGCCGACCTGCACCAGCCGCGCCATCTGGTCGGTGAACCCGCCCGGCGTGTAGGGCACGATGATGCGGATCGGCTTGCTGGGCCAGGTGCCTTGTGCCAGCACGGGCATCGGAACGGTCGCGGCGGCGACGGCGGCAAGGGTGAATCGGCGGCGTGAAATGGGGACCTGCGGCATGAGTGGCGGCTTTCTCTGAGAAGAGTGAGCTGGCCATTCTCGAAGGCGCTGCGCAGGCAGCCCCTCGGGGTTTGCCCCGGCGGAGCCTGTTCAGAGCGGCAGGATGTCGCGCGTGCGACTGCCGGTGGCGAGCCAGGCCTCGAACTCGTCGGAAAGCCGCTCTGCCTCGCGCGTGGCCCTGCTCCATGCGCCGATGCGCGCCTGCGCGTCGTTCGCGAAGCGGATGAAGTCCTTGCGGTCGGGCAGCTTGCCGTTGGGCAGCGACCGCACCCAGTCGGCATCGGGGGCGAGCACCACCATGCGGTCCAGGAAGCTGGTGGACCTGTGGCGCCAGCGCAGGCCTTTGTCGAGCCAGCCCGGCACCACCGCGCGCTGGAAATGCGGGTATAGCACGATGCCTTCGTCGGCCGGCTGGTAGTCCAGGTGCAGGTGGTAGTCGGTAATGCCGCCGTCCCAGTACGCGCCGCGCGGCGCACCGGGAATGTCGTGCACCGCCGCCAAGAGAAACGGAATGGAGCACGAGGCCTGCAGCACCAGATTGAAGTTCTCTTCGCTGAGCGCATGCTGTCGCGTGCGGAAGTCTTTGGTGCCGAAAGGCAAGGCTGCGCCGGGCGTGGAGAACACGCAGCGTTCGAGCCATGCGCCCAGCCCCTTGCGATGCAGGCTGTTGGTGGCAAAGGCGCCCAGGTAGCCGACCGGCGTGCGCGCCCTGCCCTCGCGCCCGAGGATGTGGCGGCCGCGCGAAGTCACGACATGCAGCTTGTAGCGCGAGTGGTGCAGCACCTCGCCAATGCGCCCGCCGTAGAAGTCGAGCAGGCTCTCGGCAAAGCGCGCGCTGAGCTGCTGCGGGCTCAGCCGCTTCTGGCCCGGCGGCACCTCGAACTGCTGGCGCACGTAGTCGTGCTCGAAGCGCGCGAAGGCCTTGTGCGGATCGGCCAGGCACGCGGTTGAGAGCCTCCATGCGCCGATGGACGCGCCCACCAGGTGCACCGGCTGGCTCGACTGCGAGAGCCAGCGCCCGAAGATGAAGCGGTCGAGCGGCCCGAGGATCAGGCCCTTGGGACCGCCCGCCGCGCCGGGAACGGTGCGCACGTCCTGCGGCCGCAGGCCGTGCTGTTCGATGTGCTTGCGGGCGGCGGGGCCGGCGTAGATGCGCAGGGCTTTCATTTCCTCATGCCGCGCCGAACGGGTTGAAGATTTCGACACCGAAGCTGGCGAAGTCGCCGACGTTGCGGGTCACGACCGTCAGTCCATGCTGCTTTGCGGTGGCGGCGATCATGGCATCTTCATAGAGCGTGTTCGAGCTGCGGTGCATCAGCCGGGCCCACAGCCTGAACGTTTCGGCATCCATGGGCAGGACGTTGTACGAGGCGGCCACCAGGGCCGCCCATTGCTCGATCTCGTCGGCCTTGGCGGCATCCTGCTCGCGCGTGATTTCGATGCCGGCCTGGATCTCGCCGATCGTCACTGCGGAAAGATGCAGGTCGCTGTCGGCAATCGGCGCAAGCCATGCGACGACCGCACCATGCGGACGAGGTCGGCGCAATTCCGAGATCACATTGGTATCCAGCAGGTACATGCCGCGGCTCAGCGAATCGGCGTGATGCGCCGCCGGCGCGCTGCGCCGCGCTGCGGAACGAGAAATTCCGTGCGCGCCTTCGCCGAGAGCAGCAACTCCTTGAGGGAGGGCTTGGCCGTGGCGTGCAATCGCCGCCACTCTGCCGCCGGCACCAGCACAGCGGCCTCGGTGCCCCGCTTGGTGACCATCTGCGGCCCCTCGGCCAGGCAGGCCTCCAGAAATTCGCTGAAACGCGCCTTCGCGTCTTGGACGGGCCAGGTTTTCATTTGCAGCCTCTATCAGACTAGTGTGATGACTAGTTTAACAGGCCGGCCGCCGATCTGCAGTCGCCCTCTCCCTCTACTTGCGCAACCCCTGCAGCTTGGCAAACGCGCTCGCCATCTGCCCCGCGGGCTGCGGCGAGTTGTCGCGTCGCGGGCCTTGTTGCTGGCCGCGCCCCGCACCCTCGAAGCGGTTGTCGCGCGGGCCGTCGCGGCGCGCGGGGGCCGCGTCGAGCTTCATCGACAGGCCGATGCGCTTGCGCGCCACGTCCACTTCCATCACCTTGACCTTGACGATGTCGCCGGTCTTCACGACCTCGCGCGCATCGTTCACGAACTTGTGGCTGAGCTGGCTCACGTGCACCAGGCCGTCCTGGTGCACGCCCAGGTCGACGAAGGCGCCGAACTGCGCCACGTTGCTCACGGTGCCTTCGAGCACCATGCCTTCCTTCAGGTCGGCGATGTCGTCCACGCCGTCGTTGAAGCGCGCCACCTTGAAGTCGGGGCGCGGGTCGCGGCCGGGCTTCTCGAGTTCGCCCAGGATGTCCTTCACCGTGATGACGCCGAACTTCTCGTTGGCGAAGAGCTCGGGCTTCAGCGTCTTGAGCATCTCGGCGCGGCCCATCAGCTCGGCAATCGGCTTGCCGGTCTTGACGATGATCTGCTCCACCAGCGGATAGGTCTCGGGGTGCACGCCCGTCACGTCGAGCGGGTCGGCGCCGCCGCGGATGCGCAAAAAGCCCGCGCTCTGCTCGAAGGCCTTGGGGCCGAAGCCGCTCACGTCGAGCAGCTGCTTGCGCGTGGAGAACGCACCGTTGGCTTCGCGCCAGCGCACCACGGCCTTGGCCACGCTGGCCGACAGGCCCGAGACGCGGCTCAGCAGCGGCACGCTCGCGGTGTTCAGGTCCACGCCCACCGAATTCACGCAGTCTTCCACCACCGCCTGCAGCGTGCGCGCGAGTTCGCTCTGGTTCACGTCGTGCTGGTACTGGCCCACGCCGATGCTCTTGGGATCGATCTTCACCAGCTCGGCCAGCGGGTCCTGCAGCCGGCGCGCGATGCTCGCGGCACCGCGCAGGCTCACGTCCACATCGGGCATTTCCTGCGAGGCGAATTCGCTGGCCGAATACACGGATGCACCGGCCTCGCTCACCACCACCTTGTCGACCTTCATTTCGGGCGCGCCGGCCTGCGCGGCCATCTTGGCCAGCAGCTTGATCAGGTCGGCGGCCAGCTTGTCGGTCTCGCGGCTGGCGGTGCCGTTGCCGATGGCGATCAGGTTCACGCCGTGCTTGGCGCACAGCTTGCCGAGCGTGTGCAGCGAGCCTTCCCAGTCCTTGCGCGGCTCGTGCGGGAACACGGTGGCGGTCTCGACCAGCTTGCCGGTGGCATCGACCACCGCCACCTTCACGCCGGTGCGGATGCCGGGGTCCAGGCCCATCACGACGCGCGGGCCGGCCGGCGCGGCCAGCAGCAGGTCGCGCAGGTTGTCGGCAAACACCTTGATCGCGACCTTCTCGGCCTCTTCGCGCAGCCGGGTGAACAGGTCGCGCTCGGTGGAAAGCGCAAGCTTCACGCGCCAGGTCCAGGCCACGCACTTGCGGATCAGGTCGTCGGCCGCGCGGCCCGCATGGCTCCAGCCCAGGTGCAGCGCGATGCGGCCTTCGGCGATGCTGGGCTTGCCCGGCTCGGGCTCGACCGGCAGCACCAGCTTGGCGTCGAGGATGTCGAGCGCGCGGCCGCGGAACACCGCCAGTGCGCGGTGCGAAGGCACGCGGCCGATGGGCTCGTCGTAGTCGAAGTAGTCGCGGAACTTGGCGATGTCGGCGTTGTTCTCGTCCTTGCCGGCCATCAGGCTGGACTTGAGCAGGCCTTCGTTCCAGAGCCATTCGCGCAGGCTCTGCACCAGGCCGGCATCTTCGGCCCAGCGCTCGGAAAGAATGTCGCGCACGCCGTCGAGCACGGCGGGAACGGTGGAGAAGTCGGGGCCCGGCTTGCCGTCATCGAGCGTGGTCGCGGGCTGCAGGAAGGCCTTGGCTTCCACGGCAGGGTCGAGCGTGGGGTCGGCCAGCAGCTTGTCGGCGAGCGGCTCGATGCCGAACTCGCGCGCAATCTGGCCCTTGGTGCGGCGCTTCTGCTTGAACGGCAGGTACAGGTCCTCGAGCTCCTGCTTGGTCGGCGCGAATTCGATCGCGGCGCGCAGTTCGGGCGTGAGCTTGCCCTGCTCGTCGATGCTCTTGAGCACGGCGGCGCGGCGGTCTTCGAGCTCGCGCAGGTACGAAAGGCGCGCCTCGAGTTCGCGCAATTGAATGTCGTCGAGGCCGTCGGTCACTTCCTTGCGGTAGCGGGCAATGAACGGAACCGTGGCACCGCCATCGAGCAGTTCGATGGCCGCCTTCACCTGGTGCTCGCCTACCTTGATCTCGGCGGCGAGCTGGCGAATGATTTTTTGCATGTCGGAGGGGATCCCTGGAACTGGCGACGCCGTTCGGACGCCTTGCGGATAAAGCGCGGAAGTTTGCCATAGGGTGCGGCCGCTCCACGCGCTGCGGCGCCCGCGCAAACACCTGCGCTAGTGGTAAACCACTATGGGATGAATTGGTATGCCACGCAGAATGTGGTCTAACCACTTTGATACGCCATGGCCCTCAAGCTCATTCACCCCTCCTCCGAAGCGATGTCGAAAATCGGCCAACCTCCAATGGAGAAGCCGTATCAACGCCTGGCTGCCAATATCCATGAATTGGTCAAACAGGGTGAATTTTTGGTCGGCCAGCGACTGCCCTCCGAACGGGCGCTGGCGGAGCGCTTCGACGTGAGCCGCACCTCGGTGCGCGAGGCCATCATTGCGCTGGAGCTGCAGGGCGTGGTCGAGGTGCGCGGCGGCTCGGGCATCTACATCTGCCAGCCGCAGGACGCGCCCACGCGGCTGCCGGTGGTGCAGGAAACCGGTGCCGGCCCCTTCGAGCTGCTGCGCGCGCGCTGCCTGATCGAGTCCGAGATCGCCTCGCTGGCGGCCACCACGCGCAAGGATGCGGACCTCGACAAGATGTTCGGCGCGCTCGCCACCATGCGCGAGCAGATGCACGACAAGGAAGCCAACGAGGCGGCCGACCGCATGTACCACCTGCACATTGCCGAATCCACCGGCAACAGCGTGCTGCTGCAGACGGTGACGAACCTCTGGGACCAGGCCAAGGGCCCGATCTGGACGCAGATCGAGCAGCACTTCCATTCGCCCGCACTGCGCCTCCAGTCGCAGGACGACCACCAGCGCATCTTCGCCGCGATCGTCTCGGGCGATGCCGATGCCGCGCGGCTGGCCATGCGCGCGCACCTGGAACGCGTGATCGGCGAATTCGCCCAGAGCTGGCGCTAGGCGCCCTGCCCCGCGCGCGGCTGCCCCGGCGCGCTCGACCCTTTCAAAAAAGACGGAGACACCAACCATGAAGTCCCAACTCGCCCGCGGCCTGGCCGCACTGCTGCTCGCCGGCACCTTCGCCGCCGTCCATGCACAGGAGCCGCCCGCGCCCGGCGCGAGCCCGCGCATCGACGCCATCCGCAAGGCCGGCGAACTGCGCGTCGGCGTGCTGCAGAACGCGCCCTGGCTGATCGAGAACACCACCGGCAACGGCGAGCCCTGGAGCGGCCCGGCCTGGCTGCTGGCCAAGGAGTACGCCCGCCTGCTCGGCGTCAAGCTCAGCACGGTGCCGGTGTCGCACGAGACCAAGGTGCCGGTGCTGGCATCGAACCAGGTCGACATGACGATCAGCCCGCTGGGCGAAACGCCCGAGCGCTTGAAGGTGGTCGACTTCGTCGTCTATTCCGCCACCAGCGTGTGCATGTTCGGCCGTGCCGACAACCCCAAGCTGGCCAAGGCCGCCTCGGTCGACGACCTCAACCGGCCCGAGGTGACGATCGCCTACTTCACCGGCGGCGCCGAGGAAGGCTGGGTCAAGGAACGCTTCCCCAAGGCCAGGCTGCGCGCCGTGGCCAGCTCGGGCGCCACCGCGCCGGTGGAAGAAATCATGGCGCGCCGCGCCGACGCGGCACCGATCAACCGCGTGCCGTGGGTCGGGCTGCAGCAGAAGGTCAAGGGCCTGGCCGTCCTGCCGAAGGAAAACAACTGCCAGGGCAGCACCGAGAAGGCCTCGCCGGTCGGCCTGGCGGTCGACAAGAACCAGCCGGCCTACCTCGAATGGCTGCGGCAGGTCGCCAAGGCCCGGAAGGCGCAGCTCGACGCCGACGAGGCCCGCGTGATCGGCGCACTGAAATAAGCAAGCAAGTCACACATCAAGCCAACAGAAAACCGGAGACCTTCATGCCATCCATCCCCCGCACTTTCCTCGGCCGCAAGCTGGCCCGCGCAACGCTCGCGGCCGCCCTGGCCGGCAGCTGCCTCGGCGCGCTGGCCCAGACCCCGCCGCCACCCGGTGCGAGCCCGCGCATCGACGCCATCCGCAAGGCCGGCGTGCTGCGCGTTGGCGTGGTCAACAACCCGCCCTGGCTGGCGCAGAACACCGCCGGCGATGGCGAGCCGTGGTCCGGCCCGTCGTGGACATTGGGCAAGGAGTTCGCCAAGCTGCTGGGCGTGAAGGTGGAGCCGGTCGCGGTGAGCCACGAGACCAAGGTGCCGGCGCTCACGGCCAACCAGATGGACATCATGATCGGGCCGCTGAACGAGACCGCGGAGCGCGCGAAGATCATCGACTTCGTCACCTTCTCGAGCACCGGCGTGTGCATGTTCGGCCGCGCCGACAACCCGAAGTTCACCAGCGCGCGCACGCTGGAAGATTTCAACAGGCCCGAGATCACCATGGCGTATTTCTCGGGCGCCGGCGAGGAGCCGCTGGTGCGCCAGCAGTTCGCGAAGGCCAAGCTGCGCGGCGTGGCCAATTCCGGCTCGGTCGCGCCCATCGAAGAGGTGCTGGCCGGCCGTTCGGACGTGGCGCCGCTCAACCGCATGCTGTGGCCCAACATCAGCAAGAAGGTCAAGGGCCTGGCCGTGTTCCCCAAGGAGAACGACTGCCAGGACAGCAAGATCTTCCAGATCCAGACCGGCATGGGCGTGGCGAAGGACCAGCAGGTCTACCTCGACTGGCTGCGCGCCGTGGCCCAGCGCATGCAGCCCGCGCTCAGCGAAGAAGAGCGTCGCATGACGCAGAACCTGAAGTAACGCCATGCTGAACTGCGAAATCCACGGCGCGCTCGACCTGCGCCTTGCCGAACGCCCGGCCGAAGCACTGGCGCCCACCCAGGTGCGGGTGGCCGTCAAGGCGGTGGGCATCTGCGGCTCCGACCTGCATTACTACCGCCACGGCCGCGTCGGAGACTTCGTCATCCGCGCACCGCTGACGCCGGGGCACGAGGCCTCGGGGCAGGTCGTGGAAGTGGGCGCGCAGGTCAGCGCGGTGAAGCCGGGCGACCGCGTGGCCCTCAATCCGTCGCGCACCTGCGGTGTCTGCCGCTTCTGCCGCGCGGGCGCATCCAACCACTGCGAGAACGTGCACTTCTTCGGCAGCGCCAGCCGCTGGCCGCACATGCAGGGCGCGATGCGCGAGCAGGTGGTGGTGGAGGCCACGCAGTGCGTGGTGGTGCCCGACACGCTGTCGTTCGAGCTGGCCGCCTTCGGCGAGCCGCTGGCCGTGGCGCTGCATGCGGTGCAGGAGGCCGGCTCGCTGCTCGGCAAGACGGTGATGGTGGTGGGCGCCGGCCCCATCGGCGCGCTGATCCTCATGGCCGCGAAGCTCGCGGGCGCCAGCCAGCTGATTGCGGTGGACATTGTGGACGAAACGCTCGCGGCCTGCACCCGCGTTGGCGCGACGCTCGCCATCAACGCGGCCAAGAACCCCGATGCGCTGCAGGCGCTGGCCGCGGACAAGGGCCAGGTCGATGCGAGCTTCGAGGTCTCGGGCCACTACGACGGCCTGGCCCACTGCATCCGCTCGACGCGCCCGCGCGGCACCATCGTGCAGGTGGGCACGCTCGGCGGCAGCAGCGAGGGCTGCCCGTTCAACCAGATCATGGTCAAGAGCCTGCACCTGGTGGGCAGCTTCCGCTTCGTCGACGAATACGCCTGGGCGGTGGACTACCTGAGCCGCGGCCTGCTGGACGTGTCGCCTCTGCTGACCGAGGCGGTGCCGGTGGCGCGCGTGCACGACGCCTTCGCGCTGGCGGCGGACCGGCACCGCGCGATGAAGGTGCTCGTCACGTTCTGAGGGCGGGGTCGCTCGATCCCGCCGCCCTTCCCTCCCTCTCGCGGAGCTTCCATGGAATTCGACTTTTCCCCGATTGCCGACAACTGGCGTTTCTTCGCCAGCGGCCTGGGCGTGACGGTCGCGCTGAGCCTCATCAGCGCGGTCACCAGCATCCTCGCGGGGCTGGCGATCGCGCTGCTGCGGCTGTACGGCCCCGGCTGGCTGCGCCCGCTGCTCGTTTTCTACATCGACTCCATGCGCGCCATTCCGGTGCTGGTGGTGCTGGTGTGGATGTACTTTGCGTTCCCGCTGCTCGTGGGCTTCACCTTCGCGCCGTTCTGGGCCGCCGTGATCGCGCTGACGCTGCACATCGCGGCCTATGCGGCCGAGGTGATCCGCGCGGGCATCGAGTCGATCCGGCCCGGCCAGACGCGCGCTGCACTGGCGCTGGGCATGTCGCGCGCGCAGCTGCTGCGCAAGGTGCTGCTGCCGCAGGCCACCATCCGCATGCTGCCGGCCTTCGGCTCGATCCTCACCATTGCCATCAAGGACACGGCCATTGCCACGGTGATTGCCGTGCCCGAGCTCATGCACCGCGCCGAGACGGTGGCGGGCCAGAGCTACCGGCCGGTGGAAGTGTTCACCGCGGTGATGGTGGCGTACTTCGCGATCCTGTTCCCGGTCACGCGCGGCATCGACCGGCTGTACCACCGCGTCGCGCACCTGGGACGTTCATGATGAAGAGGGCCATCCCATGACTTTCGACTGGTCCGTGATCTGGACGCACCGCCAGGCCCTGCTCGAAGGCGCGGCGCTCACCGTGGGGCTGACGGTGCTGACCATGCTGCTGGCCGTGCCGGGCGGCATCATGCTGGCGCTGATGCGGCTGTCGTCGAACAGGCTGCTGCAGTCCGCCTCGCTCGGCTTCGTGGAGTTCTTCCGCAACCTGCCGCTGATCCTGGTGATCTACTGGGTCTTCTATGTGATGCCGATGGCGGTCGAGTTCCAGCTCTCGCCGCTCGTCACCGCGCTGGTGGCCCTGGTGCTCAACGTCTCGGCCTACAACGCCGAGACCTTCCGTGCCGGCATCAATTCCATCCGCAAGGGGCAGCTGGAGGCGGCGCTCGCCATGGGCATGTCGCGCCGCCAGGCCATGTTCAAGGTGGTCATCCCGCAGGCGGGCCGCCGCATCCTGCCGGTGATCGCGAGCACCTGGGTCTCGCTCTTCAAGGACACCTCGCTGGTGTCCGTCATCGCCGTGAGCGAACTGGCCTACACGGCGATGCAGATCCGCGCGCAGACCTTCCGCGTGCTGGAAATGCTCACCGCCATGGCCGTCCTCTACTGGCTGATGGGGTATCCGCAAGCCAAGCTGGTGGACTGGATCCACCGCAAATACGGAGTCAAGGAATGAACAACGACATCACCCGCGCCCCCGCGCGCAAGAACGCCGACCAGCCGCCGGTGCTGGTCTACGAAGAGGTGCGAAAGCTCTATGGCGACTTCGTGGCGCTCGACGGCGTCTCGCTGCAGGTCCACAAGGGCGAGGTGATGTGCCTGATCGGCCCTTCGGGCTCGGGCAAGTCGACCCTGCTGCGCTGTACCAATGCGCTGGAAACCATCAACGGCGGGCGCGTGCTGATCGACGGCGTGCCGCTGCCCGCGCAGGAATCGGCGGTGCGCAAGGTGCGCCAGCGCATGGGCATGGTGTTCCAGAGCTTCGAGCTGTTCCCGCACAAGTCCGCGCTCGACAACGTGGCCATGGGCCCGATCACCGTGCTGGGCATGCGCGAGTCCGAGGCCAAGGCGCGCGCCATGGCGCTGCTCGAGAAGGTCGGCCTGTCCGCCAAGGCCGGCAACTTCCCGGCCAACCTTTCGGGCGGCCAGCAGCAGCGCGTGGCGATCGCGCGCGCGCTGGCCATGGAACCCGAAGTGATGCTGTTCGACGAGCCCACTTCCGCGCTCGACCCCGAGACCGTGGGCGAAGTGCTCAGCGTGATGCAGAAGCTCGCGCAGGAGGGCATGACCATGATCGTGGTCACGCATGAAATGGGCTTTGCGCGGCGCGTGGCCGACTGGGTGGTGGTGTTCGAGTCCGGCGCCATCATCGAGCAGGGCCCGCCCGCGCAGATCTTCGAGCACCCCACCGTGGAGCGCACGCGCGACTTCCTCGGCCACCTCGGCTGGAACGGCTGACGACCGAACGCCGCATCCGCCATCTCTCTCGCTTCAACCATGAAAATCACCAACGCCCGCGTCATCGTCTGCAGCCCCGGCCGCAACTTCGTCACCCTCAAGATCGAAACCGACGAAGGCCTGACCGGCATCGGCGACGCCACGCTCAACGGGCGCGAACTCTCCGTGGCCGCCTACCTCACCGAGCACGTCATTCCCTGCCTGATCGGCCGCGACGCGCACCAGATCGAGGACATCTGGCAGTACCTCTACAAGGGCGCCTACTGGCGCCGCGGCCCGGTCACCATGACCGCCATCGCCGCGGTGGACACGGCCCTGTGGGACATCAAGGCCAAGGCCGCGGGCCTGCCGCTGTACCAGCTGCTGGGCGGCAAGAGCCGCACCGGCGTGATGGTCTACGGCCATGCCAACGGCAGCGACATCGAGCACACGGTGGACGAGGTGCTGCGCTATGCGGACGCCGGCTACAAGGCCATCCGCGCGCAGAGCGGCGTGCCGGGCCTGGAGAAGGTCTACGGCGTCGGCAAGGGCACGCTGTTCTACGAACCGGCCGACGCCGACCTGCCCTCCGAGCACGACTGGTCCACCGAGAAGTACCTGCGCCACACGCCCCAGCTGTTCGAGCGCATCCGCGAGAAGCTCGGCTTCGAGCACCACCTGCTGCACGACGTGCATCACCGCCTGACGCCGATCGAGGCGGGCCGCCTGGGCAAGGCGCTGGAGCCCTTCAACCTCTTCTGGATGGAGGACGCGACGCCGGCCGAGAACCAGGACGCCTTCCGCCTGATCCGACAGCACACCACCACGCCGCTGGCGGTGGGCGAGATCTTCAACTCCATCTGGGACTGCAAGGCGCTGATCGAGAACCAGCTGGTCGACTACATCCGCGCCACCGTGGTCCATGCCGGCGGCATCACGCACCTGCGCCGCATTGCCGACCTGGCTTCGCTCTACCAGGTGCGCACCGGCTGCCACGGCGCCACCGACCTGTCGCCCGTGTGCATGGGCGCGGCGCTGCACTTCGACCTGTGGGTGCCGAACTTCGGCATCCAGGAGTACATGCGCCACACCGAGGAGACCGATGCCGTGTTCCCGCACGCCTACACCTTCGACCAGGGCATGCTCTACCCGGGCGACGTGCCCGGCCACGGCGTGGAGATCGACGAGGCGCTGGCCGCCAAGTACCCCTACAAGCGCGCCTACCTGCCGGTGAACCGCCTGCAGCACGACGGCACGCTGTGGAACTGGTGAGCGCCATGCCCAGGCTGAATGCCGAGACCCTGGCCGCGCTGCCGCCCGCGGTGGCACGGCCCGCCTACGACCGCGCGGCGCTCGAGGCCGGCATCGTCCACCTCGGCGTCGGCGCGTTCCAGCGCGGGCACCTGGCCGCCGTCAACGAAGCAGCACTGCATGCGAGCGGCGACCTGCGCTGGGGCATCGCGGGCGTGTCGCTGCGCAGCCCCGAGACACGCGATGCGCTCGCGCCGCAAGACGGCCTCTACACGCTCGCGCTGCGCGACGTGGACCAGGCCGGCATGCCGCGCGCGTCGCTGCAGGTCATCGGCTGCCTGCTCGGCGTGCAGGTCGCGCCCGAGGACCCGGCGGCGGTGCTCGCGCGCATCGCGCATCCCGCGACCCGCATCGTGAGCCTCACCGTCACGGAAAAAGGCTATTGCCACGACCCGGCCACCGGTGCGCTGCGCGCCGACCATCCCGACGTGCTGCACGACCTCGCGCGCCCCGATGCGCCGCGCGGCACGCTCGGCTTCCTGGTTTCGGGCCTGCGCCTGCGCCAGCTGCGTGGCCTCGCACCGGTCACGCTGCTGTCGCTCGACAACCTGCCCTCCAACGGCCACCTGCTGCGCGGCCTGGTGCTCGACTTTGCGCAGCGCGTCGATCCGCAGCTGGCACGCTGGATTGCCGAGCACTGCAGCTTCCCCTGCTCGATGGTGGACCGCATCGTGCCGCGCACCACCGAAGCCGACCGCGCGCAAGTCAACGCCGCGCTCGGTCTGGAGGACGCCTGGCCGGTGGTCGGCGAACGCTTTCTCGAATGGGTGGTGGAGGATGACTTCGCGGCCGGCCGACCGGCCTGGGACGCGGGCGGCGCGCGCTTCGTGCCCGACGCGCGCCCCTTCGAGACGCTCAAGCTGCGCATGGTCAACGGCGCGCATTCGGCGCTTGCATACCTGGGCGCCATGGCGGGGCTCGACACGGTCGACCGCGCGGTCGCCGCCCCGGCCCTGCACCGCTACCTCGATCGCCTGATGAGCGAGGAGATCGCGCCCACGCTGCCGGCGCTGCCCGGCCTGGATCTCGACGCGTACCGCCGCCGCCTGCTCGAACGCTTCGCCAACCCGGCGCTCGCGCACCGCACGGCGCAGATCGCAATGGACGGCTCGCAGAAGCTGCCGCAGCGCCTGCTGGGCACCGTGCGCGAGCGCCTGGCCGCGGGCGCTTCGATCGACCGCCTCGCGCTGGCCGTCGCGGCCTGGCTGAACTACCTGCGCGGCGTCGACGAACGGGGCCGCCGCCACGAAATCCAGGACCCGCTCGCCGATGCGCTGGCCGAACGCTGCGCAGCGGCCGAGCGCGCAGCAGCTGCGGCCGAGCCGGCACAGGCCGACGAAGCGCGCGTGGCCGTGTTCGCGGCTTTCGCGCCGGTGTTCGGCAACGACCTTGGGAGCGACCCGCGCTTCGTTTCGGCCGTGGCCGCGCAGCTGCGTGCGCTGCGCGAGCTGGGCGTGCACCAGACGCTGGCGGACCAGGCCTGAGCGAGTGCGCATCGGCCCGCGGTCACAATGCCGTGGCCATGCGCTTCTTCATCCGCTTCCTGCGCGCCCTTGCCGCGGCGCTGCTCGTCCCCATCCTGCTGTTCGAGGAGTGGGGCTGGGAGCCGCTCGCCGCGCTGGTGCGCCGCCTCGCGCGGCTGCCGCTCTGGGCGCGGCTCGAAAACCGGTTGCGCGAACTGCCGCCGTGGGCCGCGCTGCTGGCCTTCCTGCTGCCGGTGCTCCTGCTGCTGCCGGTCAAGGTGCTTGCGCTGTTCCTGTTCGGCCGCGGCCATGCCGCGAGCGGCGTGACGGTGCTGGTCGCCGCCAAGCTGGTCGGCACCGCCTTCGTCGCGCGCATCTTCCAGTTGGTGGAGCCCGCGCTCATGCGCATTCCGCTGTTCGCGCGCTGGTATCCGCGCTGGAAAGCCTGGAAGGACCATGTGCTGGCGCTTGTGCGCGAAAGCCGGCCATGGCGCGTGGTGCGGGCCCTCAATCGCCGGCTCGCACGGGGATGGCGGCGGGTGCGCGAGGGGTGATCGCCTATTTTTACCCGGGTATATTGTGTTTTTATTTTACCCGGGTAATATATGGCGCATGAACATGCCCCAGGAAACGAGGCGCGCCCTCGCCAGGAAATACAAGGAAACGGTCCGCCCCGCGGGCGTCTTCGCCATCCGCAACACGCTCAGCGGCCGCCTCTACGTGGCCGGCAGCCTCGATGTGGAGGGAGCCATGAACCGCGCCCGCTTCGAACTCGGCCTGGGTTCGCACCGCAACAAGGCGCTGGTGCGCGACTGGGCCGCGCACGGTGCGGCGAACTTCAGCTTCGAGGTGATCGACGGCGTCAAGGAACGCGACGACCCGGCCTTCGACCGCGCCGCGGAGCTCGAAAAGCTCCTTGTGCTCTGGCGCGAGGAGCTTCAGTGCCACGGCGACCGGGGCTACGACGCGCCATGAGCATCGATCCGCTGGCCTTGTGCCTCAACATCGGCCGCGCCCACGCCAGCCTGAACCTGAAGCTCCAGGAGGAGTTGGGCGCCTTCCATGGCCTGAACTACGAAGACTTCACGCTGCTTCATCGGCTCCTGGGCGCCGAAGGCGGCCGCATGCCGGCGGCCGACCTTGCCCGATCCCTGGGGTTGCCGGTTTCGGCGTTGATTCGCAAAATAGTCCTGCTCGAAAAATCGGGACTGGCCGAACGCACGGCTGGCGCCAATGGAGACGGCCGCCACGCAGCCATTCGCCCCGGCGGCAGAAAATTGATGCAAGCTGCCGTCACGACCGCCGAAGCAATCTGTGCCGATACGGTGAAATCGCTGGCTCCGGAAAACCTGTCGCAGATCAACGCTGCGCTCCTTGCGCTTTGCCACGACGGCACGCCGTACGACCGAGCGGTCCAACGGGTAGATTACTGACGCCGCCCGTTTCGACCGCCCCCGAAGAACAAAGAAATCCGACATGCCATCCGACACGCCACCCGGCAACCTGATAGTTTTTGCGGCCTTCAAGTGCATCGCCCAGGGCAGCACCGCCGACGTGCTCGCACAATTGCGCGAGCGCAAGGACGACACGCCCTATCTCGTGTTCAACGAACAGACCGGTGAACTGCTCGACTTCGACGTGCACCACCGGGCCGGCGTGGTGGCGCATGCAGCCGGCGCCGAGGTCCCCGAAGAAACCCCGCGAGGCGTGGGCCGCCCGAAGCTCGGCGTGGTCGCGCGCGAAGTCACCCTGCTGCCGCGCCACTGGGACTGGCTCAACCGCCAGCCCGGCGGCGCCTCGGTCGCGCTGCGGCGGCTGGTCCAGGAAGCGAGCCGCGTCAACGCCGACCGCGACGCCGTGCGCGCATCGCGTGAAGCCGCCTACCGCTTCATGACCGCGATCGCCGGCGCCCTGCCCGGCTTCGAGGAGGCCACCCGCGCGCTGTTCGCGGGCGAGCGCGAGCGCTTCGAGGCGCTGATCGGCTCCTGGCCTGCGGACCTGCGCATCCACCTTCAAAAATTGTCCGCCGCCGGATGGAGCACCACCGCATGAGAGCAAGCCCTGAAAGCGCAGCCACCGGCCAGAGCGGCCTGCACGGCACGCCGGTGGCGCCCGTGGGCGCGCCGCGCGCGCTGTGGAAGACCTTCCTGTTCTTCCTCGCGCCGATGCTGCTCAGCAACATCCTGCAGTCGATGTCGGGCACCATCAACAACATCTACATCGGCCAGATGATCGGCGTCGGCGCGCTGGCGGCCGTGTCGAGCTTCTTTCCGGTGATGTTCTTCTTCATCGCCTTCGTCATCGGCCTGGGCGCCGGCGCCTCGGTGCTGATCGGCCAGGCCTGGGGTGCGCGCGATGCCGCCAAGGCCAAGGCCATTGCGGGCACCGCGCTGTCGGTGGGCATCCTGCTGGGGCTGGCGGTGGCCGTGTTCGGCGGCGCCTTCACGACGCCGCTGCTGGCCTTCCTGGGCACGCCGCCCGACGTGCTGGCCGACTCCACGCGCTACGCGCGCATCATGCTGATCGCGATGCCGGGGCTGTTCGTGTTCCTGCTCTCCACCGCCATGCTGCGCGGCGTCGGCGACACGGTCACGCCGCTGCTCACGCTGCTGATCTCCACCGGAACCGGCCTCGTGGTCACGCCCGCGCTGATCCGCGGCTGGGGCGGCCTGCCGCAGCTCGGCGTTGCGAGCGCGGCCTGGGCCTCGGTGCTGGCCTTCGTGCTCGCCACGCTGTGGCTGGGCTGGCGCCTGCGCCGCCGCGGCAGTCCGCTGGCGCCCGATGCGGAGTTCATCCGCCACCTGCGCATCGATCCCAAGCTGCTGAAGGCCGTGCTCAAGGTGGGCATACCCACGGGCGTGCAGATGATCGTGGTGGCGCTGGCCGAGGTGGCGCTGCTGTCGCTGGTCAACAGCTATGGCTCCAGCGCCACCGCCGCCTATGGCGCGGTGAACCAGGTGGTGGCCTACGTGCAGTTCCCGGCCATCTCGATCGCGATCACGGCGTCCATCCTTGGCGCGCAGGCCATCGGGGCGGGCCGGGCCGACCGGCTGGGCGCCATCGCCAGGACCGCGCTGCTCATGAACCTGGTGCTGACCGGCGGCCTGGTGCTGCTGGGCTACCTGTTCTCGCGCCACCTCATGGGCTTCTTCATCACCAGCGCGCCGGTGATCGAGATCGCGCAGACGCTGCTGCACATCATGCTGTGGAGCCTCGTGATCTTCGGCATGGCCTCGGCCATCTCGGGGATCATGCGCGCCAGCGGCTCGGTGCTGGTGCCCACGGCCATCTCGATCCTCTGCCTGATCGGCATCGAGGTGCCCGTGGCCTGGTTCATGAGCCACCGCATCGGGCTCAACGGCATCTGGTGGGCCTACCCCGTGACCTTCGGCGCGATGCTGCTGCTGCAGACGGCCTACTACCGGCTGGTGTGGCGCAGGAAGGCGATCCGGCGGCTGGTGTAGGGACGGCGCTTGCTCACTCGCCGTCGAATGCTTTCTGCGCCGCGGCGAGATCGAGCTTGATCATCTTCATCATCGCCTGCATCGCGCGGGCGGCCTTGGCCGAATCCTTGTCCTGGAACATCCGGACCATCGCCATCGGCACGACCTGCCACGACACGCCGTAGCGGTCGGTGAGCCAGCCGCACTGCACCGGCTGGCCGCCGCCCTCGAGCAGCCTGTCCCAGTAGTGGTCCACTTCGGCCTGTGTCTCGCACTGCACGAGCATCGAGATGGCCGGCGTGAACTTGTACTGCGGCCCGCCGTTGAGCACCATGAACGCCTGCCCATCGAGCTCGAAGGTGGCGGTCAGCAGCGAGCCCTTGAGGCTCGGATTGGTGTCGCCCCAGAACAGCCTGTCGGTCACGCGCGAGTTCGGAAAGATCGAACTGTAGAACTTGAGCGCGTCTTCGCCGTTGCCGTCGAACCAGAGGCAGGGAACGATCTTCTGCATGGGATCTCCTGAGTCTTTGATAATGAACCGAAAGGTTCAGTATCGAGGCAACCCGGGGAGTTTGTCAATCCCTCGCGCCCGAGGGCAGCACGACACGGAACCCCACGCCCCGGTTCGAAAGGCCCTCGGTCACTTCCACCCCACCCCCCATGCGCCCAGCAGCCTGCCTGACGATGGAAAGGCCCAAGCCGGAACCAGGCGCTTCGTGGCCCGCTGCGCGATAGAAGCGCTCGAACACCCGTTGATGTTCGTCCGCAGGAATACCGGGACCATCGTCGGCCACCGTGAGCACCAAGGTTGCCGAGTCTTCGGCGCGCAGCGTCACTGCCACGTGCGCACCGTCGTGCACATACCGAACCGCGTTGTTGAGCAGGTTCTCCACTATCGACTGGAACGCGGGCACGTCGATGGACGCGTCCAGGCTGTCCGGCGCATCGAATGTCAGCTCGATGCCGCGCGCCATGGCGCGCGGCGCTGCCTGCGCGAGGATCTCGCGGGCCTGCTGCGCAACGTCGACGTGCTTCGGCACTGCGGGTTGGGCATCGTCCAGCAGCGCAAGATCGAGCAGTTGCTGCGTCAGGTGGGAGGCCCGCGCGATCGCCTGCTCCAGATGAGCCTGGGCACGGCCGCGGCTCTCGCTGCTGTCCGCGCCAGCCAGCGCATGCGCCTGTGCCGCAATGACCGCCATTGGTGTTCGCAGTTCGTGCGCGGCGTCATGCACGAACGCACGCTCGCGCTCTACCTTGTCGCGCAGCTGCTGCAGCATGCGTTCGAGTGCGGAGGCCAGCGGCCTGAGTTCCGCATAGGGCGGATCGACGCCAAGCGGCGAAAGGTCGGATGCCTTGCGACGCCCGATGCCGTCGGCCAGGCGCCGCAACGGCCGCAAGCCGTGCTTCACCGCAAGCCAGACCGGCAACAGCACGATAGGAAAGGCGAGCAGCAGGTAAGGCAGGACGCTGCGCGTGTTGTTGGGCAGCACCTTGGCGAACGTGCGCTCGGGCTCTGCAATGCGCAGCGACCAGCGCGGGGTCTCGTCCTGGTAAACCCAATACGCCTCGCCATCGATGTGCTGCGTTGCTACCTTTCGCAGCGGGCCGGCCAGGATCTCGCCGCGCAGTTCCGGCGATGAATGAATCAGCTTGCCCCCGCGGTCCGACAGCTGGAACCGGAGCGTCCCTGCCGGGTTGCCGCTGATCCGCATGGTCTTGTAGATCGTTTCGGCCGAGGCGACCACGTCGCGCACGCGCGCTTCGTCGTCGAGCTGGGAGATCGCTTGGGTCAACGACCTGCCGAGCTTGCTCAGCCCCTGGTCGACGGTCAGCGACTGCCGGAAGTTGATGTACATGTACGCCTGCAATGCCAGCAGCACGAAAACGAACGCCAGCAGCACCGCAAGAAACACCCGCTGCACGAGCGAGGGGCGCCACAGCCTGCTCATGACACGAGCATGTAGCCCACGCCGCGCACCGTGTGCACCATGGCGGCGCCGATCTTGCGCCGCAGGTTGGACACATGCACCTCCACCGCGGCGAAATCCACCGGCTCGCCCAATGGCTCCAACTTTTGTGCGAGCACACCCTTGGCAACCACCGCGCCCGGCTCGCGCGCCAGTTCGAGCAGCAGCCGGAATTCGCGCGGCGACAGTTCCAGCGGCTCGCCGTTCAAGTACGCCACATGCCGGCGTGGTTCAATGGCCAGCGCGCCCAGGGTCCACACCTCGCTGGCCTGCCGCGCCGAGCGGCGCAGCACGGCGCGTATGCGCGAAATCAGTTCGGCGGTGGCAAAGGGCTTGATCACGAAATCGTCAGCGCCTCCGTCGAGTCCGGCCAGCCGGTCTTCCACCGCCGATCGGGCGGTGATCAGGATGACCGGGAGGCTGCTGCCCTCGCGCCGCCAGCGAGCGAGCAGGTCGAAGCCACTGCCGTCGGGCAGCGACAGGTCGAGCAGCACGCAGTCGAAGGCACTCCCGTCCAGTTCGCGCGGTGCATCCACCGCTCGCCGGCGCCATTCGCTGCTCAGGCCGTCGACCTTGAGCGCGGCCTGCAGGGCGCGGCCAAGTTCAAGGTCGTCTTCGATCAAGAGGATGTGCACCTGGCCATTGTGCGCGAGCAAACCTTTGGCAAAGCCAAAGGTTGCCGCCCGCAGAATCCGGGCCCTGACCGCACACCCGAACATTCACGAGGGACGAAAAGCATGAGAAACATCCGACTCCCAAGCCGTTGCTACGCCGCCCTGGCGGCCCTGTGCGGCGCCGCAGTACTGCTCGCCGGCTGCGCCACCGGTCCCACGCACCCCTCGCTGGTGTCGGCGCGGCAGGACGACACGCTTCCGCCTCTTGTGCCGATGCGGCGCTTCGTAGCGAACATCGATGCAGTCAACGGCCATGTTCTTTCACCCGATGGCCAACAGCTCGTATGGGTGCAGGCGGTCGGCACCGACGTCGGGCTTGGCGTGCGCAAGACGTCCGATGCCGCCGAGGTCAAAAGCGCGAGCACCCGAACCTTCGCGATCGGCACGCTCGCCCGACCGTTCGTGTCCGGGCCCACTTACATGTGGCTGCCCGACAGCCGCCACCTGGCCTATCTCAAGGATTTCACGGGGGACGAGAACACGCAGATCTTCGTGCTCGACACCGAGGCTCCAAGCGCCAAGCCGTGGGCCGTGACGCCCTGGCCAGGCGTGCGCTCGACGATGCTGGGATGGGGCGCGCCAGGCAGCGCCACTTTTCTCTTCGCGAGCAATCGACGGGACCGCTCCAGCATGGATCTTTTCGAAGGCGATGCCCGCACGCGCACCGTGCGCGAAATTGCGCGCAGCAATCCCGACAGTCGCGTGCTGGCCTGGTTCATCGACACGCGGCGCGAACTCGCGGGCCGGATGCGGCAGCTCGGAAGCGCCGACGGCTCGGACCGGCTGCTGGAACTGCGCCAGCCCGACGGCAGTTGGCGCGCCTTCAGAACGGTGAAGGCATTCGATTCCTTCTGGCCGCAGCGCGTCGATCTCGGCATGGGCCGGCTCTGGGCCTTGACGAATGTGGGACGCGACAAGCTTGCCATGGTTGAGGTCGATCTCGCCACCGGCACCGAGAAGCTGCTCGCGGAAGATGCCGAAGTCGATCTCGACTACGGCGTGTTCCCGCCGCAGCAGGGGGCGCCGATAGCATATGTTTCCGAACCCGGCCGCCCACGTATTGCCTTTCTCGATAGCGTGCTGGGCGGTGAAGTGGCCGGTGCCGTGAAGACGGCCCGGGAGCGCGGCTGGCTGGAGGCTGAGCCCGTCATCACGCGCCCCGCGAGCATGGCCAACGACATGCGCCGCATCGTGCTGCGCTCGACCACCGAGAACGAAGGTGTCGAATTGCTGCTGGACCGCGCGAGCGGTCAACTCACGCGGCTCACGCCACCGCGCGAACCGACCGCCGACCTCTTCTCGCCCATGGAGCCGTTTTCCTTCAAGGCGTCCGACGGCCTGGTGATACACGGCTATCTGGTGCGCCCACGCGGTGTCCAGGGGCCCGTGCCGCTCGTAGTCAACGTCCACGGCGGCCCCTGGGTCCGCGACTCATGGCAGTCCGCCGGCTTCACGCCGACGCAGATGCTCGCGAACCGGGGCTACGCCGTTCTCTACGTGAACTACCGTGGCTCCAGCGGCTATGGGCGAGCCTTCATGATGGCCGGCGCACGCGAAACCAACGGACGGCTCCAGCGCGATATCGCGGAGGCCGTGCAATGGGCCGTCGACCAGGGCGTGGCCGACCCGAAACGGATGGCCGTGCTTGGTGGCAGCTTCGGCGGTTTCTCGGTCCTTGCCCAGCTTATCCAGAAGCCGCACGACTATCGCTGCGGCGTCGACCTGGTGGGCGTCGCCAACTGGCCCCGCGTGATCGAGAACTGGCCGCCTTTCTGGCGCAACCGCCACTACTTCGCCGTCTTTTTCGGCGATGTGAACAAGCCGGAGGAGCGCGCCCGCATGCTGCAAGATTCGCCCATCTCGCAGATCGACCGCATCACCGCGCCGTTGCTCGTGATTCACGGTGCCAACGACGTGCGCGTGTTGCGGCAGGATTCTGAGGACGTGGTGGCCACGCTCCAGAAGCTCGGTCGGCCGGTCGAGTACATGAGCTTTCCTGACGAGGGCCACAGTGTGCGCAAGTGGCGCAACCGGCTCGCGCAATGGCGCAAGATCGAAGACACCCTGGCGAAGTGCCTTGGCGGGCGCAGCAACGGGTTCGATTTCTATGAGCTGATGCCCCGGCAATAGCAGCCGCAAGGCGACTTTTCTACCTGCCGCTGCCGTGTTCTTTTGCAGCCACCCCGCCAATCATCAGCCAGGCGCTCAACGCGCTGAGCACCGCCAGCCCGGCGCTCAGCAGCATCACCCAGCGAAAGCCCGCGACGAAGGATTCAGCCACGGCCTTCTTCATGGCCGCGGCGGTGACCGCATCGACGCCCGGCGGCAGTGCTGCGCCGGCCAGCTTGCTGCGCTCGCCTTCGAGAAATGCCGTCGCCTCGGGCGAGGCCCCCATGCCGCGCAGGCTCTCGGCCAGGGCACCGTCGAAAGCCCAGGCCATGACCACGCCGAACACCGCAATGGCCAGCACCGCGGCCGCGCGCGACACCGCATTGTTGACGCCCGAGGCCACGCCCGCCAGCTCCGGCCCCACCGCGTTCATCACGGTGGTGGTGAGCGGCGCGACGGTCACGGTCATGCCGAAGCCCAGCACCACCACCGCGGGAAAGAAGCCGCGCCAGTAGCTCGCTTCCACGCCGGGCACCGCGAACAGTGCGAAGCCCGCCGCGGCAATCGCGGGGCCGATCACCAGCGGCAGTCGCGGGCCGAAGCGGTCGACCAGCTGGCCGGCCCAGCCCGAGAGCGCGAACATGATGAGGATGAACGGCAGCAGCGCCGCGCCCGCCACGGTAGCGGAGTAGCCCTGCACCTGGATCAGGTTGAGCGGGAAGAAATACAGCCCGCCGCCGAGCGCCGCATACAGCAGCAGGGTCAGCAGGTTGGCGCCGCTGAAGTTGCCGATGCGCAGCAGCGCGAGCGGCAGCATCGGCGTGCGTGCCCTGCGCTCGGCGGCAATGAAGCCCGCGCTGCCGGCGATGCCGATGCCCAGCGCCGCCAGCACCGCGGGCGAACTCCAGTGCCGCGTGGGCGCCTCGATGAACGCGTAGACGATGCCGCCGAGCCCGGCGGTGGCCAGCAGTGCGCCCACCAGGTCGAGCCCGCCGCTGGCCGATGATCCGTGGCTCTCGGGCACGTGGCGCCATGCGATCCACAGCACCAGCAGCGCCATCGGCACATTGATGAGGAAGGCCCAGGCCCACGAGAAATGATCGACCAGGAAGCCGCCAAGCACCGGCCCCGCGGCCGCCGTGATGCCGCTGAAGCCCGACCAGATGCCGATGGCCTTGCCGCGCTCCTTCTCGGGAAATGCGGCGCTGATGAGCGCAAGGCTGCCGGGCACCAGCAAGGCCGCGCCGATGCCCTGCACCGCGCGCGCGGCAATCAGCTGCTGCACGCTGCCCGAGAGCCCGCAAGCCACAGAAGCAACGGCGAAGATGCCCACGCCGATCGCAAAGATGCGGCGCCGCCCGAAATGGTCGCCGAGCGCGCCGCCCACCAGCAGCAGCGCCGCCAGCAGCAAGGCATAGGACTCGACCACCCACTGCGCCTGGAATGCCGTCGCCCGCAGGTCGGCCTGGATGGCCGGCAGCGCCACGTTGACGACCGTGCCGTCGATGAAGGCCATGCCCGAGCCCACGATGGCCGCGGCCAGCACCCAGGGCTTGGAGGCTTCGGGACAGGCGCCCTCGCCCTCTCGCGCCGCGGTGCCGTGCAGGATCAGCGTGTTGTCGCAGGGCGCCTTTCCGATCTGTGCCATGGTGATCTCCGATCCATCTTCCAGAAGCAGATGCCTGTCTTGCTCCTTCCCCCGCCGGGGGAAGGCTGGGATGGGCGCTGCCCTCCCCCGGGGGGAAGCGAGAAAGAATCAGGTCGGACAGGCGGTCGCCGCCGGATCCGCCCGCGCCGCGTTCACGCTGCGCGCAATGGCCTCGGCCGCCGCGGCGGTGACGCGCTGCGCGCCCTGCGCCACCGCATCGATGCCGCCCGCAACCGCTTCACCCACGTCCAGCTGGCACGCCATCGTGCGGGACTGGTCGGAGCGCCGCAGCGTCCAGTTGAAGCCCGCGTCCACCCGGCCGCCATCGACCGCGTCGAACCGGCGCACCTGCACCGCGATGCGCCACACGGGCTGCGAAGACTGGCGGCCGCCCTTGGTGACATCGAGCGCGCCGAGCCGCGCCGCGATGCCGCTGGCCAGCGCGTCCTGCAGCTCGTTCTCGAACGATGCGGCCCAGCGGTGCTGCTCGAGCACGTCGACCTGCACGCTGCCGTTCGCCCGGCCCACCACCATCTGCGGCCGTGCGAGCCGCTCGGGCACCGCCACCGGCGCCAGCTCGATGTAGAGCGGCGCGGCGGTGCCGAGGGTCGGCGGTGCCGCCTCCGAAGCCGGCACCGCGCTGGCCAGCGTGTAGTAGTTGTCGGGCTTGCTCGCGCAGCCCGCGAGGACCACCAGCGCTGCGATGGCCGCGAGCGGAAGCAGCTTTTTCCTGTTCTTCATTTCTTGTCGTCCGGTTTTCCGCGCAAGAGGGACTCGGGATGCCGCTCGAGGTAGTCGGTCAGCACGCGCACCGAGCCTGCGGCGCGGGTCAGCTCGCGCAGCGTCTGGCGCATGTCCTGCTGCAGCGGAGAGTCGTCGGCCAGCGTGCGCTCGGCGCTGTTGACCGTCTTGCGCACGTCCTTCATGGCGGCAGCCAGTTCGGGCGTCAGGTCGGTGTTGATGCGGCTCACCGCCTGCTCGGTGCTGGCCAGCGTCTTGTTGAGCGAGGCGAGCGTGGTGCGCAGGTCGGCCGCGATCTGCTCGTAGGGCACCTTGTTGAGCTTGCTCGCGATCTCCTGCACCTGCGACTGGATCTCGTCCAGGCTGTTGGCGATGGTGGGCAGCTCGATCGGGTTCTTCGCCATGTCGATCCTGGCGGGCGGCGCCTTGGGGAAGAAGTCGAGCGCCACGTACACCTGCCCGGTCAGCAGGTTGCCGTTGCGCAGCTGCGCGCGCAGCCCCTTCTCGGCCAGGAAGCGCAGCCGCTCCTGCTGGGTGGCGCGCGACTCCACACCACTTTCGCCCGCGCGGCGGCGCAGCCGGTCTGGATAGACCTGCACCAGCACCGGCATGCGGAACTCGCGCTCGGCGCGGTCGAACTCCACGCCGATCGACTTGACCTCGCCGATCACCACGCCGCGGAAATCGACCGGTGCACCCGGCGCCAGGCCGCGCAGCGACTGGTTGAAGTACATCAGCAGCGTCTGCGGAGGACCGTCGGGCTCCTTCATGGCCGCGGTTTCGTCCTGCGCGAGCGTGAAGGCCGTGTTCTCCTTGGCCAGCGGGCCCATGGCGTCATCGGGCGCCTGGAAGGCAATGCCGCCGAGCAGGATGGTGGCGAGCGACTGCGTGCGCAGCGTGAAGCCGCTGGCGCTGAGCTGCGCGTCGATGCCGCTGGCCTGCCAGAAGCGCGTGTTGACGCCCACGAACTTGTCGTAGGGCGCATTGACGAAGATGCGCAGCGTCACGCCGCGGCCGTCGCCGTCGAGTTCGTAGGCCGCCACCTGGCCCACCTTGATGCGCCGGAAATACACCGGCGAACCCACGTCGAGCGAGCCCACGTCGGTGGCGCGCAGCAGGTACTGCTGGCCCGAGGCATCGCGCGTGACGATCGGCGGCACCTCCAGCCCCTTGAACTCGCTCGCGGTTTCCTTCGACACGCCCGCGTCGGCGCCGATGTAGGCGCCCGACAGCAAGGTGCCCAGGCCCGAGATGCCCGATGTGTCGAGCCGCGGCCGCACCACCCAGAAGCGCGAATCCTCGGCGGTGAAGCTCTCGGCCTCCTTGCTGAGCTGCACGGTCACGCGCACATGCGAGCGGTCGCGCGCGAGCCGCAGGCTCTGCACCGTGCCGATCTGCACGTCCTTGTACTTGACGGCCGTCTTGTTGGCCTCCAGGCCCTCGGCCGTGTTGAAGGTGAGAACGATCTCGGGCCCGCGCTGCATCAGGATCCTGACCACCAGCATCACGCCGACCAGCGCGGCCACGATGGGTATCAGCCAGATCAGCGAGGGCAGCCATTCGCGCCGGCGCACCACGCGCGGCGGAGGAAGCCCGGACGGGGGCGATGGATCGTTGGGGGGTCTGGCTTCGTCGTCGCTCATGCTGGCTTGTGTTCCCTGTTGTCGCGTGCCGGTTCCCGGCGTTCCCGTTCGGCTTCCTGCTGCTGTTCGTGCCTGCTGTCCCAGGTGAGCCTGGGGTCGAAGCTCAGCGAGGCCAGCATCGTCAGCACCACCACCGATCCGAAGGCCGCAATGCCCACGCCCGCGTTGATGACCGCAAAGCCCTGGATCTGCACCAGCCCGGTGAGCAGCGACACCACGAACACGTCGAGCATCGACCAGCGGCCGATGATCTCGATGATGTGATAGAGCCTGGCGCGCTCGGGCCGGCGCCAGCTGCTGCCGCGCTGCGCCAGCAAGGCAAGCAGGATCAGCACCGTGAGCTTGAACAGCGGCACCAGGAAGCTCGCAATGAAGATGATGGCCGCGAGCCCGTAGGCGCCCGACACCCAGAAATAGATGACGCCGCTCAGGATGGTGTCGTACTGCGCGCCGAACAGCGTGCGCGTGATCATCACCGGCAGCAGGTTGGCCGGGATGTACATGATGCATGCCGCAATCAGGAAGGCCCAGGTGCGGTTCAGGCTGTAGGGCTTGCGCGTGTGCAGGTGCGTGCCGCAGCGCCCGCAGGGCTCGCCCTCGGCGGCGCCGCGCCAGACGGCATCGCAGTGCGGGCAGGCCACGAGGCCCAGCGCGCTGGCCGTGGCCACCGGCGCTTCGCCCTCGTCCGGGGCCTGCAATTCGCCTGCGCTCACGTCGCCTCCCTGTCGGGCTCGCCGGATTCGCCAGGCGGGCGAAAAGTCATTTCCCAGAAGGCATTGGGATTGAACGAGAGCACGGCGGTGAGCATGACCGTGAGCGCCATGAACGCCCACAGCGCCGGCCCCGCCACCACGCTCGCCATGCTCGAGAGCTTGACGATCGCCACCAGCACGCCGAGCAGGAACACCTCGATCATTCCCCAAGGCCGCAGCATCTGCATGGCGCGCACCAGAATCGCAAAGCCGGCCGGGCGACGCTCGCGGCTGAGCGGCACCAGCAGGTAGGCCAGGATGCACAGCTGCATCAGCGGAAAGAGCAGCGTCGTGGCCAGCACCAGCAGCGCCACCACCGACATGCCCTCCCGGCTCAGCACCAGCACCGCGCCGGCCAGCGTGGTCTGGCTGCGCAGGCCCTGCAGCTCGATCTCGACGATCGGGAACAGGTTGGCAATGGCGAACATGATCAGCGAGGCCACCGTCAGCGGCAGGATGCGGCGCTGCTGGTCGCCCGCGTGGCGGTAGAGCTCGGTGCCGCAGCGGGCACAGCGCGATACCTCGCGCGGCTTCAGGGGCGCGCGGCTGAAGACCGCGTCGCAGCCCGGACAAACCACGGTTTCAGGTACTTCCGTCATAGGGGCGTACCCTAACCGATTCAGCCGCCCGGCCCCGTCGTCTTCAGCCGCAGGCTGCTGAAGACCGCCGCCAGGCCCGCGCAGCAGGCCGCCAGCACCAGCGCCACCACCGGCCCGTGGCCGCCATGCGGGCTCCAGACGCTGAACACGCCGGCCAGCACCACCGCGCCGAGCGTCTGCCCCGTGAGGCGCGCCGTGCCCAGCATGCCGCTGGCCGCGCCGCTGCGGTGCGCCGGCGGCGAGGTCACGATGGTGTGGTTGTTGGGCGACTGGAACAGGCCGAAGCCCAACCCGCACAGCGCCATGCGCCAGGCGATGTCGGCGTTGCCCGGATGCGCCGGCAGCGCCGCCAGCAGCGCCAGGCCGGTGGCGAGCAGGCCCAGCCCGATGCCGCCGAGCAGCCCGTCCGGGTAGCGCCCGATCAACCGGCCCGCGATCGGCGCCATGGCCACGATGGCCAGCGGCCAGGCGGTGATGAGCAGCCCGGCCTCGATGTGGCTGCGGCCGTACACCTCGAGCAGCAGGAACGGCAGCGCAATGTAGGCCAGCATCTGCGCACAGAAGGCGGCGACCGAAGTGCCCATGGAAAGCGCGAACACCGGAATGCGCAGCAGATCGATCGGAAACAGCGGCACCGCCAGCCTGCGCTGCCGCCGCAGATAGACGAAGCCCACCGCCACGCCGGCCAGCAGGATGAGCCAGGCCGACGACTGCGAGCCGCCGGGCACGCCGCCCTCGCGCACGCCCAGCCGGTCGACGCCCAGGAACACCAGCGAGAACATCAGCACGTTGAGCGCCACGTCGACCGGCGAGAAGCGCAGGCCCGCCGCCGGCGCCACGCGGTTGAACGGCAGCGCCCGCAGGCCGAGCGCCAGCGTGATGGCGCCCAGCGGCACGTTGATGGCAAACAGCCACGGCCACGAAGCCACCGAGAGAATGGCGGCCGCCACCGAGGGCCCGGCCACTGAGGACGTGGCCACCACCATCGAGTTGATCGCCATGCCGCGGCCCAGCAGCGCCGACGGAAAGGTCAGCCGCACCAGCGCCGCGTTCACGCTCATGATGCCGGCCGCGCCCAGGCCCTGGAAGGTGCGCGCGGCAATCAGCGTGGCGAGCGAATCGGCGAAGGTGGCGCCGATCGAGGACACCGTGAACACCGCCATGCCCACCAGGTAGACCCGCCGGTAGCCGACCAGGTCGCCGAGCGACGCGAGCGGCAGCAGCATGACCAGCGTGGCGATCTGGTACGCGTTGACCACCCAGATGGCATGCGAGGGGCTGGCCTGCAGTTCGCGCGCAATGCCCGGCAGCGCCAGGTTGACGATGGTGCCGTCGAGCACCGCGACCATGATGCCGAGGATGATCACCAGCATCGCGCGCCGGCGCGCGGGCAGGTCCAGGCCATCGAGCTGCTGCGCGGCCTGGTCGTCGGCCGCCGCCGCGGCCTGCATGTGTGCCGCGCCGCTCACGCCTCTTGCGTCCTGCGCGTGGGTTCGGACCGCACGCTGCCCAGCGTGAGCCAGGTCAGCACCAGCGCAATCAGCGCGCCGCCGGCCATGCCGGCCACCATCGGCAGCGGGCGGCCGTCGGTAAAGACGCCCACCACCGCCATCGCCAGCGCGCCGGTCAGCATCTGCAGCGTGCCGAGCAGCGCCGAGGCCGTGCCCGCGATGGCGCCGTGCATTTCCAGCGCGAGCACGCCGGTGGTCGGAATCACCAGGCCCATGAAGCCGGAGGCGATGAAGTACAGCACGATCAGCACCCAGAGGCTGTCGCCGCCCGCCGCGAAGTACGCGAACATGGCCAGCATCGCGATGCCCGAGGCCACCACGCCGAACTTGACGAGGCCCACCAGCCCGAAGCGCTCGCCCAGCGAACCCGTGAACTGCGAGGCGCCGATGAAGGCCGCCGCGTTCACGCCGAAGGCCACGCTGTAGAGCGCGGGCGACAGGCCGTAGTGGTCGATCATCACGAACGACGAATTCGCCAGGTAGGTGAAGAAGCCCGCCATCGCGAAGCCGCCGATGAACACCAGCCCGAGGTAATGCCAGTCGCGCAGCAGCAGCCCGTAGGCCGACAGGGCGCTGCCGAGGCTGCTTTCGACGCGCTCCGAAGGCGGCCGCGTTTCGCGCAGCTGCGTGACCATCATCGCGAGGCCCGCCACAGCGGCAAGGGTCACGGCCCAGAACACGCCGCGCCAGCCCGCCACCGCGATCACGGCGCTGCCCGCCAGCGGCGCGAGGATCGGCGACACGCTGAACACCAGGATCAGCAGCGACATGAGCCGTGCGGCATCGGTGCCGGTGTGCAGGTCGCGCACCACCGCGCGCGGGATCGCCATGCCGGCCGCCGCGCCCAGGCCCTGCACGAAGCGCAGCGCAATCAGCGTGTGGATGTCGGTGGCCAGCGCGCAGCCCACGCTCGCCAGCGCGAACAGCACCAGCCCGGCATACAACGGCGGCTTGCGCCCGACCATGTCCGAGACCGGGCCGTACAGCAGCTGGCCCGCGCCCAGCGAAAGGAAGAACGCCGTGAGGCTCATCTGCACCGCGCCGATGTCGGCGCGCAGCGCCTGGCCGATGGCCGGCAGCGCCGGCAGGTACATGTCGATGGCGAAGGGCCCGATGGCGGAGAGCAGGCCCAGCAGCAGGGCCATCTTGAAAAAGGGAGACGAAGAACGCATTGGACCGATTGTCGCCAAGCGCGGCATCCGGTGCAGGCGTGGGGTCGCCGACCGGCTGTTGCTAATTCTGGGCAAAGAGTACGACCTTGGTATTCACACTGGTCGCGTGAACGATGTCCGCCATGCGCAACGCGCCAAACGGCCGCTACGCTATCGGCTGTCCCGGAAATTTCGCCACAACCAATCACAACATCGCATCCAGGAGCAGCACCCCATGGCCCTCGCCCGAACGATCCATGCCGACCTTTTTCGCGTCTTCCTTCTGACCCTGGTGTCGCTCTTCGCCATTCCGGCGGCGACGCTGGTCTTCACGGAGTACGCGCTGCGCACGGAAGACGCCGAATTCCTGCAGGCGATCGAGAAGCGCATCGCCTCCGACACCCGCCTGTCCGCCGGCGACAAGGCGCAGGCCACCGAGTTCTACCGCAGCCATCCGCTCTCCAGGGCCTGCAGCGCAACCGCGCCGGAGGACAAGAACTTCCACGACAAGGTGTGCAGCCCCTATTCGATGCACTGGCAGTTCCACTGGGCCGACCGCGCCGCCGGCTGGACGCTGGTGCTGGGCGCGGCACTGCTCGCGGCGGCGCTGGTGCTGGGCGCACTGGCCTTTGCCAACCGCGGCCTGCGCTATGCGAGCTTTGTGGCGGGCTGGCGGCTCATGACGGTGTCGAGCGCGCTCGAGGTCGCGCTGCAGGGCGCGATGCTGGTGTGGCTGTCGTTCTGGCTCACGGCGTACTTCATGCAGAGCTACTACGTCAAGCTGATCATCATCGCGGGCATCGCGGCCGCGGTGGCCGTGTTCTATGCGATCTACACGCTGTTCAAGAAGCTGCCCTTCGGCAACGAGATCGAGGGCGAAGTGGTGGCCGAGGCCGATGCACCGCGCCTGTGGGAGCGCATCCGCCAGCTGGCCGCGCGCGTGAAGACCGCGCCGCCCGACCAGATCGTGGCCGGCATCGACACCAACTTCTTCGTCACCGAGGCGCCCTGCGAGGTGGGCGGACGCACGCTGCAAGGCCGCACGCTGTTCGTGAGCATTCCGCTGCTGCGCGTGCTCGACCAGTCCGAGGCCGACGCGGTGCTGGCGCACGAGCTGGCCCACCTGGGCGGCGGCGACACCCGCAGCAGCGCGGCGCTCGGACCCAAGCTGCTGCAGTTCGACCAGTACACCTGGAAGATGCGCGAGGGCGGGCTGAGCATCGTGGCGCACTACCTGCTGCGCCTCTACCGCATGATCTTCGCCTTTGCCCTGGCGCGCGACAGCCGCGAGCGCGAGTACAAGGCCGACAGCGTCGCCGCGAGCCTCACGGCGCCGGGCGCCATCGTGCAGTCGCTCATCAAGATCGCAGCCTATGCGAGCTACCGCAACGACGTCGAACGCAAGCTCTTTGCGCAGGACCGCCAGCACGACGGCGCGCTGGGCATCGCCGGCTTCGTGGCCGCGGGCCTGCCGCCTTATGCCAATTCGGATGCGTTCGTCGAAACCATGAAGACCGCCGACGTGCCGCATCCCTACGACAGCCATCCGCCGCTGCTCGAACGCATGCGCAACGTCGGCCACCACGTGCCCGAGAGCGCCTACGGCGCCATCGTCGCGACCGCGCCCGCGGCCTCGTGGGCCGACGACATCGAAACCGCCGCCGCCATCGAACAGCGGCTGTGGAGCGACTACGAGCAGCGCTTCGTGCAGAACCACGAACTGAGCCTCGCCTACCGCTACGAGCCGGCCACCGAAGAAGAGCGCGCCGTGGTGCTGCGCCACTTTCCGCCGGTCGCGTTCGCGCTGAAGAACGGCGAGAACATCGAGGTGAGCCATGCGGGCCTGCGTCAGAGCGTGGACGGCGGCTCGACCATCGGCTGGGACGAAGTCAAGAACCTGACTTTCCAGGACAACACCTTCGGCGACCTGCTGGTGGTCACGCACCACGACAAGGGCATGCTCGGCGCGCGCACCACCAAGGTCAAGGTGGGCGGCCTCGGCAAGCAGAAGGAAAACTTCAAGGGCGCGGTCGGCCGCTACTGGCAGCGCCACCAGATCATGCGGGCTCAGCAGCAACAACAACAGGAATCGCCACAACCCTGACGAGCCGCGGGGCGCTGCTCAATACAAGGTGGAGCGCTGCCGCGCCGGCAGCTCGCGGTCGTAGGCCTCGCCGTCGAACGCGGCATCGGTCAGCGCCGACAGGATGGCGCCGGGCGTGGGCACCTCGCGGCGCGATTCCGCCGGCAGCGGCGCCCACAGTTTCGAGCGCTGGATGGCGCGCGCGCACTGGAAGAAAACCGACTCGACCCCGATCTCGATCACGCACTGCGGCAGCTTGCCCTCCATCGCAAAGCGCGCCATGAGCCCGGGCTCGGTCGTGATGCGCGCCCTGCCGTTCACGCGCAAGGTCTCGCCCACGCCGGGAATCAGGAACAGCAGCGCCACGCGCGGGTCGGCCACGATGTTGCGCAGGCTGTCGATGCGGTTGTTGCCGCGGCGCTCGGGCAGCAGCAGCGTCTTCTCGTCCTGCACCGCCACGAAGCCGGGCGGGTCGCCGCGCGGCGAGGCGTCGAGCCCGCCGGGCCCGCTGGTGGCGAGCACCGCGAAAGGCGAAGCGGCAATCAGCGCCTGGTAGCTCGGGTGCAGCCAGGGCACCTCCTTCTTGAGCGAGGCCTCGCCGGCTTCGCCGAACAGCGCTTCGAGCCGTTCGATGGTGTCGATGGCATGGGTCATGGGATCACTCCTTGTTTCTGGTCCGGTGATGCCGACGGGTTCCTGCCGCAGGCCAGTGCCGCCGCGGCCAGCAGCAGCGCGCAAATGCCGTAGAGCCACGACGATGCCACGGCCGGCAGCAGGAGCCCGGCCAGCAGCGGCCCGATGCCGGCGCCGATGTCGCGCCACACCGCGCGCGCAGCCAGCGCATGCATGCGCCCGGGCCCCGGGGTGCGGCGCGCCACGATGGGCGGCAGCAAGGGCAGCTGCAAGGCGCGCAGCACCACGATCGATGCCGCGCAGCTCCACAGCCAGCCCAGCCCGAAGCCCGCCAGCGCGATCGCCGTCACGAGCGAGAGGCTCACCAGCAGCCGCTCGGCGCCGAAGCGCTCCGCCATGTGGCCGCCGACCGGGCTCAGCAGGATTTCCGCCAGGTAGCGCAGCGCCATCAGCGAGCCGGCCATCACCACCGCGCCGCCCGGCATCAGGTCCTTGCCCAGGTAGGACAGGCCGACGATGAAGAGCCCGTCGAGCGTGAGCCCTTCCATGAACGACCAGGCGTCGAGGCTGTTGGGCCGCCCGAAGCGGCGCGCAGGCCGGCTGTGTGCGCTGCCGTGCGGCGCCGAAGGCAGGCGCCGCGTGGCCAGCACCGCCGCCAGCGAGAACGCGGCAAGAATGCAGAAGATGACGCGCGGGCCGGCCCACAGCGCCAGCAACGCGCCGAGCGGCAGCGCAAGCACCGGTCCCATCGCGATGAGCGCGCGCGAACGCCCGTTGCGGCGCGCCGCACCCAGCAGTTCGGCCGTGGCCAGCGACTGCGTCGACAGGTTGAGCGCGGCAAAGCACAGGCCCCACACGAGCCGCAGCGGCAGCAGCGCCCAGAAGCCCGAGAGCGTGGCGTAGCCGAGTCCGCAGAACGCGGCCGCCACCACCGCGATGGTGCAGGTGAGCCGGTCGCCGTTGCGCGCATAGAAGCGCGCCACCCAGCCGTACCCCGCAATGCGCACGAGCCGATTGGCCGCAAGCAGCATGCCGGCCTCCGCCAGCGTGACGCCGAACTGTCCCGCATACATCGGCAGCAGCAGGTAGAGCACGACATCGGCCGGCAGCGAAAGCCCGAGCGCAATGGCCGCGTGGCGGGAGTTCAGGTCGGTGGCAGCGAGCGCTGGAGCGGGCGTGGTGCGAAGCATCGAGTCCGCATGGTGCGCCGTGGCACGGCCTGCCGACAAACGACATTAACGCCCGCCATGCGTGAGAAAATTGCACGCATGCCGCTTCGAGAACCGCCCCTCAATGCCGTGCGCGCCTTCGTCGCCGCGGCCCGCCACCAGAGCTTCACGCGCGCGGCCATCGAACTCCACGTGACCCACAGCGCGGTGAGCCGGCAGATCAAGAGCCTCGAAGAATGCCTGGGCGTCGCGCTGTTCGAGCGCCGCATTCGCCAGGTCGCCCTGACCGCGGAAGGACAGCAGTTCTTTGCCGAGGCAGGCCCGGCCATCGCGCAGATCCATGCGGCGGCGCGTGCGCTGCAGGCACAGGGGCCGGCCCGTGCCGTGAGGATCAACGTGCGGCCCTCCTTCGCGGTGCGCTGGCTCATTCCGCGCCTGCCTTCGTTCGTCGAGCGCTTTCCGGAGATTGAACCGCAGGTGGTCACGAGCACGGTCATGCCCGAGCAGGCCGCGGGCAGCTTCGACATTGCCGTGCGCCGCGGGCTTGAGGGCTGGCCGCCCTCCATCGAGCTTCGCCCTTTCCTCGAGGACGAAGTGCTGGTGGTCGGCGCACCGGCGCTGTTCAAGGCACATCCGCTTTCGGACCTGCGCGCGCTGGCCTCGCACGTGCAGCTGTCGGCCCGCACGCGCAAGGAAGACTGGGACGCCTGGAAGAAGCACGTCGGCGCACCGCGCGCCAAGCCGGCGGGGCGGCTGCAGTTCGACCACCTGCACTTCGTGCTGCAGGCCGCGGTCGACGGGCTCGGCATTGCCTTGGCGCCAACCTCGCTGGTGGCGCACGACCTGGCCTCGGGCCGGCTGCAGTCGCCGCTGCCCTCGCTGCGCATGACGCTGAACCGCTACTACTACGGCCTGGCACCCGACGCCGCGCCGGAAGCCGCATGCGTCGCGCAATGGTTCGAGGAAATGAGGGCCTCGGACTCGCAAGCCGCAATGGCGCTCGCAGGTCCGTAAACGGCCAGCGCCGGACGGCGCGCGCCCGCAGCATGGGTGCTTCCTCCCACATGAAGCACCCTGCCGCATGAAAGCCCCCCTTCCCCGCCCCTTTGTCCACCTCGCGTGGTCCAACCTCGCGGCACAGTCCGCCGAGCAGCTGAGCCTTGCGGCGGTGCCTCTGGTCGCGGTGCTCGTGCTCGGTGCCGGGCCGGGCGAGATCGGCTTCCTTGCCGCCATTCAGACGCTGCCTTTTCTATTGCTGTCGATGCCGCTTGGCCTGCTGGCCGATCGCATGTCGCGGCAGCGGCTGATGGTCGCGTCCGAGGGGTTGCGCGCCGCCTCGCTGCTGGTGCTGCTGGCCCTGGTGCTGGCGTCCAGCCTCGGCATCGGCTGGCTCGCGGTGCTCGGGTTCCTGGGCGCGGTCGGCACCGTGGGCTTCAGCGTCGCGGCGCCCGCGCTGGTGCCGGCGCTCGTGCCGCGCGACGCCTTGGCCGAGGCCAACGGCCGGCTGGAGCTTGCGCGCAGCGCCGCATTCACGGCCGGGCCTGCGCTGGCGGGCGCACTGGTTGCGTGGGCGGGTGCTCCGACGGCCTTCGTGCTGGCGGCCGTGCTGTCGATGTCGGCAGTCGGCCTGCTGCTGCGCCTGGCCGAGGCGCCGCGCCCGGCTGCATCGCAGCGCCATCCGCTGCTCGATGTGCGCGATGGCGCGCGCTTTGTCTGGCAGCACGAATTGCTGCGGCCCATGCTGACGACGGGCGCGGTCTTCAACATCTCGTGGTTCGTGCTGCAGGCCGGCTACGTGCCGTATGCGGTGCGGGTGCTCGGCCTTGGCGCGCAGGCGGTCGGCTTCACGCTGGCGATGTACGGCGCGGGCATGGTGGCGGGCGCGCTGCTGACATCGCGCGTGGTGGCGCGCCTGCCGTTCGGCCGTGCGATCCAGATCGGGCCCGCGGTGGCGGTGGTGGCCGCGGCGGCCATGGCGGCCACGCTGCTGGTGCCGGCCGCATCGCTGGCCGCGCTGTCGTTCTTTCTGTTCGGTGCCGGGCCGATGGTCTGGATCATCACCACCACCACGCTGCGGCAGAGCGTCACGGCCGGGGCGATGCTGGGCCGGGTGTCGGCGGTGTTCCTCACCATCAATGCGGGCGCCCGGCCGATCGGCGCCGCGCTGGGCGGCGCGGTGGGTGCCGCGTGGGGCGAGCCGGCCTGCCTGCTGCTCGCGCTGGCGGGTTTCGTGCTGCAGGCGGGAATCATTTTTACCTCGCGCATTGCGGGGCTGCACCGGCTGCCGGTTGCGGCGGCGTGACGGCCTCCGGAGGCTGCTAGAAAAGCGAAGCCATTCCGTTCGGGCGCGCGCCTTCGATGTCGAGCATGCGCAGTTTGGTCAGCGCGCCGCCGCCCGCCGAAAAGCCACCGGGCTTGTTGCCCGCGGCCAGCACGCGGTGGCACGGCACCACGGGCGCGAACGGGTTGTGGCCCATGGCCTGGCCCACCGCGCGCGACAGGCCCTTGTCGCCGAGTTCGGCCGCGATCTCGCCATAGGTGCGCGTCTGCCCGGGCGGAATGCGCCGCGCAATCGCATAGATGCGCTGGTGGAATTCCGACACGGCGCCCATGTCGAGCACGATGTCGCTGAGGTCGTCGGATTCGCCCCGCAGCAATCCCTGGATAGCCGCGATCGCGCCCTGTGCACTTTCAGGAGGATCGGCCTCGGGCAACGCGGGGAAACGGCGCCGCATGCGCGCCCGCGTGCCGGCTGCGCCGTTTTCTTCAGGCAGTTGCACGCCGACGAGCCCGCGCGGACCCCAGGCCAGCGCGCAGGTGCCGATTGCGGTTTCGAACAAGGCAAAGCCCGGCTCGATGGTTTCGCTGCTGGTGCTGCGCGATGCTGCATTCATCGCGTCATTGTGTGCCAGCCGCTAAGCCTGATCGGGCGGCAGGGTTGGCGGCACCAGGTGCCGCTCCAGCAGCACCGCCACGTGCACCGCCTCGCGCTGCACGCCGTCGCCGATCTGGTGGCGGCAGCTGGTGCCGTCGGCCACCACGATGGCGTCGGGCCGCGCGCGGATCGCGGGCAGCAGGCTGGCCTCGGCCATCTGCATCGACACGTCGATGTGCCGCGCTTCGTAGCCGAAACTGCCGGCCATGCCGCAGCAGGAGCTTTCGATCAGCTCGGGCTCGGCGCCGGGAATGAGCCGAAGCACATCCAATATCGGGCTGACTGCGCCGAAGGCCTTCTGGTGGCAATGGCCGTGCAGCAGGATCGGCGCCGTGGCCGGCGTGAGCGCGAGCTTGAAGCGGCCGGCCTTGAGTTCGCGCGCAATGAACTCCTCGAACAGCAAAGCCTGCTTCGCCACGGTTTCGGCCTTCTTGCCGAAGCCCATCACCAGGGTTTCGTCGCGCAGCGTGAGCAGGCACGACGGCTCGAGCCCGACGATGGCAATGCCGGCCTCGGCGAGGGGCCTGAGCGCATCGATCAGCGCCTCGGCACGGCGCTTGGCCTCGCCAACCATGCCGCTGGCCAGGAAGGTGCGGCCGCAGCAGTGATGCCCGCCGCTCTTCTCGACCGTGTGCAGCGTGTAGCCCGCGGCCTTGAGCACGCGTGCCGCCGCCAGCGCGTTCTCGCTTTCGAAGGTGCCGTTGAAGGTGTCGACGAAAAGCACCGCGGCGCGGCCGCCGTTCGCCTGCACCGACAGCACGGCCTCGCGGCTGGCGAACATGCCGTGCAGGTCGGCCTTGGCGCGCCAGAAGGTGTCCGAGCGCCATTGGGGCAGCGACCGGCGCGCTGAAAAACCCAGCAGCTTCTCGCCCAGCCAGGCCGCGCCGGGCACGGTGTTGCGCAGGTTCATGAGCCAGGGCACGCGGCTCGCCCTGTGGGCGTAGTCGGGCATGCGGGCCACCAGCCTGTCCTTGAGCGAGTGGCCGTGGCGCTTCTTGTAGTGGTCGAGAAACTCGATCTTCATCTTCGCCATGTCGACGCCGGTCGGGCAGTCGCGCTTGCAGCCCTTGCAGCCAACGCACAGGTCCATGGTCTCGTGCATCTCTTCGCCGGTGAATGCATCGGCACCGAGCTGGCCCGAGAGCGCGAGGCGCAGCGTGTTGGCGCGCCCGCGCGTGAGGTGCTGCTCGTCGCGCGTCACGCGGTAGCTCGGGCACATGGTGCCGGCGTCGAACTTGCGGCAGTGGCCGTTGTTGTTGCACATCTCCACGGCCTTGGCGAGGCCGCCGGTGCTGTCGCCGCCGGTGCCGGGCGCGGTGGTCTGCTCGGTCACCGGGTCGGCATTGACGTTCCAGGCCGACCAGTCGAGCACGGGCTTGAGTTCGATGCGCCGGTAGGGCCTGGGCGCGGTGGGCGGCGCAAAGCGGAACAGCGATGCATCGTCCATGCGCGGCGGGTCGACGATCTTGCCGGGGTTGAACAGGTGGGCCGGATCGAGCTCCTGCTTGATGGCGCGGAAGGCCTCGTTGAGGGCCGGGCCGAACTGCCACTCGATCCACTCGCCGCGGCACAGGCCGTCGCCATGCTCGCCGCTGAAGGCGCCCTTGTACTTGCGCACCAGCGCCGCGGCTTCTTCCGCAATCGCGCGCATCTTGGCGCCGCCGTCGGTGCGCATGTCCAGGATCGGCCGCACGTGCAGCGTGCCGACCGAGGCGTGCGCATACCAGGTGCCGCGGCTGCCGTACCTCGCAAACACCTCGGTCAATGCATCGGTGTATTCGGCCAGGTGCTCGAGCGGCACGGCGCAGTCCTCGATGAAGCTCACCGGCTTGCCGTCGCCCTTCAGGCTCATCATGATGTTGAGGCCGGCCTTGCGCACTTCCCACAGGTTCTTCTGGCGCGCGTCGTCGGGCATTTCGACCACGCTGCCGGGCAGGCCCAAGTCGCCCATCAGCTCGACCAGTTGCTTCAGTTGCGGCAGCAAAGCGGCCTTGTCGGCACCGGCAAACTCCACCAGCAGGATGGCCGCGGGCTTGCCGATCAGCGCGGTTTCGACCGTGGGCTTGAAGGCCGGGTTGGCCAGGCTCAGCTCGATCATCGTGCGGTCGACCAGCTCCACCGCCGTGGGGCCCAGCTTCACGATGTGCTGCGCCGCATCCATGGCCGCATGGAAGGTCGGGAAGTTCACGATGCCCAGCACCTTGGCCCGCGGCAGCGGCGCGAGCTTGAGCTTGAGGCTCCTCGTGTAGGCCAGCGTTCCTTCGGCGCCGATCAAAAGGTGCGCGAGGTTCACGCTGCCGTCGGCGGTATAGGGGCGCTCGCTCTGGTTGTCGAAGATGTCGAGGTTGTAGCCGGCCACGCGGCGCAGCACCTTGGGCCAGTGGGCGTGGATCTGCTCGCGGTGCGCCAGCGCGAGCCCGTGCACGAACTTCGCGATGCCCGCCGCGCGGGCGCCCAACGTGGATTGCGGGCCGAACTCCACCAGCTCGCCGCTCGAGAGCCAGGCGCTCGCGCCCAGCACGTTGTGCACCATGTTGCCGTAGGCGATGGAGCGCGAGCCGCAGGAGTTGTTGCCCGCCATGCCGCCCAGCGTGGCCTGCGCGCTGGTCGACACGTCCACCGGGTACCACAGGCCGTGCGGCTTGAGCTGCGCATTGAGGTGGTCGAGCACCAGGCCGGGCTCGACGGTGGCCGTGCCCTCCTCCACGTTCACGTCGAGCACGCGGCGGAAATGCTTGCTGTTGTCGATCACCAGCGCGGCGCCCGTGGTCTGGCCGCACTGGCTGGTGCCGCCGCCGCGCGCGAGCACCGGCACCTTCAGGTCGCGTGCGATGTCGATGGCGGTGGCAATGTCGCGTTCATTCGTCGGCACGAAGGCGCCGACCGGCGTGATCTGGTAGATCGACGCATCGGTGGCGTAGCGGCCGCGCGAGCCGTCGTCGAACAGCACCTCGCCTTCGGTCTCGGCGCGCAGCCGGCGTGCGAGCAGCTCGCAGGTGTCGTTGGGCGGAAGAACGGTTCCGGCGGGCTGGATGTGGCTGGCGGGATCGACGCGCATGGTGTGGTGGTGAAGCTCAGCTCGCCTTGTTGTGGGCCTGGGGATAGATCTGGCCGGTGCGCATCAGCTCGAGCACCGTGTCGCGCTTGCGCATCAGGTGCGCGACCAGCACCTTGCGCATCGCCGGCGCATCGCGCGCGGCCAGCGCCTGGACCATCTGTTCGTGCTCCTCGACCGCGTGCTTCCACTTGGCCTCGTCCTGGTTGGTGCGAAAGCGCAGCGACTGCACGCGGGCATTGATGGAGCGGTAGGTGCCGGCCAGCACCGGGTTGCCCGCGGCCTCGTTGATGGCGGTGTGGATGCGCGCGTTGAGGCGGTAGTAGCCCGAGAGATCGCGCCGCGCGAAGCAGGCCATCATTTCGTAATGCAGCGCGCGCACCTCGGCCAGTTCTTCGTCGGTGATGCGCTTGGCCGCCAGCTCGCCCGACATGCCTTCGAGCATGGCCAGCACCTCGAAGGTGTTGAGCACGTCGGCCTCGGTGAGCTTCACCGCCACCGCGCCGCGGTTGGGCAGCAGGTCGACCAGCCCTTCGGCCGCGAGCAGCTTGATGGCCTCGCGCAGCGGCGTGCGCGAGACGCGCAGCTGGAGGCAGAGCTCGCGCTCGTTGAGCTTGGCACCGGGCGCGATATGCCCCTCGACCAGCATCGTGCGCAGGCGCGAAGCCACCTGGTCGTGCAGCGCGAGGCGTGAGATTTCGATGATGTCGGCGGTCATTTCTGTTTCCCTTGAATGCATTTTGAATGCAAAAAACGACATCAACAACCCAAACATATAAGGGTAAACCATCACATCAAATTCAATTTTGAATGCAAAACTGAAAGCGAAAGGACAGTCCATGCTGCAACTCGACCTCCATCCCACCGGCCGCCACTTCCTCCAGATTCCCGGGCCGAGCCCGGTGCCCGACCGCATCCTGCGGGCCATGAGCCTGCCGACCATCGACCACCGCGGGCCCGAGTTCGGAACACTGGGGCTCAAGGTGCTCGGCGGCATCAAGCAGATCTTCAAGACCAAGCATCCGGTCGCGATCTACCCCGCTTCCGGCACCGGCGCCTGGGAGGCTGCGCTCGCCAACACGCTGAGCCCGGGCGACCACGTGCTGATGTACGAGACCGGCCACTTCGCATCGCTGTGGCAGAAGATGGCCACGCGGCTCGGCCTGTCGACCGAATTCCTCGCCTGGTCCGGCAAGGACGAGCAGCTGCCCGCCGCACCCAGCTGGCGCCGCGGCGTGCAGGCCGACCTCATCGAGGCCCGCCTGCGCAAGGACACCGAAAGGAAGATCAAGGCGGTGTGCGTGGTGCACAACGAAACCTCCACCGGCGTCACTTCCGACATCGCCTCGGTGCGCAAGGCCATCGATGCGGCGGGCCACCCGGCCCTGCTGATGGTCGACAGCATCTCGGGTTTGGCGAGCGCCGATTTCCGGCATGACGAATGGGGCGTGGACGTCACCATCAGCGGCTCGCAGAAGGGCCTGATGCTGCCGCCGGGCATCAGCTTCAACGCACTCTCGCCGCGCGCGCTCGAAGCCTCGAAAAGCGCCAGGCTGCCGCGCGCGTTCTGGGCCTGGGACGAGATCGTGGAGATGAACAAGGACGGCTACTGGCCCTACACGCCCAACACCAACCTGCTCTACGGCCTGTCGGAATCGCTCGACATGCTGCTGGCCGAAGGGCTGGACAACGTGTTTGCGCGCCATCAGCGCTGGGCCGCCGGCGTGCGCGCGGCAGTCAATGCCTGGGGCCTGCCGATCCAGTGCGCCGACCCGGCCGTGTATTCGCCCGTGCTCACCGGCGTGATCACGCCCGAGGGCGTCGATGCCGATGCGCTGCGCCGCCTGATCCACCAGCGCTTCGACCTTTCGCTGGGCACCGGCCTGGGCAAGCTCAAGGGCCGCATGTTCCGCATGGGCCACCTGGGCGACAGCAACGACCTGACGCTGGTGGCCATGGTCGCGGGCGTCGAGATGGGCATGAAGCTCAGTGGCATCAAGCTCGCGGGCAGCGGCGTGCAGGCCGCGATGGACCATTTCGCGAGCCATGCGGCGGCGCATGCCGGCCTGCAGAAGGCCGCGTAGCCGCAAGAACACGCCGGCCGCAGCGCGCCGCTCGAACGGCGCGGCGGCCGCCACCTTGCCGGGCCTTCGAGCCCGGCACGCATCGGACCCCACACCCACTGGAGACAAAGATGATGCAGAGACGTACGCTGATCCAAGCCGCGGGTGCCGCGGCCGCCACGCTGGGCGTGCCCCGGCTCTTCGCGCAGGAGTGGCCTTCGGGGCCGGTGCGCATCGTGGTGGGCTTTCCGCCCGGCGGCGGCACCGATGCGCTCGCACGCGTGGTGGCCCAGAAACTCACGGTGATGTGGAACCAGCAGGTCATCGTCGAGAACAAGGGCGGCGTGGCCGGCGTGCTGGCGGCCGAATACGTGTCGCAGCAGCCCAGCGACGGCAGCACGCTGCTGATGGCGCACATCAACAGCCATGCGCTCGCGCCCAGCCTGCAGCCCAAGCTGCGCTACAGCGTGGAGCGCGACTTCGTGCCGATCGTGCTGGTGGGCGTCACGCCCAACCTGCTGATCGCCAGCCCGGCGCAGAAGGCGCTCACGGTGAAGGACATCGTGGCGGCATGCAAGGCCTCGCCCGGCACGGTGAGCTTCGGTTCGGCGGGCGCGGGGTCGGCGCAGCACCTGGCGCTGGAAATGTTCAAGCTGCAGGCCGGGGTCGATGCGCTGCATGTGCCCTACAAGGGCAGCGGCCCTCTGCTGGCCGACCTGATGGGCGGCCAGATCCAGTACAGCTTCGAGACCATGACCGCGGCCACGCCGCACGTGAAGAGCGGCCGCGTGCTGGCCGTGGCGCAAACGCGCGGCAAGCGCGCCAAGGGACATCCGAACGTGCCGACGATGCAAGAGCAGGGCTTCGCGGGTTTCGAGGCCACCACATGGTACGGGCTCGCGGGCCCGGGCAAGCTGCCGCAGGGCATTGCCGAGAAGGTGAACCGCGACGTCAACACGGCACTCGCGATGCCCGACGTGCAGGAAAAGCTCGACACCTATGGCGCCGAGGATGGCGGCGGGTCGCAGGACAAGTTCAAACAGTTCATTGCCACCGAGATCGCCAAGTGGGCGAAGGTGGTGAAGGATGGCAAGGTGCATGTGGACACTTGAAGCGCTCTTGTTCGGGGTGCGCTCCCGCCGACGGGGGACATTCGCGGAGGGGAGTACCCGGTGGCCTGTGCACGCGCCCTGAACAGCAGCGCCCGAACACAAGAACCCGCAAATACAACACGCCAGAGCAACTGAGAAAATCGCCGAATGAACTCATCGATGACCGCCCTCGCCGACGCGCTGATCGCCGCGCGCCGGAACAACCGCACCCTCGACGCCGCGCCCTGGACCGACGCGCTGCAAGACGCAACCCAGGCCTATGAAGTGCAGGACGCCGTGGCCGCCGCGCTCGGCTGGTTCGGCGACGACGGCGCCGTCCCCCGCCATTGGAAATCCGGCGGCGGCTCGCGCAGCGCCACGCTCACGCATGCGCCGCTGCCCCCGGCCGGCGTGCGCGCGAGCCCGGCCGATTTCAGCGACCTTGCCTTTCACGTACCCGGCATCGAGGCCGAGATCGCGCTGCGCCTCGGACAGGACGTGACGCCCGCGCAAGCCGCGCAGCTCGACCACGGCGATGCGGCTTCGCTCATCGACGCCATGGCCGTCTCCGTCGAGATCGTCGATTCGCGCTGGCAGGACCTGGCCGCCACGCCCGCCTTGCTGCGCCTGGCCGATTCGCAGGTGCACGGCGCGCTCGCGATCGGCGAATGGCAGTCCTATGCCGCGGTCGACTGGGCTTCGCAGCGCTGCGAAACGAAGGTCGGCAACGCCGAAACCGTGGTGCGCGAAGGCACCCATCCGCTGGCCGATCCCGCGTGGCTGCTGCCGGCCTGGCTGCGCCACGTCACGCGCCATGGGCAGACCGCGCCGGCCGGCACCGTGGTCACCACCGGCTCCTGGGTCGGCATCGTGCCCTGCCGCCGCGGCGATCAGGTGGCGGTGGAATTCGCGGGCATCGGCGCGCTGCGCTTGAGCGTGTAGCGCCCTCCTCCGACACCCGAGTACGCCACCAGGAAGTCGAGCACCGCGCGCACGCGCGCCGGCAAGGTGCCGGCCTTGCCGATGTACACCGCGTGGATCGGCTCCACCTCGCCCGGGTTGAATTCCTCGAGCAGCGGCACCAGCCGGCCCGCATCGATGTCGTGCTGGATGTGGTACAGCGACAGCCGCGCCACGCCCGCGCCGGCAAGGGCCAGTTGGCGCAGGGTTTCGCCGTCGCCCGCGCGCACCGGCCCGGACACGGGCAGCGAGACCATTCGTCCATCCACGCGCAAGGGCCAGTCGGGCGTGTTGCGCCGGTAGGACCAGCCCAGGCGGTTGTGCGCCTCCAGTTCCTGCGGCGTGTGCGGCGTGCCGTACTTCGCAAGATAGCTGGGCGAGGCCACGATGGACTGGCTGGTCTCGCCCAGGCGCCGCGCCACCAGGTCGGACGGCGGCAGCTGGCCCCAGCGGATCGCGATGTCGGCGCGTTCGTCCATCAGGTCGACGATGCGGTCGGTCAGCGCGATGTCCAGCGTGATCTGCGGATGCAGCTCGAGCAGGCGCGGCACCAGCGGAACCAGCTTGTGGTGCCCGAAGGACACGCTCGCGTTGATGCTCACGCGCCCGCGCGGCGCAGCGCCGGCGGCGGCGCAACGCTCGGCCTCGTCCATGTCGGCCAGCACGCGCGTGCTGCGCTCGTAGAAATGCAGGCCTTCGGGCGTGAGCTGCAGCTTGCGCGTGGAGCGGTACACCAGCTGGATGCCCAGCCGCAATTCGAGCCGTGCGACCAGCTTGCTCACCGCCGAAGGCGTCATGTCGAGCAGCCGCGCCGCCGCGGAAAAGCCGCCGGCTTCGACCACCTGCACGAAGGCTTCCATTTCGCCGGAGCGGTTGACGTCGATGCGCGGCATGGCGGGTGTCCTTGTCTGTGACTTCAATTCACAAGTGCGTGTAGCAGCGGCATTCTAGTCATCGATGCCGGATGCCCGCACAGTACAGGGCATCATGCCAATCGCTCTACTCGCCCTTACCGCCGGTGCCTTCGGAATAGGCACCACCGAATTCGTCATCATGGGCCTGCTGCTGCAGGTCTCGTCGGATCTGCACGTCTCCATCACGGCCGCCGGCCTGCTGATCTCGGGCTATGCGCTCGGGGTGGCCGTGGGTGCGCCGATCCTGACCATCGCCACCCGCAAGCTGCCGCGCAAGACCGTGCTGCTCGCGCTGATGGCGATCTTCACGCTCGGCAACCTGGCCTGCGCGCTCGCGCCCAGCTACGAGCTGCTGATGGCCGCGCGCGTGGTCACCTCGCTCGCGCACGGCACCTTCTTCGGCGTCGGCTCGGTGGTGGCCACTGGGCTCGTGGCGCCGGAACGGCGCGCCTCGGCCATCGCCATCATGTTCACCGGCCTCACGGCCGCCACACTGCTGGGCGTACCCGCCGGCGCCTGGCTCGGGCTGCACTACGGCTGGCGCGCCACCTTCTGGGCGGTGACGCTGATCGGCGTGCTGGCCTTCACGGTGCTTGCCGTGTTCGTGCCCCACGTCAAGGGCGAAGCCAGGCCGGCGCCGCTGCGCGAGGAACTCGCAGTGCTCGCGCGGCCGCAGGTGCTGCTCGGCCTGGCGATGACGGTGCTCGGCTACGCGGGCGTGTTCGTGGTGTTCACCTACATCCAGCCCTTGCTGACGCAGGTCACGGGCCTGTCCGAATCGGTGGTGTCGCCGATCCTGCTGGTGTTCGGCGGTGGCCTGGCCGTGGGCAACATCCTCGGCGGCAGGCTGGCCGACAGGTCGACCATGCCGGCCGTGCTCGGTACGCTGGTGGCGCTGGCCGCGGTGCTGGGCGCGATGCAGTTCAGCATCGGGACGCCGTTCGCGGCCGTGGTGTTCGTCGGCCTGCTCGGCATCGCTTCGTTCGCCACCGTGGCGCCGATGCAGCTGCGCGTGCTCGAGAAGGCCTCGGGCGCGGGCCAGAACCTGGCGTCGAGCCTCAACATCGCGGCCTTCAACCTGGGCAATGCGCTCGGCGCCTGGGTGGGCGGCGTGGTCATCGACCATGGTCCGGGCCTGCGCGCGCTCGGCTGGGTGGCGGCGCTGCTCACGCTCGCGGGGCTGGCGATCGCGCTCTGGAGCCGTTCGCTCGACCGGCGCGAACGCGGCAATGCCAGGGCGTCCGATTGCGCGTCGGCACAGGCCTGAACTCCTCATCTTTTTCAACGACCATAAAGACAAACATCATGGAACAACGCTTTCTCGGCCGCTCCGGCTTCAAGGTCCCCGCACTCGGCTTCGGCGCCGGCACCTTCGGCGGGCAGGGTCCGCTCTTCAGCGCCTGGGGCAACACCGACGTGGAGGGCGCGCGCAGCATCGTCGACCTGGCGGTGGATGCCGGCGTGACGCTGTTCGACACGGCCGACGTGTATTCGAACGGTGCTTCGGAATCGATCCTCGGCGCCGCGCTCAAGGGCCGGCGCGACAAGGCCATCATCTCGACCAAGCTCGCGCTGCGCGCCGGCGACGGGCCGAACGATGTCGGCGCCTCGCGCCACCACCTGATCGCCGCAACCGATGCCGCACTCAAGCGCCTGGACACCGACTACATCGACATCCTCCAGCTGCACGCCTTCGACGCGATGACGCCGGTCGAGATGGTGCTCGACACGCTCGACGACCTGGTGCGCGCGGGCAAGGTGCGGCTGATCGGTGCCTCGAACTTCTCGGGCTGGCAGCTGATGAAGTCGCTCTCGGCCTCCGACCGGCTCGGGCTGCAGCGCTTCGTGGCCAACCAGACCTACTACTCGCTGATCGGCCGCGACTACGAATTCGAACTGATGCCGCTGGGCCTGGACCAGGGCCTGGGCGCCATCGTCTGGAGCCCGCTCGGCTGGGGCCGGCTGACCGGCAAGCTGCGGCGCGGCCAGCCGCTGCCCGCCGGAAGCCGCTTGCATGAAACTGCCGGCTTCGCGCCGCCCGTGGACGACGAGCGCCTCTACCGCGTGGTCGATGCGATGGACCAGGTGGCCGAGGAAACCGGCAAGACCTTGCCGCAGATCGCGCTCAACTGGCTGCTGCAGCGGCCCACCGTGTCGAGCGTGCTTATCGGTGCGCGCAACGAAGAGCAGCTCAGGCAGAACCTCGGCGCGCTCGGCTGGCAGCTCAGCGCAGACCAGATCCAGCGGCTCGACGCGGCCAGCGCGGTGACGCCGCCCTACCCTTACTACCCGTACTGGAATGGTCAGTTCGCGGAGCGCAGCCCGGTGGCGGTGTGAGCTGACCGCGGCTCGGCCGCGAGCTGGTCGACCAGGCCGTCGACCTTCTGCTCCGCCTGCCGCAGCGACTCGGCCAGTTGCTCGCCGCCGAACTCGTCGCACTCCACCGCCGCCTCGAACACCTCGGTGATGCCGATGTAGCCGAACACCGAGCGCACCGTGCGCTCGGCATGGTTCAGGTGCGCGATGCGGCCGCCCGGGTCGTAGCCGTGGTCGCCGCGCGCGCCGAGCAGCACCATGCGCTTGCCCGCATCGGCGAGCATCGGCCAGTACGGCACCGCACCGCGCGAGCGATCGAAGCCGAAGGTGCGGCCCACGCGCACGATGTTGTCGATCCAGGCCTTGAACTGCGCAGGCACGCTGAAGTTGTACATCGGCAGGCCCACCACGATCAGGTCGGCGGCCACGAGCTGGTCGACCAGGCGGTCGCTCTCGGCCAGCACGTCGGCCATCCAGGGTTCGCGATCGGCGGGCGCGGTGAAGGCCGCGTGGATCCATCGGGCATCGACATGCGCGGGCGGATGCCGGCCCACGTCGAGGTAATCGACGCGGTCCACCGGCCGCGCCTCGCGCCAGCGCTCGACGAAGCGCGCCGACAGCCGGCGCGTGTGCGAGCCATGGGGATCGATGCCGGAGCGGCCCGGACGGGCACTGGCGTCGATATGAAGGAGGTTCATTGGGTTCATGGATGAATTAGCCTGTTCTGTCTTGCACTGCCACAATGGCGGCGCTGGTCCTGAATCTAAAGACGTGCAAGACCTTCGACAAACGATCATTTCTCCATCGATGAACGAGTTTGGCTCATCCATCCGGCGCCCCCGGCGCCTCCCTCCCCTGCTCTCGCTGCGGGCCTTCGAGGCGGCGGCCGCGCACCTGAGCTTCCAGCGCGCGGCGCTGGAGCTTTCGGTCACGCCTTCGGCCATCAGCCACCAGGTGCGCGCGCTCGAAGACACGCTGGGCCGTCCACTGTTCCGCCGGCTCACGCGGCAGCTCGCGCTGACGCCCGCGGGCGAGCGGCTGTTCGACGACCTGCGCGCGGGCTTCGACGCACTGGAGGCCGGCGTCGAAAGGCTGCGCCGGCCCTCGGTCTCGCAGGCCGTCACGCTCACCACCAACACCGCCTTCGCAGCACGCTGGGTGCTGCCGCGCATGGCGGCCTTCCGCAAGGCCTGTCCCGGCATCGAGCTGCGGCTGCATGCGAGCGACACGCTGGTCGACCTGGCGCGCGGCGGCGCCGACATTGCCGTTCGATCAGGCAGCGGCAACTGGCCGGGCCTGGTGTCGCGCGAGCTGATGCCCGAGCGCTACGCGCCGCTGTGCAGCCCGATGCTGGGCCTGAAGCGCGCGGCCGACCTGCCGAAGCACCAGCTGATCCATTGCGACTGGCAGCCCGGCGCCGCAGCGCCCGCGCTGTGGCCGCGCTGGTTCAAGGAGGCCGGCCTCGCGCCGCCGCGGGGCCGCTCAATGAAGGCCGCGGGCCTGTCGTTCTCGGACGAGACCCACGCCATCCTGGCCGCGCTCGCGGGCCACGGCGTCGCGCTCCTGAGCCTCACACTCGCGGCCGAGGAACTGCGCAGCGGCGCGCTGGTGCAGCCCTTCGGCCCGGCGCTCGACACGGGCAGCTACTTTCTCGCAGTGGCCGCCGGGCATGAAGGCGAGCCGGCCGTGCGAGCCGTGTGGGAGTGGATCGCGTCGCAGGCTTCGAAGGCCTGAAACCCATCCGCGAGCGTCCCCGGCGCCAGCCTTTCATCCCCCGCGCAGTTGCTCGCGCAGCTTCTGCCCGATCTCCGGCCGCTCGAGGAACGGATCGGCCGGGTTCTTGACCGCCACGATGTTCTCCATGCGGCTGCGCACGTTGCCCAGCGCCTTCGGGTGGCTGAACACATAGAACTGGTTGTCGCTGATCGCATCGAACACCTTTGCCGCCACTTCGGCCGCCGTGATCTTGCCGCTGCTCACCGCCTTGTTGCTCATGGCCTGGCCAATGAGCTGGCTCCTGGTGAGCTCGGTTTCCTTGGGCGCGTTCGGCCGGTTGCGCTCGCTGCTCGTGATGCCCGTGGGCACGAAATACGGGCACAGCAAGCTCGCACCGATCTGGTCGGTGACCAGCGTCAGGTCCTGGTACAGCGTCTCGGTGAGGCTCACGACCGCGGCCTTGGCGGCGTTGTAGATGCCCATGTTGGGCGGCGTGAGCAGCCCGGCCATGCTCGCGGTGTTGGTGATGTGGCCGCGGTAGGCCGGGTCTTTCGCGGCGGCCTCGAGCATCATCGGCGTGAACAGGCGTACGCCGTGGATCACGCCCCACAGGTCCACGCCCAGTACCCACTCCCAGTCGGCCACGGTGTTCTCCCACACCAGGCCGCCCGCGCCCACGCCTGCGTTGTTGAACACGAAGTGCGGCGCGCCGAAGCGCTCCTTCACCGCAAGGGCCAGGGCTTCCATCTGCGCGGCGTCCGATACGTCGACCTTGCGCGCCAGCACCTGCGCGCCGGCGGCCTCCATCTCGGCGCGGGCCTTGTCGAGCGCGTCCTGCTGCACGTCGACCAGCACGAGGTTCATGCCGCGCGTGGCGCCGATGCGCGCGCACTCGAGGCCGAAGCCCGAACCCGCGCCGGTGAGTACGGCCGTCTTGCCCTTGAAGTCCTGAATCATTTGCCGGTTCCTTCTTGCGTTGAATGTCTCTGACTGACGTTGGAACCGCTATTGAAATACGGAACACGCCACGGCGCAGTCACGAAGGTGCCCGCTCGGGGACTTCAGGCTTCGGCTTGCTTCAGCACGTAGCCGATGCGTGGAAAGTGCACGTGCACCGTGCCGACGCGCTCGTGGCTGCGCTCCAGCGTGTAGTGCGTGCGCGTGGCGGCCACCAGCGTGCCGGGCGTTTCCTCCAGGCCGAAACTCTCGGCCCGGACGGTGACCGCACTGCCCAGCGCAATGCCATGGTCGTCCTGGAAGGTGCTGTCGGTCAGCAGCGTGTGCGGCGTGGCGGCCTTGGCGATGGCGATGGCTTCGTCCGAACTGGATTTTTCGATGCTGCCATGGCCGATCGCGGCCATGCGCTCCATCCAGTCGATGACCGCGGGCGTGAGGTCGAGGATGCCGCGCACCGAGTCGATGCGGCGCGTGTACCAGAGCGGGTGATAGACCGAGAAGTCGGTGATGCACGGCACCTCGCCCAGCAGGTAGGGCTTGTCGTCGAGCATGTCGGACAGGCGGCGCAGATACGACTTGTAGGCGCTGGTGGCGTCGGCCGGACGCAGCCGCGTCATGTTGCCCGTGCTCATCTTCGCGCGGTCTTCGCCGAAGGCCTTGGCGGCCTCGGGCGGCGCCTTGGCGAACAGCTCGGCCGCGCCCCGGGGCTGCATGCTCCAGGCCATGGCGGCCCAGAACAGGGTGGTGTCGGCCCACTGCGCGAGGATGCGCGACATGCCTTTTTCGGGCTCGGGGTAGAGCGTGGCTTCGGGCTGCAGGTGCTCGAGCACGTCGGCGATCAGCGCGCTGTCGCAGTAGATGTCGGCGCCGATCTGCAGGAACGGCGTCTTGCGGTAGCCGCCCGTGAGCACCTCCACGTCGGGCTTGGGCATGATGGGCGGGATGAGCACCGATTTCCACGGCAGCTTCTTGGCGCCGAGGATGAGCCGCACCTTCTCGGAGAACGGCGAGGTGTTGTAGTGGTGCAGGATGAGTTCGGCCATGTGCTGGTTTCCCGTGGATGAGTGTGTTGCCGAGCTCAGCGCGGCTGCGCACGCCCGATGATCGAATCGAAATCGGTGCCCGCACCCAGCGTGCCGAACACGTTGCCCCAGTCGCCGCCCAGCCGCGATGCGCAGAAGGCGCCCACGACGGCCGGCGGTGCGGTCTGCGCGAGTAACGCCGCTTGCACGGCCAGGGCCACGTCCTGCGCGAGGCGTCGCGCCTCGGCCTCGGAAGCCATGGCCTCGATGCGTGCCGGCAGCGCGTCGGCCAGACGGTCGAGCGCCGCATGCTGGCCGCGCGCGGGCGCCAGCTCCTTGGCCAATGCGGCCACCGCATCGCCCTTGCGCAGGCCCCGCAGCAGGTCGAGCGCCATGATGTTGCCTGCGCCTTCCCAGATCGAGTTGAGCGGCATCTCGCGGTAGATGCGCGCCATGATGCCTTCGCCGCCCTCTTCCACATAGCCGTTGCCGCCAAGGCATTCCATGGCCTCTTGCGCAAAGTGGCTGCCGCGCTTGCAGATCCAGAACTTGGCGACCGGCGTGAGCAGGCGTGCCATCAGGCGCTCGTGCTCGTCGGCCTGCCGGTCGAAGGCCCGCGCGAGGCGGATGGCCAGCGCGGTCGAGGCTTCGCTCTCCAGGGCCAGGTCAGCCAGCACGTTCTTCATGAGCGGCTGCCCGATCAGCGGTTTGCCGAAGGCCATGCGCTGGCTCGCATGGTTGAGCGCGATGCTCAGCGCCTGCCGCATCAGGCCGCTGGTGCCCAGCGCGCAGTCGAGCCGGGTCATGGTGCCCATCTCGAGGATCTGCGGAATGCCGCGACCCTCTTCGCCCACGAGCCATGCGCTGGCGCCGTGGAACTCGACCTCGGAACTGGCGTTGGCCTTGTTGCCGAGCTTGTCCTTCAGGCGCTGGATGTGGATGGCGTTGCGCGTGCCGTCGGGCAGCACGCGCGGCAGGAAGAAGCAGCTCAGGCCGGCCGGCGCCTGGGCCAACACCAGGAAGGCATCGCACATCGGCGCCGAGAAGAACCACTTGTGGCCGGTGATCGCGTAGCGCTCGCCCCAGGCGTCGCCAGCCTCGCGCACGGCGCGCGTGGTGTTGGCGCGCACGTCGGAGCCGCCCTGCTTCTCGGTCATGCCCATGCCCATGGTCACGCCAGGCTTGTCCTTGAACGAAGCGAGCGCGGGGTCGTACCAGAGGCTGCCGAGCTTCGGGCCCCAGTCGGCGTACACGGCGGCATTGCCGCGCAATGCGGGCGTGGCGGCGTAGGTCATGGAGACCGGGCAAAGGATCGACGGCTCCAGCTCGGTGAAAAGCATGAAGCCGGCCGCGCGCAGCAGGTGCGGCGAGGCCGAGGTGCCTGTCCAGGGCGTGCCGTGCAGGCCTGCGCCCACGGCGGCGGCCATGAGCACGTGATAGCTCGGATGGAACTCCACCTCGTCGATGCGCCGGCCGAAGCGGTCGTGCGTGTGCAGTTCGGGCGGGTGGATGTTGGCGAGCCGCGCATGCGCCTGCATCTCGGCCGAGCCGATGGCCCCACCCAGTTCGTTCAGCTGCGCGAGCTGAAGAGATGGCGCATTGAACTTCAGCGCATCGCGCAGGGGCCGGTTGGTTTCGAACAGGTTGTAGCCCACCAGCGGCTCGGGCTGGTTGAATACCTCGTGCGTCGAATTCATTCGAATACCTCCGTGCTTCGCACTGCGGTGCACGCTGGCTTGGGGCGGCCCGGCGCGGCGCGCATACCGGCCTCCTTGCCGTGCGTTCAATTCATCAGATCAGTTTGACCAGTTGCTTGCCGAAATTCTTGCCCTTGAGCAAACCCAGGAAGGCCTCAGGGGCAGCCTCGATGCCTTGCGCCACTGACTCGCGCGGCCTGAGCTTGCCGCTGGCCACCAGCGCACCGAGTTCGGCCAGCGCCTCGGGCCACACCTCCATGTGCTCGCTCACGATGAAGCCCTCGATCTTCATGCGGTTGATGAGGATCAGCGCCGGGTTCGCAAGCGGCAGCGGCTGCCCGTCGTAGCCCGCGATCATTCCGCACAGCGCCACGCGCGAGAAGGCGTTGGCGCGCAGCAGCACGGCGTCGAAGATGTAGCCGCCCACGTTCTCGAAGTAGCCGTCGATGCCGTTCGGGCAGGCCTCCTTGAGCGCGGCGCTCATGCTCTTCACGTCGGGGTGCTGGCGGTAGTCGATGCAGGCGTCGAATCCGAGCTCGTCGGTCACGTACTTGCACTTGTCCGGGCCGCCCGCAATGCCCACCACGCGGCAGCCGCGCGCCTTGGCCAATGCACCGAAGGCGCTGCCCACCGCCCCGCTGGCCGCCGTGACGACCATCGTCTCGCCGGCCTTCGGCGCAATGATCTTCACGAGGCCATACCAGGCCGTGACGCCCGGCATGCCGACCGCGCCCAGGTAGTGCGACAGCGGCACCTGCGTGGTGTCGACCTTCTTGAGCGCGCCGGGCTGCGAGGCATCGACCACGCTGTATTCCTGCCAGCCGCCGAAGCCCACCACCTTGTCGCCAACGGCGTACTTGGGGTGCTTGCTCTCGACCACTTCGCCGGCCGTGCCGCCCTGCATGACCTGGCCCACGGGCTGCGGCTGGGCGTAGCTCTTGGAATCGTTCATGCGCCCGCGCATGTACGGGTCGAGGCTCATGTAGTGGTGGCGCACCAGCACCTGGTTGTCCTTGAGCGCGGGCGTCTCGGCGGTCACGAGCTTGAAGTTGCTGGCAACGGCTTCGCCGTCGGGGCGGTTGTCGAGGTGGATCTGCTTGTTGGTGGGCATGGGTGTCTCCGGGGGAATGCAATCAATCGGTGGAAGGCGGGCGCATCGCGTTGGCGCTCGCGGGGCCTGTGGGCAGCCGGCGCTTCACGTACTTGAAGGTGCCGGTGGCATGCGCGCACACGCGCTCCAGTTCGTCGTAGATCCTGGCCTCGGTGAAGGCCAGCGTCGCGGTGCGGTGGATCAGCGTGCCGCGCGCATGCAGAGGCCCGACCGAAGGCTGCATGAAGCTGGTCTTCATCTCGATGGTGACCACGCCCGTCTCGGGCGCCACGCTGCGCGCCGCGGCCGCCATGGTGATGTCGAGCAGCGTCATGCAGGCGCCGCCGTGCGTCACGTCGAAGGTGTTGAGGTGTTCGGGCTTGGCGGTGTAGATGATCTCCGACTCGCCGCCCTCGAATTTCGTGAGCTCGAAGCCCAGGTGGCGCGCGAACGGGATCTGGCTCGTGTAGGAGCGGATGTTGATGTCGTTGGAATCTTCAGCCATTTCAAGCACCGAGGACCACGCTCACGCCACCATCCACAGCCAGCCACTGCCCCGTGATGTGCTTGCCGGCATCGCTCGCGTACAGCAGCGTGATGCCCTTCAGGTCTTCCTCGTCGCCCAGGCGCCCGAGCGGCGCATGCGAGGCCATCTTTTCCTCGCCCAGCGACTTGATGAGGCCGGCGGCCATCTTGGTCATGAAGAAGCCCGGGCAGATTGCGTTCACGTTGATGTTGTACTTGCCCCATTCGGCGGCCAGCGTGCGCGTGAAGCCGATCACCGCCGTCTTCGAGGTGTTGTAGGCCAGCGTCTGCATCTCGGGCGGGTTGCCGTTGAGGCCCGCGATCGAGGCGATGTTGATGATGCGGCCCGTCTTCTTCGGGATCATGTAGCCGTTGGCCACATGCTGCGACAGGATGAAATAGCCGCGCACGTTGAGGTTCATCACCTTGTCCCAGGCCTCGACCGGATGGCTCTCGGCCGGTGCGCCCCAGCTGGCGCCCGCGTTGTTCACGAGGATGTCGATCGCGCCCATGCGCTGCAGCGTCTCGTCGGCCAGGCGGCGCGTGTCTTCTTCCTTCGAGCAGTCGGCGGCGATCCAGCGCGCGTCGATGCCGGCCGATTGCAGTTCGGCCGCGGCCTGCTCCAGGTCGTCGGCCTTGCGCGAGCTCAGCATGATCTTCGCGCCGGCCTCGCCGAGTGCATGCGCCATCTGCAGGCCCAGGCCGCGAGAGCCGCCGGTGATGAGGGCGGTCTTGCCGCCGAGGTCGAACAGCTTTTGGATGGTGCGGGCGGTCATGGGAAAGTCTCCGTTGTTCGGTCTGGAATGTTCAGGCGATGTAGTCCATGCACTGGCGCGCTTCGCGCACGGCGCCGATGAAGGGCTTCAGCGCCACGTGCTGCGGATGGTCCGCATAGGCCGCGAGCGCGGCCGCGTCGGTGAATTCCGAATACAGGACCAGGTCGTAGGTGGCTTCGAGCCCGGGCTGGGCAATGGCCACCTCGAAACGCAGCGTGCCGGGCGACAGCCTGGCGCAGGCATCGAGCAGCGCCTTGGCCTTGAGAAGGTTGGTCGCCTTGTCGGCGCCTTCGGCATGTTCCTTGAACTTCCACATCACGATGTGCTTGAGCATGGTCTGTCTTTGCGGTTATTTGTCGTTGAGGCGCGAGCGCACGTAGATCAGCACGACGCCCACCAGCGCGACCACGGCGCCGGGCACGGCCATCGACCAGCCGAGCGCCGGCTCGGTGCGGCCCGTGGCAATGCCGAGAATCATGAAAAGCAGGCCGCCGTAGATCAGGATCCAGATCCACTTCTCGAGCCGCGCGTGCGGCTTCGGCGGCTTGGCGGGGTTGGGCGTGTTGTTGGGGGCGGCGTTGGCCATTGTCAAAAAGCGTCCTCGGGCAATGCTGTACAGGTAGGGTCGCGGCTCTCGACCACGTTGAGCCAGGCACCGATTTTCGGCAGCTCGTAGTGGAAGAAGTAGTCCGTGGCGCCTATCTTGCCAGCTGTTACCGCCCTCGCCTTGTCCGCATCGATTTCAAGCGCCCGCCGCGCCACGTCCAGCCAGATCCAGGCCAGCACGGTATGGCCGAAGGCCTGCATGTAGGGCACGGCGTTGGCCAGCGCATCGGCCGGGTCGCCGGTGGACCAGGCGGCCTCGGTGGCGCCGACTATGCGCTGCCATGCGGCCTCCAGCGCCTTGGCATGCGCCGCGAGCCCGGGCCCCTTGGCGGCGCGGCCGATGGTTTCGGCGATGCGCCCGCCCAGCAGTTGCAGGCCGCGGCCCTTTTCCATCAGCACCTTGCGGCCCAGCAGGTCGGCCGCCTGGATGCCGTGCGTGCCTTCGTGGATCATGTTCAGGCGGTTGTCGCGCCAGTACTGCTCCACCGGAAAATCGCGCGTGTAGCCGTAGCCGCCATGCACCTGGATGGCCAGCGAATTGGCTTCCAGGCACCACTCGCTGGGCCAGCTCTTGGCAATGGGCGTGAGCACCTCCAGCAGCAGGCGCGCGCCGTCGGCAGCCTGCGCCTCGCCGGTCTTCTGCTCGTCGACCAGCCGCGCGCAGTACAGTTCCAGCGCCAGCGCGCCTTCGCAGTAGGCCTTCTGCGCAAGCAGCATGCGACGCACGTCGGCATGCTCGATGATGCGCACCTGCGGGCTGGCCGAGTCCTTCGCGACCGCCGTGCCGGGCTGCTCCGCCTTCTTCACGAGCCGGCCCTGCGGCCGGGTCTTCGCGTAGTCGAGCGAGGCGTGGTAGCCGGCCATGCCCAGCATGGTGGCGGCCGTGCCGACGCCGATGCGCGCCTCGTTCATCATGTGGAACATGCAGTGCAGGCCCTTGCCCGGCTCGCCGACCAGGTAGCCCACCGCGCCGGCCTTGCCGCCGACCGGGTACTTTCCCTCGCCGAAGTTCAGCAGCGTGTTGGTGGTGCCGCGCCAGCCCAGCTTGTGGTTGAGGCCTGCCAATGCGACGTCGTTGCGCTCGCCGGTCAGCTCGCCTCGGGTATTCACCATGCGCTTCGGCACGATGAACAGCGAGATTCCGCGCGTGCCCGGCACCAGCTTGCCATTCGCGTCCGGAATCTTCGCGAGCACGATGTGCACGATGTTCTCGGTCAGCTCATGGTCGCCCGCCGAGATCCACATCTTGTTGCCCGTGAGCCGGTAGCGCGGCCCGAGCGGATCGCTCTGGTAGTCGTCGCCATCGGGCACGGCGCGCGTGGCCACGTCGCTCAGCGACGAGCCGGCCTGCGGCTCGGACAGGCACATGGTGCCGGCCCAGCGGCCCGAGAACTCGTTCTTCGCGAACACATCCTTCTGCATCCCGGTGCCGTGCACCATCAGCAGGTTGGCGTTGCCGCTGGTGAGCATGTTCGAGCCGATGCTGACCGAGGCCATTGCGAAGAAGCTGTTGGCCGCGGCCTGCAGCGTGTAGGGCAGCTGCATGCCGCCGATGTCGTAGTCCTGCGCCGCGCTCATCATTCCCGATTCGACAAAGGCCCTGTGCGCATCGTGCGTGGCCTGCGGCAGCACGACCTTCTCGCCATCGAAGTGCGGCTCCTGCGTGTCGACGATGCGATTGGCCGGCGCGTACTTCTCGCGCGCAATGCGCTCGCAGGTGTCGAGCACCGCGTCGAAGGTTTCGCGCGAATGGTCGGCAAAGCGTTCGCGCTGGCTCAGCAATTCTGCGTCGAGCCAATCGTAGAGCAGGAAGTCGAGGGTGGGACGAAGGCTCATGGCTGATCTCGGTGTGAATGAACGCGGGTTCTTCGCCAGGAACACCGCGGAACCGGCTCAGCCGGGCCGCTGGTGTTGCCCCCGGAAGGGGGTGGGCGGAGGCAATACGCACGCAGTGTGGCAATGCGCCGCAGACTGGCGGAGAGTCAGATGATTTCGAACACGCCCGCAGCGCCCATGCCGCCGCCGATGCACATCGTGACCAGCACCTTCTTCGCGCCGCGGCGCTTGCCTTCGATGAGCGCATGGCCCGTCAGGCGCTGGCCGCTCACGCCGTAGGGGTGGCCCACGGCAATGGCGCCGCCGTCCACGTTCAGGCGGTCGCCCGGAATGCCGAGCTTGTCGCGGCAGTAGATCACCTGCACGGCGAAGGCCTCGTTGAGCTCCCACAGGTCGATGTCGTCGACCGTGAGGCCCAGGCGCTTGAGCACCTTCGGAATCGCGAACACCGGGCCGATGCCCATTTCGTCAGGCTCGCAGCCGGCCACGGCAAAGCCGAGGAAGCGGCCGAGCGGCTTCAGGCCTTTCTGCTGCGCGTACTTCTCGTCGACCACCACGCAGGCGCCGCCGCCGTCGGAGAACTGGCTCGCATTGCCGGCCGAGATCAGGCCGCCGGGAATCGCCGGGCGGATGCCGCTGATGCCTTCCTTGGTGGTGCCGGGGCGGATGCCTTCGTCGTTCTCGACGGTCACTTCCTTGGTGCGCAGGCCCATCACCGGGTCGGCCACGCCGGCCAGCACGGTGATCGGCGCGATCTCTTCCTTGAAGCGGCCGGCTTCGAGCGCGGCGGTGGCCTTCTGCTGGCTGGCGGCGCCGTACTCGTCCATGGCGTCGCGGCCGATGTTGTAGCGCTTGGCCACCTGCTCGGCCGTCTGCAGCATGTTCCAGTAGATCTCGGGCTTGTGCTTCACGAGCCAGGGGTCGGCCAGCATGTGCTTGTTGGCTTCGTTCTGCACGCAGGAGATGCTCTCGACACCGCCGGCCACGTACACCTCGCCCTCGCCCGCGATGATGCGCTGCGCGGCGGTGGCGATGGTCTGCAGGCCCGACGAGCAGAAGCGGTTGATCGTCATGCCCGAGGTGGTGACCGGGCAGCCGGCGCGCAGCGCGATCTGGCGCGCGATGTTGGAGCCGGTGGCGCCCTCGGGCGTGGCGCAGCCCATGATCACGTCATCGACCTCGGCAGCCTCGATGCCGGCGCGCGAGATGGCGTGCTGAACGGCGTGGCCGCCGAGCGTGGCGCCGTGCGTCATGTTGAAAGCACCCTTCCAGCTCTTCGCGAGCGGCGTGCGGGCGGTGGAAACGATGACGGCGCTGGTCATGGTGAGGTCCTTTGAAGATGGAAGGGAAAGAGGGTTGTGGTCGTCATTGCGCCGGCGCGGCGTTGCCGTTGCGCAGGAGCTGGTGATAGAAGCCGATCATCTCGCCGTAGTTGGCGATGGAGACGCGCTCGTTGTTGCCGTGGAAACGCGCGAGGTCCTCGCCCTTCATGCGCAGCGGCGAGAAACGAAAGACCGCGTCGCTCACCAGACTGAAGTGGCGCGAGTCGGTGGCGGCCGTCATGAGGCCGGGGGCCACCACCACATCGGGAAACGACTGGCGCACCGCCTGCTGGATTGCGCGGTAGCCCGTGCTATCGGTCGGCGAGACGGGCGATGGCTCCGAGTTGCCTGGATAGCGCTTGATCTTGATCTCGTCGTTGCCCAGGCTCTTGCGCAGATGCGCTTCCACGCTGTCGATGGTGTCGCCCGGCAGGATGCGGAAGTTGACCGCCGCCTCGGCGCGGCCGGGCAGCACGTTGTCCTTGTTGCCGGCGCGCACGATGGTGAGCGCCGTGGTCGTGCGCAGCATCGCGTTGCTGCTCGGGCTTTTCTCGAGCTGGCCGCGCACCAGCGGTTCGGTGAGCCACAGGTTGGAGAGCATCACGCGGTTCACGCCGCTCATCTCGGGCGCGAGCGCACCGAACATCTGCGCGGCCACGCCCTTGATGCCGCCGGGCATCGGGTTGGCTTCGAGCCGCGCGAGCGCCGCGCTCATGCTGCCGATGGCGCTGTGCTGCGGCGGCATCGACGAATGGCCGGGCGCGGTGTCGAGCGAAAGAAAGAAGGTGCCGTAGCCCTTCTCGGCCAGGCCGATGAGCGCCGCCGGTTTCGACAGGCCGGGCAGCACGCCGTCGAGGATCAACAGGCCCTCGTCGAGCACCCAGTCGAGGCGCACATTGCGCGACTTGAGCAATTCGGCAATGGGCAGCGCACCGCGCAGGCCGCTCACCTCTTCGTCGTCGCCCATCACGAGGTAGACGGTCTGCCTCGGCTGGAAGCCGCTCGCGACCAGCAGCTCGATGGCTTCCATCTGCGCGAACAGGTTGCTCTTGTTGTCGAGCGTGCCGCGGCCCCAGACGAAGCCGTCCTTGATCTCGCCCGCGAAGGGGTCGACCGTCCAGGCCTTCTCGGTGCCCGGCGCGATGGGCACCATGTCCTGGTGCGCCATGAGCGCGACGGGCCTGGCCTGCGGATCGCTGCCGGCCCAGGTGTAGAGCAGTGCCCTGTTGCCGACCACTTCCTTCTTGAGGGTCGCGTGGAGCCTGGGGAACTGCTGCGCGAGGTAGGCATGCATCTTGTCGAACTCGGCCAGGTTCGCGGCCGGGTCGTCGAGGCTGGACACCGTGCGGAACGTGATCGCCGTGGACAGCCGCTTCGCGGCCGCCTGCAGGTCGATGTCCAGCTTGGGTGCGGGCGCCACCGCCAGCTGCTGCGATGGCGTGGTCCAGGTCTTGGCCGCCACGGCCGCCGCCAGTGCCAGCAGCACCAGCAGCAGCCCAAGAAAGATGCGTTTCAACATGGGCGGCCTGGATCCCTTCGCGATCAGCTGAACTGCTTGCCTTCAGCCACCAGCTTCTGGATCAGCGGCGCGGGCTGCCAGAACTCGGCGTCGTCGCGCGGGTTCTTGGCAAAACGCTTCATGGTTTCGGCCACGTTGTACAGGCCGAGCTGCGATGCGTAGTGCATCGGGCCGCCGCGCCAGATCGGGAAGCCATAGCCGGTGAGGTACACCATGTCGATGTCGCCGGACTTCGACGCGATGCCGTCCTCCAGGATGTGCGCGCCTTCGTTGACCAGCGCATAGACCAGGCGCTGCACGATCTCTTCATCGGAGATCTTGCGCGGCGTGATGCCCAGTTCCTTGCGGTGGTCCTCGATCATCTTGTTGACGAGTTCCGACGGAATCGCGTCGCGCTTGCCGGCCTGGTAGTCGTACCAGCCTGCGCCGGTCTTCTGGCCGAAGCGGCCCAGTTCGCAGAGCTTGTCGGCCGTGCGGCTGTACTTCATGTCCGGATGCTCCACGGCGCGGCGCTTACGAATCGCCCAGCCGATGTCGTTGCCGGCCAGGTCGCCCATGCGGAACGGACCCATCGCAAAGCCGAACTTCTCGATCGCCTTGTCGACCTGCTGCGGCGTGGCGCCCTCGTCCAGCAGGAAGCCCGCCTGGCGCGAGTACTGCTCGATCATGCGGTTGCCGATGAAGCCGTCGCACACGCCCGAGACCACGGCCGTCTTCTTGATCCTCTTGCCGATGTCCATCACGGTGGCCAGCACGTCCTTGGCCGTTTCCTTGCCGCGCACCACCTCGAGCAGCTTCATCACGTTGGCCGGGCTGAAGAAGTGCATGCCGACCACGTCCTGCGGACGCTGGGTGAAGGCGGCGATCTTGTCGACGTCGAGCGTCGAGGTGTTGGAAGCCAGGATGGCGCCCTTCTTGGCCACGCGGTCGAGTTCCTTGAACACCTTTTCCTTCACGCCGAGTTCCTCGAACACGGCTTCGATGATCAGGTCGGCATCCTTCAGGTCGTTGTAGTCGAGCGTGGTGCTCAAAAGCGCCATGCGCTGCTCGTACTTGTCCTGCTTGAGCTTGCCCTTCTTGACCTGGGATTCGTAGTTCTTTCGGATGGTCGCAATGCCGCGGTCGAGCGCTTCCTGCTTCATCTCGAGGATCTTCACGGGAATGCCCGCATTCAAAAAGTTCATCGAGATGCCACCGCCCATGGTGCCGGCGCCGATCACGCCCACCGACTTGATCTCGCGCTTGGGCGTGTCCTCGGGCACGTCGGGAATCTTGGAGGCGGCGCGCTCGGCCATGAACAGGTGGCGCAGCGCCAGCGATTCGGGCGTGAACATCAGCGCGGTGAAGATCCGGCGCTCCTCGGCCATGCCTTCGTCGAACTTCATCTTCGTCGCGGCCTGAACGGCATCGACGCACTTGAGCGGCGCAGGGTAGTTCTTCGACATGCCGCCGACCATGTTCTTCGCGAACTGGAAGTAGGCATCGCCCTGCGGGTGCTTGCACGGCAGGTTGCGCACCAGCGGCAATGCGTCGCCGGTCTTGCCCGCGACGCTCTTGGCGAAGGCAACGGCTTCCTCGAACACCGACTCGGGCGAGGCCGCGAGCTGGTCGAACAGCTTCTGGCCCGGCAGGCTCGCGAGCAGTTCGCTCTTCACGGGCTCGCCGCTCACGATCATGTTCAGGGCGGTCTCCACACCGAGCACGCGCGGCAGGCGCTGCGTGCCGCCGGCGCCGGGAATCAGGCCCAGCTTGACCTCGGGCAGCGCAATGCTCGTGCCGGGAGCCGCCACGCGGTAGTGGCAGCCGAGCGCCAGCTCAAGCCCGCCGCCCATGCACACCGAATGGATGGCCGCGACGATCGGCTTCGGCGAAGCCTCGAGCGCAAGGATCACGCTCAGCAAGTTGGGCTCCTGCAGCGCCTTGGGCGTGCCGAATTCCTTGATGTCCGCGCCACCCGAGAACGCCTTGCCGGCACCGGTGATGACGATGGCCTTGACGGCATCATCGGCATTGGCCTTCGCGAGCCCATCGGTAATGCCGATGCGGGTCGAGAAACCGAGACCGTTGACCGGCGGGTTGGTCAGTGTGATCACGGCGACATCGCCGAGCACTTTGTATTCAGCCGTCATGCTGCGTTCCTTGGTGTGTGAAGAAAAAGAAGAAAAAGCACGAGTGTTCTTTTTCGAGGGGATTCTAGGCGTTTCGCGTGGCCCAACAATGGCACGCAGTCGCTGTCGGGACAAGAGGATCCGGGGCGCGGCCCGGATCCCTGGAGGGCTTCTTCAGACCTCCAGCCACTCTTTGCGAGTGGCGGCATCGGCGCGCAGGCTGTCGGGGGTTCCATCGAACACGATGCTGCCGTGGCCCATGACGAGCGCGCGGTCCGAGATCTGCATGGCGATGGTCAGCTTCTGTTCGATCAGCAGCACCGAGATGCCCTTGTCCTTGAGCGTCTTCAGGTACTGCCCCACCAGCTCGACGATCTTGGGCGCGAGGCCTTCGGTGGGCTCGTCGATGATGATCAGGTCGGGGTCGCCCATCAAGGTGCGGCACAGCGTGAGCATCTGCTGCTCGCCGCCCGAGAGCACGCCGGCCTCGGTGTGCTGGCGCTCCTTCAGGCGCGGGAACATGCCGTACATGTCGTCGAAGGACCAGCGGCTGCCTTTGCCCGATCCTTTCTGGCCCAAGAGCAGGTTCTGGTGCACCGTGAGCTTGGGAAAGATGTCGCGGTTCTCGGGCACGTAGCCGATGCCCAGGTGCGCAATTTCGTAGGCCTTCCGGCGCAGGATGTCCTGGTCCTTCCAGCGCAGCGTGCCCTCGGCATGCACCAGGCCCATGATGGCCTTGGCGGTGGTCGAGCGGCCCGAGCCGTTGCGGCCCAGCAGCGCGACGATTTCGCCGGCCCCGACGTTGAAGGAAACGCCATGCAGCACATGGCTCTTGCCGTAGTAGGCGTGGATGTCGTGAAGCTTCAGCATGTCATTTGCTCCGCGGCGGCTTGTGTTTCAGGTTGCTTGTTCTTGTTCGGGGCGCTGTTGTTCAGAGCGCGTGCACAGGACACCGGGTACTCCCCTCCGCGAATGTCCTCCGGCCTTCGGCCTCCCCCTTTATTTCGCTGCGGGGAGCACCCGATGCCCTGCGCACGATGGGCGCGGCTGTGATGCTGGCCGATCAACCACCGCTCTGAATAACGATCACGTCGATGGGGTGCCTTGCGCAGCGAAATCAAGGAGGAGGCCGAAGGCCGGGGGACATTCGCGGAGCAAGGTACCCCGTCGGCGGGATCGCGCCCTGGACAAGGCATGTCAAACACAACGCGACGCAGAGAAAAGCGGATTGCCATCAGTGCCCCGCCCCCTGCGCATCGGCAACCGAAGACCCCAGATAGGCCTCCTGAACCCGCGCATTGGCGCGAACCGCGGCCGGCGTGTCGAAGGCGATGACCTCGCCATACACCACCACCGCGATCTTGTCGGCCAGCCCGAAGACCACGCCCATGTCGTGCTCCACCGTCAGCAGCGTCTTGCCGACCGTGACGTGCTTGATCAGCGAGATGAAATGCGCGGTCTCGGTCTTGCTCATGCCCGCCGTGGGCTCGTCCAGAAGAATGACGCCGGCGCCGCCGGCAATGGTCACGCCGATCTCGAGCGCGCGCTGCTCCGCATAGGTGAGGTTCACCGCGTGCACGTCGCGCTTGCGCTGCAGGCCGATCTGCCGCATGAGCTCTTCGGTGCGCGCGTTGGCGTCGTCCAGGTTCGAGAGAAAGCGCAGGAAGGTGTAGCGGTAGCCCAGGCTCCACAGCACGCCGCAGCGCAGGTTCTCGAACACGCTGAGCTTCGGGAAGATGTTGGTGATCTGGAAGCTGCGCGACAGGCCCAGCCGGTTGATCTCGAAAGGCTTCTTGCCGTCGATGCGCTGGCCGTTCAGCAGCACCTCGCCGCTCGTGGGCGCGAGCCGCCCGCTGATCAGGTTGAACAGCGTCGACTTGCCCGCCCCGTTCGGGCCGATGATGGCCACGCGCTCCCCGGCCTTCACGGCCAGGTCCACGCCGCGGATGATTTCGGTCTTGCCGAAATTCTTGCGCAGCGACTTCAGTTCCAGTGCATATTGCGCGCTCATTACGCGGCCTCCCGGCGCTTGATTTCTGCTTCGATCTCTTCCTGCGCCTGGCCCCAGACACGCACGAAGCGCCGGCGCGCCACCTCCAGCGCGGCCAGGCCCACGGCCAGGATCGCGGCGGCGCCGAGCCAGCTTGCCGCGGCGGACGTATCGATCGCCACGCCGAAGTAATTCAGCTTGGGCCCGAGCGCCGAATTGAGCTGGATGTGATAGATCATCTCGATCAGCGCGGCAGCGCCCACCACCACCGGCACCAGCGCCACGGCCAGCGCGACATACAGCAGCCAGAAGCGGTTGAACTTGCCGAACTTGGCAACCCGCAGGTTCATCATCACCAGGCTGGCGATGCCGCCGGGCGCGAACATCACCATGAACACGAACACCAGGCCGAAGTAGAGCTGCCAGGCCTTCGAGAGCTCCGACAGCAGGATCGAGGCGAACACCAGCAGCACCGCGCCGATGATCGGGCCGAAGAAGAACACCGCCCCGCCCAGGAAAGTGAACAGCAGGTAGCCGCCCGAGCGGATGGCGCTCAGGCTGTCGGCCGCGTTCACGATCTCGAAGTTGATCGATGCCAGCCCGCCGCCAATGCCCGCGAAGAAGCCCGCGATGATGAAGGCGAAGTAGCGCACGCGCTGCGTGTTGTAGCCGATGAACTCCACGCGCTCCGGGTTGTCGCGCACCGCATTCAGCATGCGGCCGAGCGGCGTGCCGGTGAAGGCATACATGAGCGCGGTGCAGACGAAGCAGTAGGCGGCGATCAGGTAGTACACCTGGATCTGCGGGCCGAAGTTGAAGCCGAAGAAGCTCGGCCCGTACACGCGGTTGGTGGTGATGCCGCCCTCGCCTCCGAAGAAGCTCGGGAACATCAGCGCCATGGAGGCCACGAGCTCGCCGATGCCCAGCGTGATCATCGCGAAGGTGGTGCCCGACTTCTTGGTCGTGACGAAGCCCAGCAGGATGGCAAAGAACATGCCGGCCAGGCCGCCCACCAGCGGAATGGCCACCAGCGGAATCTGCAGCCCGCCCTTGTCGCCCATGTTCATCACGTGGATGGCAAGGAAGGAACCGAGCCCGACATACACCGCATGGCCGAAGCTCAGCATGCCGCCCTGCCCCAGCAGGATGTTGTAGCTCAGGCAGATGATGATCAGGTAGCCCATCTGCGAGAGCATGGTGAGCGCCAGGCTGCTCTTGAACAGCAGCGGCGAGACGATCAGCACGATCGCGAACAGCGACCAGATCAGGAAGCGCCCGATGTTCCAGGGCTTGAAGCGGTAGTACTGCGTGGTGGCCGCAGTGGTCGTGGTGGTTGTGCTTGTCATGGCTTCAGTCCTCCCGGGTGCCAAGAAGACCCTTGGGCCTGAAGATGAGGATCAGCACCAGGAACAGGTACGGCAGGATCGGCGCGACCTGCGAGATCGTGAGCTTGAGCAGCTCGTAGCCGAAGGTCTGGTCGGTCACCGTGAAGCCCAGCAGCTGCAGGCCGCCCGCGAACGACTGGTCCATGGCCACCGCGAAGGTCTGGATGATGCCGATCAAGAGCGACGCCAGGAATGCGCCGGCCAGCGAGCCCATGCCGCCGACCACCACCACCACGAAGATGATCGAGCCGACCGAGGCCGCCATCGCGGGCTCGGTGACGTAGGTGTTGCCGCCCACCACGCCCGCTAGGCCCGCGAGCGCGGCACCGCCGCCGAACACCAGCATGAAGACGCGCGGCACGTTGTGGCCCAGCGCCTCGACCATGTCGGGGTGCTTGAGCGCTGCCTGGATCACCAGGCCGATGCGCGTGCGCGTGAGCAGCAGCCACACCGAGATGAGCATCAGCACCGCCACCAGCATGATGAACGAGCGCGACTTGGGAAACTGCGTGCCGTACAGCGAGAACAGCGGCCCCTGCAGCTGCGGCGGCAGGCCGTAGGGCACGGTCGAGCGGCCCCAGGCGAGCTGCACCAGCTCCAGGATGAGGTACGAAAGCCCGAAGGTCACCAGGAGCTCCGGCACGTGGCCGAACTTGTGGACCCGGCGCAGGCTGTAGCGCTCGAAGGCGGCGCCCAGCAGGCCCACCAGCAGCGGCGCGATGAACAGCGCCGGCCAGAAGCCGACGATGCCCGACAGCGTGTAGGCGATGTAGGCGCCCAGCATGTAGAAGCTGGCGTGCGCGAAGTTGAGCACGCCCATCATGCTGAAGATCAGCGTAAGGCCGGAGCTCAGCATGAACAGCAGCAGCCCGTAGCTGACGCCGTTGAGCAGCGAGATGACGAAGAATTCGACGTTCATCGGTCTTTCGTGTCAGGTGAGAAAAGAAAAAAGGCCCGAGTGTTCAAGTCGGGCCTCGACCGGTCGGCGCGCGATCAGGCGATCACGAGGCGTTGGGCCGCTTCATCTGGCACGACGTGGGCGTGCTCGCAACGTAGGCCTCGTAGAACTTGACGGGCGCCAGCGTGTAGCCGGTGTTCTCGGGGCTGTAGGGGTTCTTGGCGTCGGCCTTCTGCCAGCGCGTGATCCACAGGCCCTGCTGCAGCTGGTGGTCGGCCTTGCGCATCTCGACGTCGCCGTTGAAGCTCTTGAACTTCATGCCTTCCATCGCGGCCGCCACCTTGACCGGCTCGGTCGACTTGGTGCGCACGAAGGCTTCGCTGAGCATGGCGTACACCGTGTAGATGTCAGTGGTGTACATGTCGTCGTTGAACTTCTTCTTGAACTCGTTCATCAACGGTTGCACGGGGCCGGGCGCGTTGTAGTGGCTGTAGCCCACCTGGTAGACCTTGCCGTCCGAAGCCGCGCCCATGGCGGTGGGCGTGCCGTTGGTCACGGCGTAGTAGGTGTAGAACTTGACGTTCAGGCCCGAGTCGTTGGCCGACTTGATGAGCAGCGCGAGGTCGGAGCCCCAGTTGCCGGTGATGACGGTGTCGGCACCCGAAGCCTTGATCTTGGCGATGTAGGGCGAGAAGTCGCGCACCTGCGCGAGCGGATGCAGGTCGTCGCCCACGATCTCGACATCGGGCCGCTTGTCCTTGAGGTTCTGCTTGGCGAACTTGGAGACCTGCTGGCCGTGCGAGTAGTTCTGGTTGATGAGGTAGACCTTCTTGATGTCGGGCTGTTCCTTCATGAAGGCGGTCAGCGCTTCCATCTTCATGGAGGTGTCGGCGTCGAGCCGGAAGTGCCAGTAGCTGCACTTGCTGTTGGTGAGGTCGGGGTCGACGGCCGCGTAGTTGATGTAGAGCACTTCCTTGCCCGGGTTGCGGGCGTTGTGCTTCTCGAGCGCGTCGATGATGGCCAGCGCCGGGCCGGAGCCGTTGCCCTGCACCACGTAGCGCGCGCCCTGATCCATCGCGGAGCGCAGCGCGCTGGTGGTTTCCTGCGGACTCAGCTTGTTGTCGATGGCGATGACCTCGAACTTCACGCCGGCCGCGTTCTTCTTGTTGAACTCCTCGGCCAGGAACTGGAAGGTCTTGAGCTGGTTGGTGCCAACGGCCGCCATCAGGCCCGACAGCGGGTCGAGCCAGGCGATCTTCACGGTCTCGCCCTTCTGGGCCAGGGCGCCGGCGGCGCTCGCTGCAAGGATGGATGCGGTAGCGATTTTCAGAGCGAACTTCACGATCTATTTCTCCTGGTCAAACCGAATCAAAAAGACTTGCACGAGCGTACAAGCGTTCACTGCCCCTCCCCTCAGGGAATGCCCGAAGGGGGCGGCCGCAAAGGCCCGTTTCTATCGCGCAGGCGACAGCGCATTTCTCCAATTTCTACCCGAGGGTAGACAGCTTCTACCCACGAGTAGGAAATGCGTTCACAAAGACGCTCAAGGGCGCTTCATCTGGCAGGTCGTCGGCGTGCTGGCCACATACGACTCGTAGTACTTCACGGGGACATTGGTGTAGCCGGTGTTCTCGGCGTCATAGGGGTACTTGGCGCTGGCTTTCTCCCAGCGCGAGATGTAGAGGCCCTGTTGCAGCTGGTGGTCGGCCTTGCGCATCTCGACCTCCCCGTTGAAGCTCTTGATCTTCATGCCCTCGAGCGCGGCCGCAACCTTGACCGGATCGGTCGACCTGGTCTGCACGAAGGCGGCGTCGAGCAGCGCGAACGTGTGGTAGATCGACGATTGCGTCAGGTCGTCGTTCATCTTCTTCTTGTAGCCGGCGAGCAGCTTCTGGATTTCGCCTCCCATGTTGTAGTGGCCATATGCCACGGTGTAGATCTTGCCGGCGGAGGTGGCGCCCATGGCCGTCGGGGTCCCGGTGCCGAAGGCGTAGTAGGTGAGGAACTTGACGTCCAGGCCCGAATCGTTGGCGGCCTTGATGAGCAGCGACAGGTCGGAACCCCAGTTGCCGGTGATGACGGTGTCCGCGCCCGAGGCCTTGATCTTGGCGATGTAGGGCGAGAAGTCGCGCACCTGGGCGAGCGGGTGCAGGTCGTCGCCCACGATCTGGATGTCGGGGCGCTTGGCCTTCAGGTCTTCCTTCGCGAACTTGGACACCTGCACGCCGTGCGCGTAGTTCTGGCCCAGGATGTAGACCTTCTTGATGTCGGGCTGGTCCTTCATCCAGGTGGTCAGCGCCTCCATCTTCATGGAGGTGTCGGCATCGAGGCGAAAGTGCCAGTAGCTGCACTTGCTGTTGGTGAGGTCCGGGTCGACCGCCGCATAGTTCAGGTAGAGCAGTTCCTTGCCCGGATTGCGTGCGTTGTTCTTCTCGATGGCGTCGATGATGGCCAGTGCCGGCCCGGAGCCATTGCCCTGGGTGATGTAGCGCGCGCCCTGGTCCTGCGCGGAGCGCAGCGCGGCGGTGGTTTCCTGCGGGCTCAGCTTGTTGTCGATCGCGATGATCTCGAACTTCACGCCCGAGGCATTCTTCTTGTTGAACTCCTCGGCCAGGAACTGCGTGGTCTTGAGCTGGTTGGTGCCCACGGCTGCCATCAGGCCCGACAGCGGATCGAGCCAGGCGATCTTGACGGTCTCGCCCTTCTGGGCGAATGCGGCCGTCATGCCGACCAACATGGCACAGGCGGCTGCGGACTTGATGGCAAATTGCATGAAGAGTCTCCGGAGTGAAAGTCGGGATGCCAGCGTACAAGCGCCCTTTTCTTCGCCGCACAGGGATTGCCCGGAAGGAAGGCCGCCGAAGCGGCCCTGCTATCGCATGCGCGACAGTGCGGACGGGCCTTGGCGCCTGGTCAGGTGGTGGGAAGCTTGTAGTCCTTGAGCAGTTCGCGCAGCCTGGTCTTGAGGATCTTGCCGGTGGCCCCGATCGGAATCGCCTCGACGAACACCACGTCGTCGGGGATCTGCCACTTGGCCGTCTTGCCCTCGTAGAACTTCAGCAGCTCCTCGCGCGCGACTTCCGCATTGGGCTTCTTCACCACCGCGATGATCGGCCGCTCGTCCCACTTGGGGTGGTGCACGCCGATGCAGGCGGCCATGGCGACGGCCGGGTGCGCGACGGCGATGTTCTCGATCTCGATGGAGCTGATCCATTCGCCGCCGGACTTGATCACGTCCTTGCTTCGGTCGGTGATCTGCAGGTAGCCCTCGGCGTCGATGGTGGCAACGTCGCCGGTGGGGAACCAGCCGCGGCCCTGCTCGTCGCGGATGAGCGGGTCGCCGCCCTCGCCCTTGAAGTACTCCTTCACGATCCATGGGCCCTTGACCAACAGGTCGCCGTAGGCCTTGCCGTCCCAGGGCAGCTCCTTGCCGTTGCCGTCGACGATCTTCATGTCGACGCCGAAGATGGCGCGGCCCTGCTTCATGCGGATCTGCAGCTGCGCATCGGGCGGCAGCGACAGGTGCTTGTTCTTGAGCGTGCACAGCGTGCCCAGCGGGCTCATCTCGGTCATGCCCCAGGCATGCAGCACCTCGACGTTGTAGTTCTCCTGGAACGCCGTGATCATGGCCGGCGGGCAGGCCGAACCGCCGATCACGGTGCGGTTGAGCTTGCTGAACTTCAGGCCGTTGGCCTGCATGTGGCCGAGCATCATCTGCCACACGGTGGGCACGCCGGCCGCGAAGGTGACGCCTTCGGATTCGATCAGCTCGTACACCGATTTGCCGTCGAGCGCCGGGCCGGGAAACACGAGCTTGCAGCCCACCAGCGCGGCCGAGTACGGAATGCCCCAGGCGTTGACGTGGAACATCGGCACCACCGGCAGCACCGAGTCGCGCGCCGACAGCCGCATGACGTCCGGCAGGGCCGCGGCGTAGGCATGCAGCATGGTCGAGCGGTGGCTGTAGAGCGCGGCCTTGGGGTTGCCCGTGGTGCCGCTCGTGTAGCACATGCTCGAGGCCGAGTTCTCGTCGAAGGTGGGCCAGTCGTAGCCGGTGGATTGCCCGCCGATCCAGCTTTCGTAGCTTACGAGGTTGGGCACGCCGCTGTCCGCCGGGATCTTGTCGGCATCGCACAGGGCAATCCATTTGCGGACCGTGGGGCACTTGGCATGCACCGCCTGCACGAGCGGCAGGAAGCTCAGGTCGAAGCACAGGATCTGGTCTTCGGCGTGGTTGGCGATCCAGGCGATCTGGTCGGGGTGCAGGCGCGGGTTGATGGTGTGCAGCACGCGGCCGCTGCCGCTCACGCCGTAGTACAGCTCCAGGTGCCGGTAGCCGTTCCAGGCCAGGGTGGCGATGCGGTCGCTGAACAGCAGCTGCTCGCCGTCCAGCGCATTGGCCACTTGCCGGGCGCGAGATGCGATACCGCCCCACGTCGTGCGGTGGATGTCGCCCTCGACCCGGCGCGAGACGATCTCGCCGTCGCCGTTGTGGCGCTCGGCGAACTCGATCAGCGACGAGATCAAAAGCGGTTGGTCTTGCATCAAACCCAGCATCTACGGACTCCTTTTTGAAATGACTTCATGAAAGCTTGCGGACAACGGATTCACGCAAGCTTCGGCCACTTCCACAATGACACAAACCCGCACTGCCGGATTGAACGCAGCGGCTCATTGATGCGCCTGATCAAGGCACGGCCTGCACCGGCGTGACCACGGCCGCCGAGGGCGTGGCGTCGAGCCGCAGCTGCGACGGCCATGTCGCCCAGGTTGCACCAAGTTCGGGCGTGTTCGGGTCGCCCTTGCGCATGAAGGCACCGACGCTGGCCATCACGGCCCTGGACAGCGCGAGCCGGCCCGGCTGGTTGGCCTTGCCGCCCATCACGTTGCTGAGCAGCGAGCCGCTGAAGTTGCCGAACACGAACGGCAGGTCGAAGGCATGCGCAGCCCCGTACACGTCGTTCCACGGCGAGGGCTCCTGCGCCCAGTCGAGGCGGTAGTGCCAGATGTTCGACTGGTGCGTCTTCATCGTGTTGAGCAGGTTGTCGCGGTTGGCCTCGAACAGGCCCTTCGTGATGACGGCGGTGGCCGCGTTGTAGCCCGTGCCGGGCGTGTCTACCGGAAGGTAGGACGGATCGATGATGTCGGCCGCCGTGAGCGTGGACTGCGCATCCGGGTCGAAGTTGAACATCATCGAGAAGCGCTGGGCATCGGTGACGATCCAGCCCGGCTTCGGGAAGCCGATGGTTCCCAGCAGCGAGGCGAAGAGCTTGCCCTCGTCGCGCGTATTCCCGGCGAGCATCGGCACCTTGGCGTAGTTGCCGGCGGCGATCGCGCCGATGGGATCGGCAGGCAGCACCGTGCCGTCGGGAATGGGCGCAACGCTGCCCAGGCCATTGGCGACCACCGTCGCCAGCATCGCGCCACCCTCCTGCGCGCGCAGGTATTCGGCAATCTGCGCCGGCGTGCGCGTGCCGATGTAGGCCTTGGCGGCGGCTGCGTCGGCGGCAGTGCCATCGGCCACGAGCAGCTTCTCGAGGATCGACTGGCCCTGCGCGAGCGAAGCCGAGGCCGGCGCCAGCGTCGGCAGCGTGCCTGGCGGCAGGTTGCTCGCGAGCGAGATCCCGCCGCTCATCTCGAAGGCCTTGTGGAACAGGCCCTTGGCCATTGGCGAGGTCATCACCGCCAGCAGGTTGGTGGCGCCGGCCGATTCGCCCGAGAGCGTGACGTTGCCCGGATCGCCACCGAAGTTCGCGACGTTGTTCTTGATGAAGCGCAGCGCCGCCATGACGTCGAGCAGCGCGAAGTTGCCCGAGTCGTCGCCCGCGCTGCCGCCCGGACGCAGTTGCGGCATGTTCAGGAAGCCCAGGATGCCCAGGCGATAGCTGGCGGTGACGACCACCGCGTTGGCGGCCTTGGCGAGCCGGGCGCCGTCGTAGAGCGGATCGGCCGTGTAGCCCGAAATATTGCTGCCGCCGTGCACGAACAGCAGCACCGGCAGGTTCTGCTCGTCCGTGGCGGGCCGCCAGATGTTGACGAACAGGCAGTCCTCGCTGCCGACCGGCTTGCCCAGCATGGTGCCGATGGTGGCGTCGTAGGTGTTGTTGGCTCCGGGGCTGAAGAGGCGGCCGATCTGCAGGCAGGCATTGCCGAATTTCGCGGCCGGGCGGATGCCGCTCCAGCCCTCGGGCTCCGCCGGCGCACGCCAGCGCAGCGGGCCGACCGGCGGCTGCGCGAAGGGAACGCCCTTCCAGAACCAGGTACCCGAGCTCGCGCTGTCGTCCACGCCCTCGACCTTGCCGGCAGTGGTCTGGCGCACCATGGGGCCGTCGGCGGCCGGTGGCGGCGCGGCGGGCGGCGGCGCAGGCGGCGCGGCCGGCAGGAACGAGAACGACCCGCCCGAGGAGCCGCCGCCGCAGGCCGCGAGGGCCAGGCAGGCGGCCGCGGCCAGTGCCCGCGCCGCCGCCGTGGTCGTTGCCGCCATGCCCTGGTTTTCTGGCCGGGCGCGTACCGCTGCTGTCAGTGCCGTATCCATTTTTTGTCTCCACACCGGGTTAATCGGAATTCCTGCCTGCGCGTCCGGTGGCCATACTCCGGCCCGCCGAACCCCTTAAAAATTCTAGGAACGCACGCCGTTTCCGCCGCTATCGCAAGCGCGCCAATTCAATGACTTCAGGAGCCTCCATGCCGCATGCCCAGCGCCGGCCGCAACGCCGGTCCGGCTGCGCGCAGCAGCCCGAGCTGCGGACCAGTTCGGCCGCCTGGCTCGAAGGCGTGCTCTCGATGTTCGAGGCCGAGGGAATCGACGTGCCCTCGCTGCTGCGCGATGCGGGCTTCGATCCCGATTCGCTGCATCGGCAGAATGCCCGCATCCCGGTGGACGAGATCTCCGTGCTCTGGCAACTGGCAGTGGCGCGCGCCGGCAAGCCCACGCTGGGCCTGGCCCGCGACCTGGCCGCCACGCACAGCAAGCTGGGCACGGTCGGCCACGCCATGGCCTGCAGCGCCGACCTGGGCGCGGCGCTGGTGCGGCTCACGCGCTACATGGCCGTGATCTCCGACGCGACCGCCTTCTCGCTGCAGCGCGAGGCGCGCGGCTGCTGGATGGTGATGGAGCACACCGGCGGCAGCCTCCCGATTCCGCGCCAGCGCGTCGAATACGCCCTGCTGACCGTCTTCATGCAGTGCCAGTGGCTCACGCGGCGCGAGCTGCAGCCGCTGGCGCTCGAATTCGTCTATCCGCCGCCCGTCGACGACCGGCTGCACCGCGAGGCCTTCGGCTGCGCCATCCACTACAACGCGCCGGCCAACCGGCTGCTGCTGTCGGCAGCCGACATGGCGATGCCGCTGCCCACCCACCACCCCACGTTGGGCCAGATGCAGGAGCACCTGCTGGACGACCAGCTGAACCTGCTGGGCCAGACCACCACCAGCACCCTGGTGTGCGCCGAGATCGCACGGCGGCTGCCGCAAGGCGAACCGCGCCGGCAGGACGTGGCCGCCGGCCTCGGCCTCGCGGAGCGCACGCTGCAGCGGCGGCTGCAGCAGGAATCGGTGTCGTTCCAGTCGCTGCTCGACCGCACCCGCCGCGAACTGGCGCAGCAGTACCTGGCGGAAGACCGCCACACGCTCACCGACGTGGCCGACATGCTCGGCTTCGTCGACAGCAGCAACTTCTTCCGGGCCTGCAAGCGCTGGTTCGGGCTGCCGCCCGCCCAATACCGGGCGCGCATCTGGGACACGCCGGCGCTGGCCCACTGAACGGGCCTCGACCCGCCGATGGCCCGCATCGCCAGGGGTCTCGCGCTCTGCCGGACAATCCGGGCATGAGCTTGCTTGCTGAAGACACGGCCGACACGGCCGCCGCGGACCTGGGATTGCGCTGGAAACCCGGCTTCCGGTCACTGGGCCCCGCCTTTCTCACCGAACTGCGGCCGACGCCCCTGCCCGATCCCTACTGGGTGGGCCACAGCGAGGCGGCGGCGCGCATGCTCGGCCTGCCGGCCGATTGGCGGCAATCGGAGGGCACGCTGGCGGCCCTCACGGGCAACCTGCCCGTGGCCGGCACGCAGCCCTTCGCCACCGTGTACAGCGGCCACCAGTTCGGCGTCTGGGCCGGCCAGCTCGGCGACGGCCGCGCCATCATGCTCGGCGAAACCGAGGGCGGCCTCGAGGTGCAGCTCAAGGGCGCGGGCCGCACGCCCTACTCGCGCGGCGCCGACGGCCGCGCCGTGCTGCGCTCCAGCATCCGCGAATTCCTCTGCAGCGAGGCCATGCACGGCCTGGGCGTTCCGACCACCCGCGCGCTCTGCGTCACGGGCTCCGACGCCCGCGTGTACCGCGAAATGCCCGAAACCGCGGCCGTCGTCACCCGCGTGGCGCCCAGCTTCATCCGCTTCGGCCACTTCGAGCACTTTTCGGCCAACCTGCGCGATGCCGAACTGCGCGCGCTGGCCGACTACGTCATCGACCGCTACTACCCGGCCTGCCGCAGCACCGATCGCTTCAACGGCAACGCCTACGCGGCCTTCCTGGAAGCCGTGAGCGAGCGCACCGCCGCCCTGCTTGCGCAGTGGCAGGCCGTAGGCTTCTGCCACGGCGTGATGAATACCGACAACATGAGCATCCTGGGGCTCACCATCGACTACGGGCCGTTCCAGTTCCTGGACGGCTTCGATCCGCGCCATATCTGCAACCACAGCGACACCAGCGGGCGCTACGCCTTCAACCAGCAGCCGAACGTGGCCTACTGGAACCTGTTCTGCCTCGCGCAAGCGCTGTTGCCGCTGATTGGCGACCAGGAAATCGCCATCGCCGCGCTGGAGTCCTACAAGACGGTGTTTCCGCGCGAATTCGAAGGCCGCATGCGCGCCAAGCTCGGCCTCGCGGAGCCGGCCGAAGGCGACCGCGCGCTCATCGAGGGCGTGCTGAAGCTCTTGGCCGCCGAAAGGGTCGACTACACCATCTTCTGGCGCCGCCTTTCGCAGCACATGGCCGACGGCAACGCCGAACCGGTGCGCGACCTGTTCCTGGACCGCGCGGGCTTCGATGCCTGGCTGCTATCCTTTTCGCAGCGCCACGCCCCGGTGCCGTGCGCCCAAGCCGCCGACCTGATGCTCAGGTCGAATCCGAAGTACGTGCTGCGGAACCACCTGGGCCAGCAGGCCATCGAAGCGGCGAGCCAGAAGGACTTCCCGGCTGTGGCAACCTTGTTGGCGCTGCTCGAAACCCCATTTGAAGAACATCCCGGCGCCGATGCCTATGCCGGGTTCCCGCCCGACTGGGCTTCCACGATCGAAATCAGCTGCTCATCATGACCACTCTCATCGAGAAAACCGACGCCGAATGGAAGGCCCTGCTTGCCGAAAAAGGCGCCGAGCCCGCGGCCTTCGAGGTCACGCGCCACGCGGCCACCGAACGGCCCTTCACCGGCAAGTACGAGGCGCACTGGGACGACGGCACCTACCATTGCATCTGCTGCGGCGCCAAGCTGTTCGAATCGTCCACCAAGTTCGATGCGGGCTGCGGCTGGCCGAGCTTCTCGCAAGAGGCCGTGCCGGGCGCCATCCGGAACATCGTCGACCGCTCGCATGGCATGGTGCGCACCGAGAACGTCTGCGCCAATTGCGGCGCCCACCTGGGCCACGTGTTCCCCGACGGCCCCACCGAAACCGGCCTGCGGTACTGCATGAATTCCGCCTCGCTCGACTTCAAGAAAAAATAAGCAACCGAACCGGCCCGCCCAGCGCATGAAACTGATCCTCGACTTCTTTCCGATCCTGCTGTTCTTCGGCGCCTACAAGCTGGCCGACATCTACACCGCCACCGGCGTGCTGATGGCCGCCACCGTGCTGCAGATGGGCATCATCTACGCGCTCGACCGCAAGCTGCAGGCCATGCAGAAGGCCACGCTGGTGCTGATCCTGCTGTTCGGCACGCTCACGCTCGCGCTGCACGACGACCGCTTCATCAAGTGGAAGCCCACGGTCCTGTACGGCGCCATGGCCATCGCGCTGGCGGTGGCGCTCTGGGCGCTGAAGAAGAACTTCCTCAAGATGCTGCTGGGCTCGCAGCTGCAGCTGCCGGACCGCATCTGGGGGCGCCTGAACGTGGCGTGGATCGGCTATTGCCTCTTCATGGCGGCCATCAACGGCTACGTGGCGGCGTACTTCACGACCGAGGCATGGGTCAACTTCAAGCTCTGGGGCTACGCGTTCCCGATCGTGTTCCTGGTGGCGCAGGGGCTCTACATCTCGCCGCACCTCAAGAACGACGAACCCTCCGTATGAGCACCGCCACCACCCATCCGCTGCCCACGGCACGCGAGCTCGAAGCGGCGCTGCGCCAGGCGCTGCAGCCCACCATGCTCGAGGTGATCGACGAGAGCGGCGCCCACGCCGGCCATGCGGGCGCCAATGCCGAGGGCCGGGGCACCCACTTCCGGGTCCGCATTGCTTCCCCACTGTTCGAAGGGAAGCCCCGCGTGGCGCGCCATCGCCTTGTGTATGATGCCCTCCAAGTTTTTATCGCACAGGGTCTGCACGCCATCGCCATCGAGGTGCTCTGAGTCGTTCGATTGCCGGCACGCGCCGAGACGGCCGCGGCGGCCCGACCCCATTCTTCCCGCTCCTTCGCTTTTTTTCCACGCGCTTTTCCTATCCGCGCATTTCCCTCCAGCCTGATATTCATTCCATGAAAAAACAACTCTTGCAGGCCGTTGCGGCCGCAGCGCTGCTCGGTGCGATTCCTCTGGCGGCCCAGGCGCAGAACGCAGCCATCGTCAACGGCAAGCCCGTGCCCAAGGCGCGCATGGACGTGCTGGCCCAGCAGCTGGCGGCAGCCGGCCGGCCGGTCACGCCGGAGATGCAGGGCCAGCTGCGCGAGGAAATCGTCGCGCGCGAAGTGTTCATGCAGGAAGCGCAGAAGCAGGGCCTCGACGCCACCGAGGACTACAAGAACCAGCTCGAACTCGCCCGCCAGGCCATCCTGATCCGCGCCCTGTTCGAGAACTACCGCAAGACCAGCCCGGTCTCGGACGCTGAAGTCAAGGCCGAGTACGACAAGTTCGTGGCGGCCAATGGCGGCAAGGAATACAAGGCCCGCCATATCCTGGTCGAGACCGAAGACCAGGCCAAGAAGATCATGGCCGACCTGAAGAAGGGCGCCAAGTTCGAGGACATCGCCAAGAAGCAGAGCAAGGACCCGGGATCGGGCGCCAATGGCGGCGATCTCGACTGGGCCAACCCCGCGAGCTTCGTGCCCGAGTTCTCCGAGGCGATGATCAAGCTCAAGAAGGGCGAAACCACGGCAGCCCCGGTCAAGACACAGTTCGGCTACCACATCATCCGCGTCGACGACATCCGCCAGGCGCAACTGCCGAAGCTGGAAGAAGTGCAGCCGCAGATCACGCAGCAGCTGCAACAGCAGCGCCTGCAGAAGTACCAGGAAGAGCTGCGCGCGAAGGCAAAGGTCGAGTAAGCCCCGCGGCTTTCCTGCCCCATGAAAAAAGCGGCCCGCGGGCCGCTTTTTCGTTTCGGGCTTTTTCTTTCAGCCCACCCAGCGGCGCGCATTGCGCCAGATGCGCATCCAGGGGCTCAGTTCGCTCCTGTCGCCGCCGGTCCAGCTCATCTGGATGTTGCGGAACACGCGCTCGGGGTGCGGCATCACGGCGGTGAAGCGGCCGTCGGGCGTGGTCACCGAGGTCAGGCCGCCGGCGCTGCCGTT
>Ga0209051_1000215_pt1 | contig 97795 bp, 95 predicted proteins | sample AraplaCvi_mMS_r2_2_FD_184286 | JGI IMG/M metagenome (GOLD analysis project Ga0209051, IMG submission 184286) | Arabidopsis root microbial communities from North Carolina, USA - plate scrape MF_Cvi_mMS_r2 (SPAdes) (version 2) | ecosystem: Host-associated > Plants > Roots > Endosphere | place...
GTGCACGAGGCATTGGAGATGATGTCCTGGCTGCCGTCGTACTTGTCGTCGTTGACGCCCATCACGATGGTGATGTCCTCACCGGTCGCCGGGGCGGAGATGATCACCTTCTTGGCCCCGGCCTCCAAATGCCCGCGGGCCTTGGCGGCGTCGGTGAAAATGCCGGTCGACTCCACCACGATGTCCACACCCAGATCACCCCACGGCAGCGCCGCCGGGCCGTCCTTGATCGCCAGCGCCTTGATCTTGGTCTCACCCACGACCAGCGTGTCCCCGTCAGCACGCACCTCATAGGGCAGCCGGCCCAGGATCGAATCGAACTTCAGCAGATGCGCCAACGCATCAGTGGAAGTCAGGTCATTGACCGCCACGATCTCCAGATCGGCGTTCTTACCCGCTGCCTTCTGCGCATCCAGGGCCCGGAAAAAATTACGCCCGATACGCCCGAAACCGTTGACGCCGATCCGAATAGTCACTGCTGATGCTCCTCGCTTGATCGTTTCAGAACGAACCATACACTCATTGGGACTTTCTGCAAGCCCATTATGTACTTCAAGTACTTAAGTAGCGCTGACTTACGCTTGCGCTGGCACACGCCGCCTTGCTTCAATGGCAGCCATGGCGCTCAGCGGCACGTCGGTGTCACCTACTGCCGGCGAAGTGTTCGCCGTGATCCGGGATCACCGGGCTATTACCCGCAGCGAGATCGGCCGAATCACCGGCCTGTCCCGCACCGCGGTGACCACGCGGATCACGGCACTGGAGGCCGACAATCTGGTGATCGAGCCCGAGCACGTGGCGTCGACGGGCGGGCGCCCCGCCACGCAGCTCATGTTCAACGCCGATGCCGGCATCGTCTTCGCCGTGGCCATCGGGCGCAGTCGTACCCAGCTGGCCCTGTGCAATCTCGCCGGCGAGATCCTCGCCACCGCCGAGATCGATCAGGAGCCTGGTATGGGCCCGGACGATCTGATGCCCGACCTGGTGAAACGGCTCGATGAGCTACTCGACGACTCCGGGCGCCGAGGCGACCGTATCTTCGGCATCGGTCTCAGTCTGCCGGGCACGGTCGATCGGCAGCTCGGGGCCAGCTTGGACTCACCGAATATGAGCGGGTGGGACGGTGTACCGCTGGCGCCGTACTTCCAGCACCTCACCGATGCGCCAGTGGTCATGGACAACGACGCCAATGTGATCGCACTGGCCGAACGCCGTTTCGGATTCGCCGATGTGCAAGACATGCTGGTCGTCAAAGCCTCCACCGGACTGGGCGCCGGCATCGTGATGGGTGGGCAACTCCGGCGCGGCGCGGTGCAGGCCGCGGGGGATTTCGGGCACAGCAAGATCGCCGCGGCTGCTGGTATTTCGTGCCGCTGCGGTGACACGGGTTGTGTCGAGGCGGTTGCCGGCGGTTGGGCGATCGTGCGTGATCTTCGGCGTGATGGGTACACGGTGGGTCATCTGCGCGACGTCGTGGCGTTGGCGCATGGTGGAGATGCCAAGGCCCGCAGCAAAATTCGCGACAGCGGCCGGCATGTTGGAGAAGTGCTCGCGGCAGCAGTCAACCTGATCAACCCCGCCGTGTTGGTCGTGGCCGGTGACATGGTCGGTGCGTACGACGTGTTCGTGGCCGGTCTGCGAGAAACCCTGTACGGCAATGCCAGCACCTTGGCCACCCGCACACTGCAGGTCGTTCCGTCGGTGCTTCAAGAGCGCGTCGGCATCATCGGCTGCGCGACCACGGCGCTCGATCACATCTTGAGCCCTCGGATGATCGATACCACCCTGCAGGCCAGGCTTCAGCACTCAGGTACCTGACGTTCGCGCCACGCGACGAATGAGTTTTCGGGTAGCTCTTTCCAGGATCTCCTGAGCCGCAGCTTCGTTGCGTTGCTTCTCGGCGCGCCTGACGGCCGCGGAAATCGTCAGACCTGCTTCGTACGCCGAGACCACCCTCGGGTCGACGTACGAACTACGCGCCACCGCAGGAGTGTTGCCGAGTTCTTCGGCTACCTCGCGAAAGACCGAAGTCCGGGCACGACGGATGGCTGTCTTGGTGTCTGCCGGCGCGACGGCGGCGAAGCCCGCGGCGGCCAGCACGGTGCCGTGCCACGTTCTCAGATCCTTGACGCTGTACTCCTCGCCGACAAGCTCCTTGAATCGGGCATTCAGGTCGTCGGCGTGCAGCTCTACGCAGCCCGAACCGTTACGGCAGTACAGGAATCGTTCGGTCGGGCCTCGTCCCCGACGCAGTGCTCGGACTGCGCGAACCACTTGCGGGTCTGCCAGTTCCAGATGCCGCTGCACGCCACTCTTCGCCGGGTAGTCGAATATCACTGTGCCGCTGCGTACCTCGATGTGTTCGCAGCGCAGCGTGGCCAGCCCGCAGGATTCGTTGTCCTGGGCGTACTCCTCGCCGCCGGCGCGGAAATACCCGAGGTCGATCAAATGCAGGGCCAGCGCGAGCACGCGCGAGCGGTGCAGTCCGCGGCCGGTGAGGTCGGCTGCGATCCGGCTTCGCCATTCGGGCAGCGCCGTGGAGAGCTCGAGCACGCGGTCGAACTTCTCCTCAGTGCGTTCCTGTTGCCACACAGCGTGATAGAGGTACTGCCGGCGTCCCGCGGCGTCGGTACCCACTGCCTGGATATGGCCGTTGCGGTACGGGCTGATCCAGACCTTTCGCCACGCCGGCGGTATCACCAGGTCCTGAATTCGTTGCAGCGTGGCTTTGTCGGTGACAGGTGCGCCGGCGGCGTCGTAGTAGGAGAAGCCGTTGCCGCGCCGCCTCCGCGTGATCCCGGGCGACGTGATGTCGCTATGCCGCAACCTCATGGCAAACCCGCCCGGGATCTGTGTCGCACCGTCGATCCTTACCCCGAATCGGCGTCGGCGACACCTCTCGAGTCCAAGCCTGTACTGGCGCGTAACCGGTCAAAATGATGCGTGGATCACAGTGACCCGCGTCACACCTTGAGCAGTCTGCTCAACATTTCGGCTGGCTGTTGACGTCGTGGACGCTTCACGGCAGATTTCCCGTCAACCGATTGCTTGTTGTTGGCCCGAGCCACTCACGCTCCGCGTCGCGCAGACTGCGGACAAAGCGATCGGCGGTGCAGTGGCTAGTGGCCGCAGGCGCCAATCCAGCACAGCAACAAACACATTGAGGAAATTGATGTCGCCTGCACGTCTGAACAATGCCGCCAAAGTCCGTCGCATCGCAGCCGTAATCGGCGCCAGTGCCGTCGTTGCGATGGGTGCCGCCGCAGTGGCCGCCGCCGAGCAGCAGCAGCCACTGGCCCCGCGGATCGACGGAGGCGCCACCACGACGTCCACGGCCCCACCGACCGTGCCGATGACCCCCTCGGCCAGCCCGGTCGTCAAGGCGGCCCCCTACGGCAAGAGCTGAGAACAAACGCCGAAAGGCCAACTATTGCAGCCGCTTTCAGGAAGCGCGGGCAATCGTTGGCCGCTCGGCGCAAGAGGCTCAGGCGCGCGGCATGATCATCACCGGCACCGGTGAATGACGCAGAATCTTCGCCGCGGCCGAGCCGAGGAACACCCGCGCCGACTGCCCGGCCGCGCCCGATCCGAGCAGCAGCACATCACCTGGTGCCCAGCCCGTGTTCTCCACGGCCTGCTGCCAATCCCGCCCGCTGCTGACGACCATGTCCACGTCGGGCACCGCCAGGTTTTCACGAACCTTGTTGAGCTGCTTGGTGACTTCGTCGGCCGTGCGCTTCGACCACTGCGCGACCACCATGTCCTCGGCGCCCACTTCGAGTGAGGGCCCGCCGAACGCCCACGCGGGCCGCACGGTGAACGCCACGATCCGCAGCCGGGCATTCCAGTCCTGGGACAGCTCCGCGGCGGCCCGGATCAAACCGTTGGTGTCGGCCTCACCGCCGTAGGCCGCGGTGAGCCGACGGATCGGCTCGTGGCTGAAGGCATATCCGCGCGGCGCGATCGCTACCGGAACCTGCGCAGTGTGCACCAACCGCTCCGTCACGCTGCCGAGAGCCACCCGTCCCAGCAGGCCGGACGACGACGATCCGAGTACCACGGCCCGGGCCTGAAACTCCTGGGCCAACTCGAGCAAACCGGTTGGGATGGAGCCGGATTCGTGAACCAGCGTCGGGACGTCCGGGCGCCCGGGCAGGCCGTCGACGACGGTCTGCAAGGACTGCGCAGTCTGTGCCTTCACGTGCCGCAGGTACTCGTCCTCGACCGGATCGTTGCGTGGTGGCCACGATCGCTCGAGAACCGCTGCGGCGATGACCTTCTCACCGGTGGTCTTCGCGATCTGCACGGCGAGGTTGATCGGGGCGCTGCCGTGCCGGGACGCGCTGAACCCGGCAATGATCGTCACGCGACAGGCTCTTCGGAGGGCGCCATCGCGATCACGTTGGTCACCGGGATGTGGTAGTCGGAACGGGCGCGGTCGACCACGTCGAAGCGGTGCCAGATCGACTGCTCCGGCGGCTCCGTCGCGATGACGATCTGGTCCGGCTCGAATTCGGCGACGGCGGCTGCCAGGGCGCGCAGCGGTCGATAGTCGCCCAACTTGCCGTCGGCCTCCAGGTTCGCCGAGTGCAGTGCGGCCAACGTCTGGTCAAGGCGTTGCTGGGCAAGGACTTTGGTGGCTTCCCAGACATCGAGGGGGCTGTGTGAGGCAGCGGCGCCGGTCTCGATCGGGCTCACCGGCACGACGACGTGATAGGTCGTGGCGTTGTCGGCGCCGATGGCGCGCAGTTCATCCAGCAGCTCGTCGGAGCCGACGGTTTCGTTGGCCAGCACGAGCACTCGGTGCGGCCGCTCGGTCGCGGTGACGGGCTCCGGCACCGGCCGCCGGGAGTTGAACCAGCGGTTGGCGAAGAACAAGCCGATCACCACTGCCCAGGACAGCAGGCTCAGCGTCAGGGCCCGCCGGTTGTCTCCGCCCTGGACGAACATCTGGACCAGGATCGCGGTCATCGCCAACGCCGTGACGATGGACAACACGGGGAACAGCCACATCTTGACTTTGAGCTTGTCGCCACCGTTGCGGTACCGCAGCACGATCTGGGAAATCGCGATCAGCAGGTAGACGAAGAGGATGACCGCACCGCTGGAATCCAGCAGGAACTTGAAGATGAAATCGGGTGAGAAGGCCGAGGCGATGACACCCAGGAACCCGATGACCGATGACGTGAGAATGGCGGCGGCCGGAACTCCGCGGCGGGTCACGGCGACGAGCTGGGCGGGCGCCTCACGACGGGCGGCCAGCACGAACAGCATGCGCGAAGCGGTGTACATGCCCGAGTTCAGACAGCTCAGCACGGCCGTCAGGACGACCGCGTTCATGATGTGGTCGGCGTAGGGGATGCCCATCGCGGTGAAGGCGGACACGAACGGCGACGCGGCGAGCTGCTTGCCGTTCCACGGCAGGATGGTCACCAGCAGGAACGCCGAGCCGACGAAGAAGACCGCGATGCGCATGATGACCGAGTTGGCGGCCTTGGCGACGGCGCGCTCGGGGTCGGTGGACTCAGCCGCGGCGATGGTCGCGATCTCGGCACCGACCATGGAGAAGATCACGGTGACGACACCGACGGTGACCGCGGACGAGCCCAGTGGGAAGAACCCGCCGTGGGCGGTGAGGTTGGAGAAATCCATCGACTTGTGCGGCCACAGCCCGAGCACGAAGCACGAGCCCAACCCGATGAACACGATGATGGCCGCAACTTTGATGCTGGCGAACCAGAACTCGAACTCGCCGAACGATGACACCGAAAACAGATTCGTCGCCGTCATCGCTATCAACAGCAGTAGGGCCGTCAGCCATATGGGCGCGCCTGGCAGCCAGTACTTGATGATCTTGGCTCCGGCAATTGCCTCGAAACCGACCACGATCACCCAGAAGTACCAGTACAGCCAGCCGATCGAAAAGCCGGCCCAGTTGCCCAAGGCGTTGCGGGCGTAGTCGGCGAACGAACCCGTCGAGGGGTTGGCGACCGCCATTTCGGCGAGCATCCGCATCACCATGATGATCAGCAAGCCGGCCAGCGCATAGGTGATGAACGTGCCCGGCCCGGTGTCTTTGATGACGACGCCTGAGCCGACGAACAGGCCGGCGCCGATCACGCCGCCGATCGCGATCATTGACAGCTGGCGCTGACTCAGGGCCTTGTTCAGGGTCGGTGTCCCGCTCACGTCGTCTCCTTCGCGCTGCCCTGACGGCCTTGTCAGAGCGTTTTCAGCCCACGCCCAACAGGAGATGTGAGCTGCACCACGTTTTGGCGTGTGCGAATACTAAGCCGATCGATGCGGTTGGGGTGGGCCGAACGGGTGCGAGCCTGTCGCAACATCCGGCCGTTTTTCCGACAGCAGTCGGAAGGCAGTCAGCGCCCGGTGTCAGCGCGGCGCAGCCGGGCCAGCCGGATGCTGAGCATGAGATCGAACCGGGCCTCGCCGTCGGTGAGGTCGGTGACGTCGTCACCGAGTGCCTGGGTGATCTTCTCCAGGCGGTAGTACAGCGTCGAGCGGTGCAGGTGCATGGTGTCGGCGGCGCGTCGGGCGTCACCGCCCGAGGACAGATAGGCCTCGAGTGTCTGGATCAGATCGTCACGGCCCTCGGCCAAGAGTGCGGCGATGCCCGGATGAACGAGCGCGTCGAGTTCGTGGGGAGCGTCGGCGAGGCTGTCGACGAGCAGAGCGACCGCCCGCCACGAGCCCGCTGCGGTCCAATCCAGAGCCTCCCCGCCCTTACCGGCACCTGCGGCGGCCAGGGTGCAGGCCAGTCGGGCATCCCGAAACGCTTGGCCGGCCCGGGCCAGGGGCAGTCGGGTACCGGACCAGCCGATGGTCTGCGCGTCATCGAAGGTCGCCTGGATCGACGAGGTCACGGTCTCGGCGAGGCGCTGAGGAGGGACCAGCACGTGCGCGGGGCAGAAGGCGAAGACGCTCATGGGGTTGCCCGTCAGGACGAACCAGCTGTGCGTTCGTTCCACAGTGGACAGCCGCAGTCGCAGTGCGATGAGACGCTGCTCGGCCTCCGCGGCGGCACCAGGCGGGACGAACGCGAAGACGGTGAGCAGGCTGTCCGGCTGCGCCATATCCTGGGCGCTGAGTTCGCGCAGTACCACGTCGAGAGGTTCATCGACGCCGGCCGATAAGAGGCGGCTCAGCAGGGCCTGACGCGCGGACTCGACGGCACGCTCCGTGGTCTGGCGGCGATCCAGGATCGCCACCAGATCCGCGCCGGCCTGGTCCGCCAGGGCGCGCTCGGCCGCGCTCAGTGACTGCTGCGGGTCGATCACCCACAAGTAACCGAAGTGGTTGGCGGCCGATCGCACCGGCACGCAGTACCGCGCCACCATGCCGTACTCGGGCAGCGGCGGGATGGCGACGCCCGGGTCGGCAACGTCGATCCCGAGTGCCTGAAGTTCGGCGATGACTTCGGGTTTCGTCGTGCGCTCGAGGAGGCTGTGCATCCGCACGTCGTCGACGGTCCCCAGCTGGCGGCTGAAGGTCATGGGCGTCATCGCGGTGTCGTCCAGCAACACGGCGCGATTCAGCGATCGGGCCAGCAGGTCGACGATCAGTTGAATGTGGGCACTGGGGTCGGTGCCGTGCGGTTCCGCCATGCGCTCCCATTCGGATCTGTGTCGGCGGCACCGCGCTCACAGGAACCGCAACGTTTGTTGGCGGTATCGTCGCACGCGCTCCGCGGCGGACGGGGCGTTGACGGTGGAGATGGACGATGTTGCCGGCAGTGTGGTCGGAAGTGCGGTGGGCCTTCACGCCGCCGCGCAGCTGGCTGCTGGGCGTGGCGGCCAACGTCGTGCTCGCGCTGCTGTGGCTCGCCGTGGAGCCGTTGACCTCCGGGGGACGGCATCATCACGACTGGGTGATCCTCGTCGGCACCTACTTCTCGTCGTTCGTGCTAGCTGACACTACGACGACCAATGTGCTTGGCGCTGACCATGATCGGGTCCAGCAGAGTCTGGACGCAGCGGTGGCGCCATGGCGGATACTGCTGCACAAGAACCTGGCACTGGTGATTCTCGTCGGACTTCCGACGCTTGCGGCCGCCGCGGCGCTCACCGTCTGGTTGGAAACCCCGGCCCGGCTCGGCGTGACGATCCCGAATGTCGCGGTGCCGATCGTGTCCTGGCTGGGCGTGGGCAATGCGGTGTCGGTGTTGCTGCCGGTTGCCGAAGTTCCGCTGGTGCAGCGGTGGGGCCAGCGCCGCGACCGGCGCCGTATCGCACTCTGGTTGTCGTCGCTGGCGTTGCCGTACGCCCTGTATTTCGTCGCCGACCCTGTCGGCGGCGTCGAACACCGTGAACTGTGGCGGACACTGCCGACCGCCGTCGCCCACGTCTTCGGGCCCGTGCTTGGACGCGATACCAAAAGTGCTGTGCACCTTGGTATCGCGGTTGTGGTGTGGCTCGCCGGGACGCTGTTTGCCGACTGGTGGGTGCGGCGCTGGGGCGTGCAGTTTCGCTGACCGCTACTGGGGTGGCGCTGCGTCCGGTGCCGGAGCCGCCTGCTCCGGTCCCGGGAGCCACGGTGCGCTCGCCGGCATGTGGGCCGGCGCTGCGGTGGTCGACGGAGTGCCGGCGGGCGCGGGCCGACCGCGCCCGGCCTGGTCGGCGGCCTGCACCGTCGTCGACGACCACGGCGCAGGTCCGGCCAACGCGTCGGCGGCCCACCCCGCCTGTAGTTGGCTCACCGCGAAGTTGACGCCTTGCGTGACCAATCCACTGTCCACGTAACTGTTGTGGGCGTCGAAGCTCGACCCGTGCGCGTCGCACACGAGGTCGTTGGGGGCACACAGATCGGTGGTCTTGGGCTGGTACACCGGGCCGACCGTGACGGCGGGAGAGCCGATGGCGCGCATGAACCGTGGGGAGGGCTTGCCGAACAAGGCAACGGCAGCAACATGATCCGCCACGTCCGGAGGCATCGGAGCAGGCACCTCGGCGGCGGAGATACCGTCAGGAATGGTGCCCGCGGTGACGAAGCCCGCGACCGCGGCGCCCTGCGAGAACCCGCCGAGCACCATCTTGGTCCGGGGGCAGGCCGCCGCTGTCGTCACGATTTGCCTACGGGCGTCGCGGATTCCGTCGACGGCGGTGGGGAAGTCGGTGGTCGCGGGATAGTCGACCGCATATACGTCAAGGGTTTTCGGGACAATGGCGGTACGGAGTGAATTGATGAACGCCGTCCCGACCCCGCCAGGTCCCGGCGCCTCGTCGGTACCACGGGCGAAGATGACCTGGGCGTCGGGGCAGTCGGCTGCGTGTGCTGCCGGTATTAGCGCTGCGGTCATCAATCCTGGTGGTAGCACCAGGATTGCGACCAGACTTCTGATTCGGCTTCTGCTTTTGCTTGGCCTCACCGGTCCATGCTGACACACCGGCACCCCATCCGCGCGTTAGCTGCACCCGCCGCGTTCGAATCGTGACATACCAAAAGTCCGTTATTGCGTTTTGGCGGTGACGAATTCGGCGATGGTGTTCTGCATGTCTTGCAGGCCAGGGCTTGTCGGCACTCGGCTGGGTAGGCAGCATCCGCAGCGCGTGCGGTACCGTCGCCGCAGTTGATCGGCGTGGCCTACTGGCGCCTCTGGGTGACGTATCACGTTGCGGGACTGTCGCTTTCGCCATCGCCGTCGGCGTCTCCGCCGCGCTCTGTGGGGTAGCGCGTGGGGCGGTGGTAGTGGTTGGTTCGGGGTTGGCCGACATCGAGCAGTGGTGGTGGGGTCCAGTGGGTGCGGCCGTCGGGGCCCATGGTGGTGCTCCAGCCGCCGGTGTCGACGAGGCGGTTGTCGCAGCCACAGGCCAGGGTCATGGTGTCGACATTGGTCAGGCCGTCCTCGCGCCAGTTGGTGATGTGATGGGCCTGCGCGCGCGAGGCGGGGGCGGTGCAGTTGGGGCGAGTGCAACCCCGGTCCCGGGCGAACAGGGCCAGCCGCTGCGCGGTGCTGGCGGTGCGGGCCGCCCGACCCAGATACAAGGGCTGGCCGGTGTGGTCGTCAAACACCGCGAGGTAGTTGTCCGAACCCTGTGCGGCCATCCGCACCAAATCCTTCACCGGCAGCTTGGTGCCGGTGTGGGTCACAGCGGCCCCGGTGCGCTTTTCCAGGTCGGTGACGGTGCAGGTGCCGACCACCGAGACCGGGATCCCATTGTGTTCGCCGAGCATCCCCGAAGTCAGGGCCATGCGGGCAACCCACATCTGCGCATCGTGTTGGCGCTGAGCCAGGGTGCGGGTGTCGTTGGCGATCTGTTCGACGGTCGGCGTCCCCGAGTAGCAGGGCATCTCATCAGCCGGGTTGCACATCCCGGGGGCGGCGTACTTGTCGTAGATCGCATCCCAATACGCCCGGGCTTCGGGGGTCAAGGTCCCGGCGACGTCCGAAGTGCCATCGGATCGTTGCCTACCGTGGGCGATGCCCCGTTTGCGGTCGCGTTCGGTGTCGTCGGGTTCGGGCCCGTCCTGGTCGAGTTCGTAGAGCAGTTTGTTGGCCGCGGCCCGCAGTTCCTCAGGGGTCTGATGCCGCGCCCGGGCCACCAGCGTCTGCTCACACTGGGTAGTAGTCATCGGATCGACCCAGGCAGGCAGGTTCGCCATGAAATGGCCGATCACTTCGACGTGTTCGGGGTTGATCGCCCCAACGGCCTGAGCCCGCGCCGCCTCCTCCCACAGCGGCGGCAGGACCTCGCCGGTCAGGCTGGTACGGGGTGCGAGGTGTTCCATATCGCGAACCCGCCGGCGGGCTTCCTTGCCGGAGATGTGCAGACGGATCCGCAGCACGTCCGGCCAGTTTTTCGCGCCGATGTCTTTCGGACCGGTTTGCGCGACCAGGGCGGCCAGGATGCGGTGATCGACCGCCTCGGCAGCGCACTTCAGACGTTCACGCCGGGACTGCAACTCCAACAACTCCGGCACACTCAACCCGCTGTAATCGAGGTCCGCGATCCGGGCGGCGTCAGCGTCGAGGTCGGCGTACGCCTCCTCGACGAGAGCGCTGCCGACGATGTCCATATTCGAACACTAGTTCGAAGCACCGACAAAAAGCCGCGGTTTGGGACGCCTGTGCCGAAAGTGACCAATGAGGTCATACATCGTGCCCAGCAAGACGTTCCACCCCACTCTGACGGCCCAGGGGTGGCGCGCGCCGCGGCCAAGTCGACGACACGGTTTGTCGTCACGATGCTGCGGCGCGGCGTTGTTCACCTCGGTGAGGCTCGCGCCGGGGCCGTCGCCTGGGCGACTTGACGTCCGAACGGCTGTGCCGCATGATTTGAACATGTTCACTGAACACGTTCAGTCTAGAGCTGCGGCGCGCGACGAGACTCGAGCGAAAGTGCTCTCTTCGGCCGAACGGCTCTTCCGGCAACAGGGTTTCGCCGCGACGACCGTCAGGCAGATCGCGACCGATGCCGGCGTCAGCACTGGCACGGTGATGGGGGTTGGCGACAAGGACGGGTTGCTCATCGAGGTGTTCGACGAGTGGATCGCCGCTGTGCACCGTGATCGTCAAAGCGGCGGGGAAGCGCAGGACTCGTTGACGCCCGATCGCGCGATCGACGCCGTGATCGGTTTGCTCGCACCGTTTCTCCGGTACTTCGCCGAGGATCCCGCGCTGTCTCGGCAGTACTCGTCGATCATCGTCCGCGGCACTCATGAGTCGGCGATCTTTCGCGACCTCGCTGTCGCACTCGTCGCCGAACTGCGGGATGTGCTGGCGCGCGCCGGCCTGCCTGGTGCTGCTGCGGAGCGCGCGGCCCGGGTCGTCTACTTCGCCTACCTCGGCATCGTCATGACCGGCGGCAATCACGCCTCGGGTGGCGCGTCGGTGCCAGACCAACTGCGCGACGTTGTCCGTTGCGTCATCCACGATTCAGTACAAGGAGATGAGCAGTGACCGGAATTCCGCACTACTGGTGGCCCAGCGCGATCTTGGCGGCGGCGCTCTTCGGTGATGCATTGATGTCGATCCGTCCGCCGCAATTCATCCGCGGATGCCTTGAGGGAGTGCGTCTTCCGGAGGATTGGTGGTGGGTGCTGATCGTCGTCAAGCTGCTCGCTGTGGCGGGACTACTGGCCGGCCTGAAATACCCCGGCATCGGGGTGGCGGCCAATGTGGGCGTGATCGTCTACTTCCTGTGCGCGGCCTATGCGCACTACCGCGCGAATTTTCTCAAGCAGGAGTTCTGGCTCAATTGCCTTGGGATGCTCGGGCTCTCGGTCGGCGTCTTCGTGTTGTCGTATGTGGTATGAGGGCTACCGGAGCATCATGACGGTGAACGCGATGACACTCACCACGACGATGCAGGCGCGTAAGGCGTTGGGTGGCAGGCGGCGTCCGATCTTCGCCCCGATGTAGCCGCCGATGGTAGAACCGACGGCCAGCAGCAGCGCCGGTAGCCACGCCACCTGGCCGACGACGATGAAGATGATGGCCGCGACCGAATTGACCAGTCCCACAGAGATGTTCTTCACGCCGTTGAGGCGCTGCAGATCTTCTGACACGAACAATCCGAACAGGGCCATCATGATGATGCCCTGCGCCGCACCGAAATAGCCGCCGTACACCGCACACCCGAACACGCCCGCGTACAGCGGCGCGGCATGGTCAGTGGACCGCGGCGCGCCGTGGCGCGCATCCAGCGCGCGGCGCAACACGGGCTGCACCAGGACCAGCGCGCCGGCCAGCAGGATCAGCCACGGTACGACTGCGGTGAATGCGCCGGGCGGTAGTTTGAGCAGCAATACCGCACCGACGATCGCTCCGGCCAGAGAGACCACGCCGAGCCGGAGGATGCGGGGGCCCTGGCCGCCGAGCTCGTGCCGGTAGCCGTAAGCCCCGGTGAAGTTGCCCGGCACCAGTCCCACGGAGTTGGACATGTTGGCGACCAGCGGTGGGTAACCGACGGCCATCAGTACCGGGAAGGTGATCAGGCTGCCGGAGCCGACCACGGCGTTGATCACTCCCGCGGCGATGCCGGCCAGTAGCACCGCGGTGATCGCGAGGGCGGTCAGGGGCGCGTCTTACTGTGCGGTCTCACCCCGTGAATTCTTCACTGGGGTTCCTGTGAGGTTGCAGCGGCCTGGAAGAACTGCTCGACGTCGGTGGTGGTCAGCGTCTCGACGCCGATCAGCGCCAGGTCGGCGAGCCGCTCGGGCGTTACCTGGGAGGTGGCGTCGGTGACCAGCGCGGCGCGGAAGTCCCGCTCGGAGGCGTCGAACAGGGTGGCGCGGGGACAGTTCGGCAGATTGCAGCCGGCTACCACGACGGTGTTGACCGCGAGGTCCCGCAGATGCGCTTCCAGCGCCGTGCGGTAGAACGCCGACCACCGCGGCTTGAACATGACGGCCTCATTGGCGGCCACGTGCTGGATGCCACCGTCCAGCAGCGAGTCGTAGTCCAGCGGATGCGCCAGTAGTTCCGCGGGCACCGCGGCGCCGTCGGTGTGCGGTGCGGCGATCTGGCGGCCCGATTCGATCAGAGCCCGGCGCGGCGGGTCGGCATCGCTACCGCCGGGGACGTACAGCCGCACGATGTGCACGATCGGCCGGTGCGCCGCACGGAACGCCGCGAGTAGTTGTGCCATCGCGGGCACCAGTTCGGCGGTGCCGTCGACTTGCGACGGGCCCGAGACGAAATCGTTCTGCACGTCGATCAGCACCAGGGCGCTGCGTGCCAGGTCAGGGGAGGTGTAGTCGTGGCCGGCAGACACAGCCCCGATCTTTCCAGACAACCTGCCGATGCGAGCCACTCTTGACGACCCGATGACGGCAATGCTAAGCAACTGCACAGCATTTGTTGCGTGCCTACCCTGGGCGCGCGCTCGCTGACGATGAGAGGCATGCGATGACGCTGCAGTCGGTCTTGGAGGACATCCAGAAGCGCCCGGGTACGGGTGAGCTCATCCCGATCATCGATCCGGTGAGCGAGGAGCAGATCGGCGAATTCACAGATTGCGGGCCTGAGTTCGTCGACGAGGCTGTCGCCCGCGCCAAGTCGTCCTTTGAGGCCGGTGTCTGGTCCGGCCTTCCGGGTCGCGAACGCGCCAAGATCCTGTGGCGGATCGCCGACCTGATCGACGAGCACGCGGCCGAGTTCGCGGCGATCGACTCGGCCAACACGGGCATGATGAAGATGCAGTCCGAGCTCGTCGTTCCGACGTGCGCCGAGTTCTTCCGCTACTACGCCGGCTGGTGTTCCAAGATCAACGGCACCGCCTACGACATCCGCACCAGCGGCATCGCCTCGGACGCCTACGTCGATCAGCACGGTTACACGCTGCGTGAGCCGTACGGTGTCGTCGGCCTGATCTTCCCGTGGAACGGCCCCATCTTCAACGCCTGCGCGAAGATCGCCCCGGCGCTGGCCGCGGGCTGCAGCAGTCTGGTGAAACCCGCTGAGGAGACACCGCTTTCGGCGCTGCTGCTGGATCGGTTGATTCATGAGGCCGGCGTGCCCGAGGGTGTCGTCAACCTGGTCACCGGTTACGGCCACACCGCGGGCGCCGCCATCACCGCGCATCCCGGCGTCGAGAAGGTCGCCTTCACCGGTTCGACCGAAGTGGGCAAGGAGATCGTCAAGGCCTCGGCGGGCAACCTGAAGAAGGTCATGCTGGAACTCGGTGGCAAGTCGCCGGTGTTGATCTTCGACGACGCCGACCTGGACAAGGCCATCTTCGGCGCGGCCATGGGCATCTTCATCCATTCTGGCCAGGGATGTGTCTGCGGCTCAAGGATTTTCGTGCAACGCGGCGTCTACGACCAGGTGGTCGAGGGCATTGCGAACGTCGCCAACTTCATGAAGTACGGCGGGCCGGAGGAAGAGGGCGTGATGAGCGGCCCGCTGATCAGCGCCAAGCAGCTCAACCGAGTGCTGGGTTTCATCGACGAAGGCCGCAGCGACGGCGTCGAGATCGTCGCCGGCGGCTACCGGCTGGACCGCAAGGGCTACTTCGTGCACCCGACCGTCCTGACCAACGTCGACCCCGGCATGCGCCTGTACCAGCAGGAGATCTTCGGGCCGGTGGTCAGCATCCTGCCGTTCGACACCGAAGACGAGGCCGTCGCCATGGCCAACGACACCAGCTACGGCTTGGCGGCCACCGCGTGGACCACCAACGTCAGCCGGGCGCACCGCATCGTCAAGCGCCTGCAGGCCGGCAGCGTTCAGGTCAACTGCCAGTTGGTCTTTGACCACGACCTGCCGTTCGGCGGCTACAAGCAGTCCGGCTGGGGCCAGGAATTCGGTCGTGAAGGACTCGAGGCCTACCTCAAGAACAAGAGCGTCGTCGTCCAGCTCTAGTTGCTCGGGGATTTGTGCACGATTTTCCGCGCACACCGCGGAAAATCGTGCACAAATCCCTCGTGGGTGCGGTGTGACCGAGGTCACGTGACGGCGTGACCTCGCACCCTTCGGCTGCGTAACCGTAGGTTGCCCCTACCTACGGTTGCGTACCTTGCGGGGCGGCGCGGATCCTGTGCCGTGTGAGTCACTACATCGCCAACCTGCGCGATATCGAATTCAACCTGTTCGAAGTGCTACCGCTGGGTGCGGCCCTGGATGCGGGCACGTACGGCGACCTCGATGCCGAGACGGCGCGGTCGATCCTCGACGAGGTCTCGAAGCTGGCCGAAGGCGTTGTCGCCGAAACGTTTGCCGAAGCCGACCGCAACCCGCCGGTGTTCCTGCCCGACGAGCATCGCATCACGGTGTCCGAGGAACTGGCCAAGACCGTGCGGGTGGTCAAGGAGGCCGAGTGGTGGCGTCTGGGTCTCGACGAGCGGGCCGGCGGGACGCCCGCGCCGGCGGCGCTGGTGTGGGCGACCCAGGAAATGCTGATCTCGGCCAACCCGTCGGCGACCTTCCTGTACGGCCTGGGACCGGCGATGGCCCACACGCTGGCCGAGGTGGGCACGGAGGAGCAGCAGCACTGGGCACGGACGGCCATGGACAAGGGCTGGGCCGGCACCATGGTGCTGACCGAGCCGGATGCCGGCTCCGACGTCGGCGCGGGACGGACCAAGGCCATCGCCCAGGAGGACGGCACGTGGCACATCGAAGGCGTCAAGCGCTTCATCTCCGGCGGCGATGTCGGTGACACTGCCGAGAACGTCTTCCACCTGGTGCTGGCCCGACCCGAAGGCGCGGGGCCGGGCACCAAGGGCCTGAGCCTCTTCTTCGTACCGAATTACCTGTTCGACCCGGAGACTCTCGAACTGGGCGAGCGCAACGGCGTCTACGTCACCGGTCTCGAGCACAAGATGGGCATCAAGTCCTCGCCCACCTGTGAGCTGACGTTCGGCGCCCACGGCAAGCCCGCCGTCGGTTATTTGGTCGGCGGCGTGCACAACGGCATCGCGCAGATGTTCAAGGTCATCGAGAACGCGCGAATGACGGTGGGAGTCAAGGCCGCCGGCACCCTGTCCACCGGTTACCTCAACGCGCTGGCCTACGCCAAGGAACGCATCCAGGGCGCGGACATCACCCAGATGGCCGACAAGACCGCCCCGCGTGTGGCGATCATCGAACACCCCGACGTGCGCCGCAGTCTGATGACGCAGAAGGCGTACGCCGAAGGGCTGCGGTCGGTCTACCTCTATACCGCGGCGTACCAGAATGACGATGTGGCCCAGCTCGTTTCGGGTGCTGACGCCGATCTGGCGCACCGCGTGAACGACCTGCTGCTGCCGATTGTCAAAGGCGTCGGCTCCGAACGCGCCTACGAGATGCTGTCCGAATCACTGCAGACCCTCGGCGGGTCCGGCTTCCTGCAGGACTATCCGATCGAGCAGTACATCCGCGACGCCCGCATCGACGCGCTCTACGAGGGCACCACGGCCATCCAGAGCCTGGATTTCTTCTTCCGCAAGATCATCCGCGACCAGGGTTCGGCGCTGGCTCATGTGTCGAGCCAGATCACGGCGACCATCGACGGCGCCGGGCCGGAGTTCAAAGCCGAAACCGACCGGCTGGCAACGGCTCTGGCGGATGTCCAGGCGATGGCCGCTGCCCTGACCGGCTACCTCATGGCCGCCCAGGGCGATCCCGAACAGCTGTACAAGGTCGGCCTGGGTTCGGTGCGGTTCCTGCTCGCGGTCGGTGACCTGGTGATCGGTTGGCGGTTGATCCTGGGCGCTCAGATCGCCCAGGCCGCGCTCGACGGCGCCGCCGAACGCGACCACGCGTTCTACACCGGCAAGGTGGCGGTGGCCAAGTACTTCGCCAAGAACATGCTGCCGCTGCTGACCTCGGTGCGCGAGGTCATCGAGACACTCGACACCGATGTCATGGAGCTGGAGAACGCGGCCTTCTAGCCCGCCTTCCAGGGATTTGTGCACGATTTTCCGCGACAGCCGCGGAAAATCGTGCACAAATCACCAGTGGTCGAACAGATCACAGTTCCCGCCCTGAATTGCAGTGGATCCGGTCCCGCCGTGGAAAATGGTCGCAGACCCCCGACAGGACGAGGAGAGTGTGACGTGCGACGCGACACCCCGGCGTGGCTCGGCGCCCGCGCACTGACCCGCCGTCTGGGTTTGCCGCGGGCCATGAGCTTCCGGGTGGAACGGTCGCTGCCGGTGCCGATGCGCGACGGCGCGGTGCTGCTGGCCGATCACTACGCACCGCGGACCCGCAAGCCCGCCGGCACGCTGTTGATGCGGGGTCCCTATGGTCGCGACGGCCTGCCCAACCGGGTGTTCGCCGGGTTGTACGCGGGGCAGGGTTTCCACGTCGTGCTGCAGAGTACGCGCGGCACCTTCGGGTCCGACGGTGCGTTCGAGCCCGGTCGCCACGAGGTCGACGACGGTGCCGACACCGTCGAGTGGCTGCGCGAACAGCCTTGGTACGGGGGAGAATTCGCTACCGTCGGCGCTTCCTATCTCGGTTTCACCCAGCTGGCGCTCCTCGTCGACCAACCTGCCGACCTGACCACCTCGGTGATCACCATGGCGCCCCACGATTTCGGTCATTCGGTGTGGAGCACCGGGTCCTTCGCACTCGGCGATTTCCTCGGCTGGAGTTATCAGGTGGCGTGGCAGCACCGCGGTGGCTGGATCCGCCAGATCCTCCGCGGCATGGCGACGCCGCGCACCCTCAAGCCGGTGCTGGAGACGCTGCCGCTCGATCCGGCGGCTGCCGAGCTGCTGGGCGGACGCACCCCGTGGTTCAACGCGTGGCTCGAACAGCCGGATCCGTCGTCGCCGTATTGGGCCGAGAACGGTGTGGCGGCCGCACTCGACAACCTGCGCGGGCCGGTACTGCTGATCACCGGCTGGCAGGACGTGTTCGTCGACCAGACGCTCGAGCAGTACCGGCGGCTACGGGCCCGTGGCGTCGAGGTGGCATTGACCGTCGGGCCGTGGACGCACGGCTCCGGCGGCACCGAGGCCATCAAGGAATCCGTGCTGTGGCTGGATGGCTCGCGCCGCGCCGCGGCTCCGGTGCGGATCTGCGTTGCCGGCGGTGACTGGCTCGACATGCAGGAGTGGCCGCCACCGGCCGCCGAACGGGTGTGGCACCTGCACCCCGGTGCGGCACTGGCCGAGACCCCACCGGAGGGCGGGGCACCGTCCACGTTTGTCTACGACCCGGCCGACCCGACGCCGAGTGTCGGTGGGCGCCTTCTGGTTTCGGGCAAGTCGGGCTACATCGACGACACCGCCCTGGCCGAGCGGTCCGACGTCCTGTCCTTCACCACCCCCGTGTTGGCCGCCGACCTCGACGTCATCGGAACCCCGTACGTCGAGCTGGACCACCGGACCGACAATCCGCATGCCGACGTGTTCGTGCGCATCAGTGACGTTGCACCCGATGGACATTCGACCAACGTCACCGACGGCTACCTGCGGCTCACCGCGGCTGACGCCCCCGAAGCGCTGCTGCGCCTGGAGCTCGACGCCACCGCGTACCGGTTCGCAGCCGGCCACCGGATCCGCCTGCTGGTCGCCGGCGGCTGTTTCCCGCGGTTCGCGCGCAATCTGGGCACCGGCGATCCGCTGGGGACCGCAACCCGGATGGTGCCGTCGGTGCACACCGTCGCGCACGGCGACGGCGGGCAGTCCCGGCTGGTGCTGCCGGTCAACGCAACGTGACGACCACTTTGCCCTTGGCGGAACGGTTTTCCAGCGAGGCGATGGCGTCCGCGGCCCGCTCCAGCGGATAAACCTCGGGCGCTGGCGGGACCACCGCGCCGGAGGCCAGCAGCGGCTCCAGCTCCTCCCACTGCTCGGCGAGGTAACCCGGATGGGTCATGGCCCACGCGCCCCAGCCCACGCCCACGGCGTCGACGTTGTTGAGCAGCAGCCGGTTCACCTTGACCGTCGGGATATCGCCGCCGGTGAACCCGACCACCAGCAGCCGGCCGCCGGGTGCCAGTGACCGAAGGGAATCGGTGAATCGGTCGCCGCCGACCGGGTCGAGGATCAGGTCGACGCCCCGACCGCCGGTCAGCTCACGTACCGCGTCCTTGAAGCCGTCGGCAAGAACGACATCGGAAGCCCCGGCGGCACGGGCGATTTCGGCCTTGTCCTGTGAACTCACCACCGCGATGGTGCGGGCGGCCCCGAACGCCGGCGCCAGCCGCAGCGTCGACGTGCCGATACCGCCGGCGGCGCCGTGGACCAGTACGGTCTCGCCCGGCGTCAGGCGACCGCGGGTGCGCAGCGCGCAGTGCACGGTCAGGTCGTTGAACAGCAGCCCGGCGCCGGCTTCGAACGACACCGTGTCGGGCAGCTTGAAGACCCGGTCGGCCGGTAGCGCAACGACTTCCGCCATCGCGCCGGACAGCATGGTCAGCGCCGCGACGCGGTCGCCGGGCGCGACGTGCGCGCCCTCGGGTGCGCTGCGCACGACGCCTGCGAGTTCGGCGCCGGGGGTGTACGGCAACTCGGGCTTGTGCTGATAGAGACCGCGGGACTGCAGCGCGTCGGGGAAGGCGACGCCGGCGGCGTGCACCTCGATCACCACGGCGCCGGTGCCGTCAGGTTCGGGAATCTCGTTCAGTTCGGCTGCTGACGGGCCGTCCAACCGGGCGATCTGAATGGCGCGCATGGTGCTCTTCTCCTGTGGGGCTGCCGGTGAGTCACTGTCACTGTCGCATGTCGCCTTCAGCGTCCGCCCCGGGCACCGACCAAAAGGCCGGCCACCACCAGTCCGATACCGGCGATCTCGCCGATCGCCGGCACTTGATGCAGGACTGTCAGGCCGATGATGGTGGCGGTAACCGGCAACAGCGCCAGGAGGATCGCAAACCGGGCTTGGCCGACCTGGCGGAGGACGACCTGGTCGAGGCCGTAGGGGATGGCCGTCGACAGTAATCCGACGCCCAGACCGAGCAGCCAGGTGCGTGCGTCGAAGAACACCGCAGCGTTCGTGTGGGCCTGCAGGCCGATGATGACCGGTGCGAAAATGGCTGCAGCGGTGGACATCCCGAGGGCAAGAGCGTCCAGCCCGCCGTGCGCGTCCGCCACACGTTTGCCCACCAGGATGTAGCCGGCCCACAAAGCCGCGGCGGCCAGTGCCCAGGCCACACCGGCGAGTTCGGAGGTGAATTCGATGCCGGCCAACAGGGCGACGCCGCCGGCGGCGAGGGCGGCCGCGAGGAGGTCGCGCGGTCGGCGGGAGCCGAGCGTCGCCACCAGGGTGGGTCCGATGAATTCCACCGCGACGGCAGTGCCCAGGGGGATGCGCGCCAACGCCTCGTAGAACGCAATGTTCATGCCGACGGTGATCAGCCCGAACAGGGTCGCGATCATGACCCGGCGGCGGGTCGGCCGCATCCGCCACGGCCGGCGCCAGGCCGCGAGCACCAGCGCGCCGGCGGCGGCCCGCAGCCAGGCCACCGTCGCCGGTTGCGTGGTGGAGAACAGGAAGACGCCGATCGCGGCGCCGAGATACTGCGATGCCGCACCGGTGACAAAGACGAAGGGCACCGACCACCGCGGCAGATCACGATGCTTCACCCGCGTGGCGCCCGACGGTTGTCGATCCCGGTCACCCGGCGCAGATTACCGTCGACCTACCATCCGTGGATGATCGACGCACGCGCCGCAGTGTTGCTCCGCCCGGGTACGACCCCCGAACTGACCGACGTCCAGATTCGTGAACCGCAGGGCGACGAGGTGCTGGTCGGCATCAACGCGGTGGGCATCTGCCACACCGACATCACAATGTCGGGGCGGTGGCCGGAAAAGCGATTGCCGATGGTGTTCGGTCACGAGGGCGCGGGCACCGTGGTCGCGGCGGGCCCCGACGCGCGCGTCGACGTGGGGCAGCAGGTGGTGCTGACCATGGCGAGTTGCTCGACATGCCCGAGCTGTGCGGCCGGCAAGCCCGCGTACTGCGACAATGCGGCGAAACTGAACATGGCCGGTGACCGCGGCGACGAATCGAGCGCGCTGCGACTGCATGGTCAACCCGTGCGGGGCGGCTTCTTCGGTCAGTCCAGTTTCGCCACCCACGCGCTGGCCAATGCGTCCAACGTCGTCGTGTTGCCGGAGGGGATCGATCCGGCGTTCGCCGCGCCGTTGGGCTGCAGCGTGCAGACCGGGGCAGGAGCGGTCTTCAACACCCTGGCGGCGGGACCGGACGACGCCGTGGTGGTCTACGGCGCGGGCGGCGTCGGCCTGTCGGCCGTCATGGCCGCTCGCATCGCGGGATGTAGGGCGATCGTCGCAGTCGATCCGATCGCCGAACGGCGTTCGCTGGCAATCGAATTGGGTGCCACCGGGGCCGTCGACCCGGCTTCGGAGACGCTGCCGGCCGAGATCATGGAACTCACCGGGGGCGGCGCGACCCTCGCTGTCGACACCACCGCGCGCGGCGACGTCATCAGCACCGCGCTGAGCATGCTGCGCAAGTGCGGCACGCTCGCACTCGTCGGCCTCGGCGCCATGACCGCGGAACTGCCCGTCGGCCTGATTCTGGCCAACGGGCTGCGGGTCCAGGGCGTCATCGAAGGCGACAGCGAGCCGCACACCTTCATCCCGCGACTGGCCGAGCATGTGCTGCGGGGTGAGCTGCCCGTCGACAAATTGGTACAGAAATACCAATTCGACCGTTTCGGTGACGCCTGGGCGGACGCCACGGCAGGTCGCGCTGTCAAACCCGTGCTGGTTATTTAGGTAGGCTCGCTGGTACGGGATGTCCCGCCGGCAACGTCGCCGAACCCGAACGGAGCAGTATGACCGCCTTCACCTCATCCCAGCTGGTCAGACCCGGACGTCCCGCGGCCCTGCCACCAGGCCGTGCCATGGAGATCAAGGCTGTCGACGGCACCCGGCTCCATGCCGAGGTGTTCGGCCCCGAACATGGCCGGCCGATCGTGTTCGCCCACGGCATCACCTGCGCCATCGGCGTGTGGGGCAACCAGATCGCGGACCTCGCGACCGACTACCGGGTCATTGCCTACGATCACCGCGGGCACGGCCAGAGTGCCGCTCCCAAGGGGCGCCACAAGTACAACCTGGACTTTCTCGCAGCCGACCTCGATGCGGTGTTGGGCGCGACGCTCAGGCCGGGGGAGCGGGCCGTCATCGCCGGGCACTCGATGGGCGGCATCGCCATCACGTCCTGGGCGCAGCGCTACCCGCAGCGTGTCGCCGAATGTGCCGACGCCGTCGCCCTGATCAACACCACGACCGGCGACCTGCTGAAGTTGGTCCAGCTGGCGCAGGTCCCGAACTCGCTGGCCAAGTCCCGGGCCTATGCCGCCGGACGCATCCTGAAGACGTTCGGCGGGGCTCCGCTGGTGCCGGGTTCACGGAAGGCGGCCCGCCAGTTCGTCGCGATGATCGCCGTCGGACGTGACGCCGACCCTGCCGTCGCCGACTACGTCTATGAACTGTTCATGGGCACCTCCGCGGCCGGCCGCAGTGGCTGGGTGAACGCTCTGGTGGACAACCTCGATGCGCATCACATCGGACTGGACAATCTGACGGTGCCGACGCTGGTCATCGGCAGCACCAAGGACCGGTTGTTGCCCATCGCGGCGTCCCGCCGGATCGCCAGGAGCGTGCCGAATCTGTGGTCGTTCGTCGAACTGGGTGGCGGTCACTGTGCGAACCTGGAACGTCCCGAGCAGGTCAATCAGCATTTGCGGGCGCTGCTCGTCGGCTCGGCCCACAGCTCGACGGCCTAAGACCGTCATGTCCTAAGGTGATACCGGCGGTACCGGATTTGATCAAGGGAGATTCATGACGGCCAGCGACGGCGAGTTCTTCGATGTGCTGATCATCGGTGCCGGTATCTCCGGCATCGGCGCCGCGTACCGGCTGCACCAGCGCAACCCCCAGCTGACCTACACGGTCCTGGAACGACGCGCACGCATCGGCGGCACCTGGGATCTGTTCCGCTATCCGGGTATCCGGTCGGACAGTGACATCTTCACGCTGAGCTTCCCGTACCAGCCGTGGACGCGGCCGGAGAACATCGCCGACGGCGATCACATCCGTGAGTACCTGACCACCGCGGCCCACAAGCACGGCATCGACCGCCACATCAACTTCAACACCCATGTGCAGTCGGCCGACTGGGATTCGACGACCGACACCTGGACGGTGCAGACCCTGCAGGACGGCGAGGCCAGGTCCTACCGCGCCCGATTCCTGTTCTGCGGCACCGGGTATTACAACTACGACAAGGGCTACACCCCGGACTTCCCGGGCATCGACACCTTCACCGGCGACGTCGTCCATCCGCAGTTCTGGCCGGAGTCACTCGACTACGCCGGCAAGAAAGTGGTGGTGATCGGCAGCGGCGCGACCGCCGTCAGCCTGGTGCCCGCCATGGCGAAGACCGCCGCGAAGGTGACCATGCTGCAGCGGTCGCCCACCTATCTGATGTCGCAGTGGCAGATCGACCCCATGGTCAGCATGATCCGGAAGCTGTTGCCCGACAAGATCGCTCACCGCATCGTGTGGTTCCGGAACGTGCTCATCAGCGTCCTCAGCTACAACTTGCTCCGCAAATTCCCCAAGGGCGGGCGCCGCCTCATCCGGAGCCGGGCCGTCGCCGCACTGCCGGCCGGCTACCCCGTGGACGTGCACTTCAACCCGAAGTACGACCCGTGGGACCAACGCCTCTGCGCCGTGCTCGACCGCGACATCTTCACGGCGATCGGCGACGGCCGCGCCGAGGTCGTCACCGACCACATCTCTCACTTCGACGCCAACGGCATCGTGCTGAAATCCGGTGCGCGCATCGACGCCGACATCATCGTCACCGCGACGGGGCTGGAGTTGCAGGCCCTCGGGGGCATCTCCCTGTCGGTCGACGGTGTCGCGATCACGCCGTCGGACCGCTACGTCTACAAGGAGTTCCTGCTCGAGGACGTGCCGAACATGGCCTGGTGCCTGGGTTACACCAACGCATCGTGGACCCTGCGCGCCGACATGACTGCCCGTGCCTTCGCAAAGCTGGTGGCGTACATGGACTCTCACGGCTACACGCACGCCTACCCGCATCTGGGTGACGTGCCGATGGACGAGAAGAAGACCTTCGATCTCGACGCCGGCTACATCAACCGCAACCCCCATGCGCTGCCGAAATCCGGCACCCATCGCCCGTGGCACGTCCGGCACAACTACGTGCTCGACGTCATCGACCACCGCTTCGACCGCATCGAAGAGTCCATGGTCTTCGGCCGGGTGACGCAGCGGGTCTGATTCTCAGGACTCCTGCTGCTCGGTGAGTCTGGGCGGGGCTGCCAGTCGCCACGAGTCGGTGAGAATGTCGGTCAGTTCCTGCTCGTCGTCGAGGGCCGCCAGCCGGACCCGCACCCAGGACGATGCCGCCTCTTGGCGCGGCACCCAGAACTTGTGCGGTTCGGCCGCGATCAGCTCTTCGCGGTCGAATCTGGGACAGCGCACCGCAAAAGAGGTTTCATCGTCGGGCACGGTGACGAACATCTTGCGCGCCACATCGAATGTCGGATGGCCCCAACGCTCCTTCTCGGTGGTCTCGGGGAGCGACAGCGCGATGCGGCGCACATCATCGGCATCGAGCACGGTTTTCGAACCTTCCGGGGGCTTGCTGTGGTGGAGTGTGTCCGTCGAGGCAGCCTACCGGCGGGCGCTGACAGGTAATCGCCTCGCGCAGTCAGGCCAGGGCAGCGGCGAGTTGGTCGACAACGGCCTTGATCGCGCCCGGATCACTCAACCGGTCCGGCGCCCACGCCAGCGCGATTCTGGCCGGGGCCCAGGTGCTTTCGTCGATCGGGATCAGCTTGAACTCGGGCGGCGAGAAGATGCGGCCCAGCGTCGACGCGGGCGCGTAGCTGACCAACGCGACGAGGTACCGGTTGAACACGTGGCTGGCCATCTCCAGCTCACCGCCCAGCTGACCGACGGTCCGCACGATGCGCGTGATACCCCGCTCGTTGAGGCCGCGCGCCATCTGCGCCAGTACCACGGGGTTGGGTCGCGCGAAGTCGATCACGACATCGCGCTCACGCAGGTCCTCGATGGCGATGAGGTCATTGACGGCGAGCGGGTCGTCGAACCGCACCGCTGCCGCACCCGGATAGGTGGCCACGACGCGGTGCCGAATGCGCTTGTCGGCGGCCGGCAGGTGGATCAGGCCGAGGTCCAGGTGACCGGAGACGAGCTTTGCGATGACCTCCGCTGCGGATCCCGGCACGCTGAACTCGGTGGTCATGGCGAGCCCGGCCACCGCCTGCTCGAACCGGGCAAGAAAATCCGACGGCGCATAGGCGGTCGCTCCGATACGAACAGGGTTGCTCGCCTGCGTGATTCGCGACGCGGTCGCCTTCAGCTCCTCGACCCGGCGCAGGATGTCGCGCGCCGGGTCCAGCAGTTGCCTGCCCAGCGGCGTCAGGCGGACGTCGTGGTAGGTGCGTTCGAAAAGTTCCCCACCCAGTTCGCGTTCGAGCAGTTTGATCTGCTTGCTCAGCGGCGGCGGCGTGATCATCAACCGATCCGCGGCGCGCTTGAAGTGCAACTCTTCGGCGACGGCGACGAAGTAGCGAAGCCGGGTGAAATCGATCTCCATGGGGTGCGTCGGTTACCGTCCCGAATGTTCTACTGCCGCAGGTACTTCGAGAACGGCACAGGCGATCAGATCATCGATCTTCTCGTCGTCCAGGCCGAGCAGTTCGCCCGCGACCTCGCGGGTCTGTTCCCCGAGCAGCGGCGCCTGCCCCAGCGGGGGATCGGGGATGAGGTCAGCATGGATTTGCACGTTCTCCATCATGAACGGTGCGGTCCCGTGCGGATGCAGTTCCTCCCGGAACGCCCGTCGCTCCACGTAGTAGTCCCAGGCGGGGACCTCGACGGCGTGCAGCACCGCTCCGGCCGGGACGCCTGCGGCCTGCAGCTTCGTCATGGCGTCCGCCGGCGTATGCCGAGATGTCCACGCGGCGAGCGCCGCGTCGAGCCGCGCGCGCTGACGGTCCCGCCCGGCTCGCGAACTCAGCTCCGCATCGGCAGCGAGATCGGGCCGGTCGATCACCGCGCACAGGGCTGACCAGTCGGCGTCGTCGCGGACGGTGACCGCGATCCAGGTGTCGTCGCCGGCGCCGGGAAACAGGCCCCACGGTGCGTCCTGTGCCGGCTGGTCGTCGCGAGCATGACCGCGACGGCTGAGCACCTCGCCGGCGATGTCGTCGGCAAGGTGACTCAGCATCACTTCTGCTTGCGCGATGCTCGCCGATCCGCCGCCACCGCTGCGTTCGCGGCGGAGCAGGAGCGCGACGGCACTCATCGCCCCGATCCGTGCCGCCACGTGGTCGGGGTACACCGTGACGGTGTCGCAGAAGGCATCGGGGTCATCCGGATAGGTCCACAGCTTCGTGAAGCCCGCCGCCGCGCGAACCAACGGGCCGTAGCCGAGTCGTTTCGCCCATGGTCCGGTGGCTCCGTACGCCGAGCTGTCGACGACGACGATGCCCGGATTCACCTGCTGCAGCGTGGCGAAGTCCATCCCGAGCGCAGCTGCCACACCGGGTTTGAAGTTGCTCAGCACGACGTCGGACTGCGCTACCAGCTGGCGTGCCAGCGCCCGGCCTTCCGCGGACCGCAAGTCGATCCCGATCGACCGCTTGTTGCGGTGGCCGGCGGCGTAGGCCTGTGTCATCCGGGTGAGGCTGATGCGCAGCCCGTCGGGGAAGGCGGAATTCTCGACCTTGACGACGTCGGCGCCGAGATCGGCGAACAGTCGACCGGTGTCGCTGCCGACGACGATGACGCCGAGGTCCAGTACGCGCAGCCCCTCGAGCGGCAGCCCGAGCTCGCCGCGGTCGCGCGCGGTGAGGATTGGCGCGTCGCGGAGGGGACGGTCAGTCGGTGCCTTGATGTTGAGGCTGCTCGCCCGGTGCCCGTCGATCTCGACGACGCCGACGGGCACGGGTGCCGTGAGCCCGGGGAAGAGCTCGGTCTCGCGGAAGAAGCCGCGCGCGGCAACCTGTTCGGTGGACAGCGCCTCGGCCAGGCTCAGTACCGCGGCCGTCGGCACACCGTGCCGCTGTCCGGCCAGTTCGAGCTCGGCGCGGGTCTTGTCGGCACAGAACTGCTCGATGGCGCCGAAGAGAGTCGCGGACGCGAAACGCTCGCGCAGACTGTTGAACTTCGGGTCGGCGAATTCCGCGGGCCGTCCCATCCACTCGAACATGCCCTGCCACTGGCGTTTCGCCAGTACACACATGCGGACGTGGCCGTCCTTGCACTTGAAGATCGGATACCGCTGCTGCTCGGCGACCCAGTCGCGCTGCTGTTCGCTGATGGGCACGCCCGCCGCCGCGCTACCCGCAGTACCGAATGGCGGGTCGAGGGTCTGCATGGCGCCTTCGAGCACCGAGAAGTCGATGAGATCGCCTGTGCCCGTGCGCAGCCGATCCAGAAACACGCAGAGGGTGAAGAAAGCGGCCTGGGCCGCAGCGACGTGATACGGCAGGTCCGCGCTCGGCGGGACCAGCGGCGTCTGTCCCGGGATGCCCGAGCGGGACAGCTCGCTGGTCAACGCGTGCAGCACCGGAGCGGTGGCCTGCCAGCCGCGGTAACGCGTATCGCGGCCGAAGTCACTGATGGACAGGATGACCAACGCCGGATGATCGGCGTGAATCTGCTTGACCGCCAAGGACTCCTCGGCTGCGGACCCCGGACGCGTGTTCTCGATGAGGATGTCCGCGGTTGCCACCAACTCGGCCCACGCCTGCTGCCCGTCCGGTGTCGACGTATCGATCTCGACCGTGGGGAGACCGTGGCGGTTGATGGCGGTGCCGATGGGCACCCCGTCGATACGCGGTCCGGTGGTGTCGGCGGCGGTCACGCCGGCCAGGTGCACGGACGTGACGCGGGCACCGAGATCGGCCAAGAGTCGGCCGACGGCCGTGATCGGTCCGGCGGTCAGGTCGACAATCTCGATACCTGACAGCGGTGGGTCGTACGCCATGGTCGTCAACTGCGCCGCGCCTGGCGGAACGGGATGTCGCGGTCGGTTTCGGGTTCTTTCGCCAGCCCCAATACGCGTTCGCCGATGATGGTGCGCTGAATCTGGTCGGTGCCGCCACCGATCGAGGTGAAGAACGCGTTGAGCGACAGGAAGTTCACGTCGTCGGCCTCGGCGTTGTCGGGACCCGCCAGCAGCGATTCGGCCCCGATGATCTCGGTCTTCAGCGCCGCCTCTGAGTGCAGGATGCGCGACATCGCCAGCTTGCCCAGCGACATGATCGAACTCGACGTGCCCTGGCTGGTGGACGCCTTGGCGCGAAGATTGTTGAGCCGGTTGAGTTCCCGCAACGCCAGCACATCCGCGAGTCGCTCCCGCAGGGCGGCGTCATCGAGACGTCCGTGCTCGCGGGCCAGTTCCACGAGGCTGTCGGCCTTGGACTTGTTGCGCGATCCGCGTCCACCGTCGCCCATGATGGAGCGTTCGTATGCCAGGGCTGTCTGCAGGACGCGCCAGCCGTTCCCTTCTCCGCCAATGAGATTCGCGTGCGGCACCGTGGCATCGGAGATGAACACCTCGTTGAAATGGGCCTCACCGGTGATCTGCACCAGAGGCCGCACCTCGATGCCGGGCTGCCGCATCGGGATGATGAAATAGCTGATGCCCTTGTGCTTGGGTGCGTCCCAGTCGGTGCGTGCGATCAGCAGACCGTACTCGGACGTCGCCGCACCCGAAGTCCACACCTTCTGGCCGTTGACCACCCAGCGATTGCCGTCGCGTATCGCGGTGGTGCTCACGCCGGCCAGGTCCGACCCGGCGCCGGGCTCGCTGTAGAGCAGACAGGTGCGCGCCGCCCCGGTCAGAAAGTCCCGTAGCAGTTCGTGTTTCAGCTCGTCCGAACCGAACGCGAACAGGGTGTTGGCGGGAATGTTGTGCTTGTCCTGACAGGCGCCGGTGGCCTTGACGGTGCGGAACTCCTGGTGGATCACGGCGGCGAGTTTGCTCGGGTAGCCGCGGCCGAACCACTCGGCAGGATAGGTGGGCACTGCGTAGCCGGCGTCGAGAACCTTTTCCCGCCAGGCGATTTCCTCGGGCGAGCTGACCCAGGGGTCGTCCGACGGCGGCAACGCGGTCCAGTTCTGCGCCAGCCAGTCGCGTACCTCGGTACGCAGGTCGGCGGGATTCGGTGCGGTGTCGGTCATCTCAGGCCCCCTTCGACGCCAGGTAACGCTCACGGTGATCACGTGAACTGCCGAACAGTTGACGGCCGGTGCGCGCCCGGCGCAGGAACAGATGCGCGGGGTGCTCCCAGGTGAAGCCGATGCCGCCGTGCATCTGGATCGACTGCATGGCGGTGGTGTGATAGGCCTCCGCGCAAGCGAATCCGGCCAACGCGACGGCGCCGTCCGCGTCGGCGGGGTCGGTATCGAATTGCGCGGCCGCATGCTGTGCTGCCGAGGTGGCGGATTCGACTTCCAACAGCAGGTCGGCAGCCATGTGCTTGATCGCCTGGAAGCTGCCGATGGGTCGCCCGAACTGGATGCGGGTCTTGAGGTATTCGACGGTGACATCGAACAGGTGTCGGGCCCCGCCCACCTGTTCCCCGGCGAGGGCGATCACCGTGAGGGACAACGCGTGTTCGACGGCCGCCCAGCCGCCGGTGCCGATGCGACGGGCCGGGGTCTGGTCGAAGGTGAACGTCGACAGTCGGACGGTGGGATCGAAAACTGTTGCGGCGGTGCGGTCGAAGCCGGCCGCATCGGGAGCGACCTCGAAGATCGCGATGCCCTCGTCGGTCTTCGCGACGACGATGATGACGTCGGCGATCTGCCCGTCGAGCACATAATGCGCGGTGCCCGTGAGTTGGTGCCGGTCACCGTGCCGAACTGCCTGAACCGCAACGCCATCGGGTGCCCATGTGCCCCGGGGCCCGGTGGCTGCCACGGTTGCGATCGAGGAAGCCTCGGCCAAACCGGGCAAGAGCCGCGCCTTGTCGTCGTCGGTGCCGGCAGCCTGGATCAAGGCCGTGGCGAAGACCGCACTCGACAGGAACGGGGCAGGAAGCAAAGCCGCACCCGTGACCTCGGCGACCGCCTCGAGCTCCTGCGCGCCCAGCCCGACGCCGCCGTATTCCGGGTCGACGATCAGGCCCGCCACGCCCTGCGCCGCCAGCTTGTTCCACAGGTCGCGGTCGAATCCACTGTCGGTACTCATCACCCGGCGGACGTCGGCTTCGGTGCAATGCTCACCGAGCAGGTCGTTGACGGCTGCGGCGAGTTCGGCGCGTTCGGCCACGCTCATCGTCATGTGTTCACCCTTCTGCATGTCAGGTCCATGCAACGTGCGCGCCGCCGCCCTGTAAATCGCATTGTGCGACACCTGTACGTTTCCTCATGCGACATCTGCGGGACCTGTGGGCAACTGAATGTCGCGAACGCTCATGTGTGGGTTTCCGTGCCGGTCGTTTACAGCGGCGTCCGCAACCCGCCAAAGTGAAGGTATCCCGGAGCAGGTCCGGCGCCAGAAGAGGAAATATCAGTGTCACTTGATCCCAGAACCCCGGTGCTCGTCGGCTACGGCCAGGTCAACCAGTACGACGAGAACCCGGGTGGCGAGCCGGTCGACCTGATGGAGGCGGCGGCGCGAGAAGCCGCCGATGCCCGCGTCCTCGAGGCCGTCGACGCCGTGCGGATCGTCAACCTGCTGTCCGTCCGCTACCGCGATCCGGGTCTGCTGCTCGCGCAGCGCATCGGCGCTCCCGGCGCTGTCACGCGCTACACCCCGATCGGCGGCAACGTGCCGCAGTCCCTGGTGAATCATGCGTGTTTGGACATCCAGGCGGGCCGCGCCGAGGTGGTGCTGATCGCCGGCGGTGAGACCTGGCGGACGCGGACGCGGTTGAAGGCGCGTGGTGAGCGGTTGACCGGCACCGAGCAGGACCAGTCGGTGCCGCTCGCCCCCAGTGACCCCGAGTTCACCATGGCCGGGCCCGCCGAACTTCGGATCGGGTTGGTGGCGCCGTCGCATGTGTACCCGATGTTCGAGCAGGCGCTGCGGATCGCCGCGGGGGAGGCCCCGGAGGAGCACCGGCGCCGCATCGGCGAGTTGTGGGCGCGGTTCAGTCAGGTGGCCGCAGGTAATCGGCATGCGTGGAGCCGGGAGGCGGTGCCTGCCGAGGAGATCTGGCAGCCGGGTCCGGACAACCGGATGATCAGCTGGCCGTACACCAAGCTGATGAACTCCAACAACATGGTCGACCAGGGCGCGGCCCTGATCCTGACCTCGGTCGGCAAGGCGGAAGCCCTGCAGATTCCGAAGGAGCGGTGGGTTTTCCCGTACGCCGGCACCGACGCCCACGACACCTATCTCATCGGGGAGCGGGCGAGCTTCTCCGGTTCACCGGCGATCCGGATCGCGGGTCACCGGGCACTGGAGCTGACCGGGCTCGGCATCGACGACATCGACACGGTCGACGTGTACTCGTGCTTCCCGTCGGCGGTGCAGGTCGCGGCCCGCGAACTGGGCCTGGGCCTCGATGATGCGGCGCGGCCGCTGACGGTGACCGGCGGTCTGACGTTCGCCGGCGGCCCGTGGAACAACTACGTGTCGCATTCGATCGCCACCATGGCCGAGCAGCTGGTGGCCAATCCGGGTCAGGTCGGCCTGATCACCGCCAACGGCGGGTACCTGACCAAGCACAGCTTCGGTGTGTACAGCACGCAGCCGCCTGCGCACGAATTCCGTTGGGAGGATGTGCAATCGGAGGTCGATGCCGAGCCGACGGTGGTGGCCGAGGACGACTGGTCGGGCACCGGCACCGTGGAATCCTGGACCACGCCGGTCACCCGTGACGGCGTCCCCGAGAAAGTGTTCGTCTCGGTCCGCACACCCAGCGGTAGCCGGGCGCTGGCGGTGATCGCCGATGCGTCGCAGGCTGAGGCCAGCACCCGCGAAGACCTCGCCGGAGCTGCCGTGACCGTCAAACCGGACGGCACCGCCGGGCTGGAGTAAGCCGACAGCGAACAACGGCGTGCTGCGGGGAATAGATCGACGACCTCCCTCGCTGAATCTGTGCACTAGTGCCGACGTTGCCCGTCGCCCAGGTGTGCGATCTCAAAAGCACTGTCGGAGTTCGTGAAGGGATACCGCGATGGCTACCAACGCTGCGTCAGTTGGCTTCCACCCCGCCGCGGCCGCGATGCACTGGTGGTCGGACAAGACCACGGCGTTCGTGACCCGGCTGCATCTGGCCGCGAAAGTGCGCCAGCCGGAGACATTCCGTCACAGAGCATTCGAGCAGGCCGCCACCGAGCGCGAAATGTGGCGGCTCTGAGTCGTTTTCCTGACTGCGTGACTCGCATGAGTCATGCTGGTTGCCTCCCCGTCGTCAGGAGGTAGCGGTGTCTGTGGCTTCCAACGTCGTCGTCGGCGTCAATGCGGTGTTCTTTGCGGGCATGGGCCTGCGGGCACTCACGGCACCGGCGGAGATGTTGCGGCCGTTCGGAATCACGTTGGGCGAAGCGGCATCTCGGGCCGAGGTGCGGGCGGTCTACGGTGGTTTCGGATTGGCGATCGCGGCAATCCTCGGCTACGCCATCGCGGCGCCGGAGCAGGTCCGTCTCGGCATTGTGGTCACCGTTAGTGTTGCGTTGCTCGGTATGGCTTTCGGGCGAGTGTGCGCGGCGCTCGCCGGAGACCGAACGTCGTTCTACCCCAACCAGTTTTACGGCATCGTCGAGGTGATGCTCGCGGCGTCATTGCTGTGGGCCCGCTAGCGTCACCAAACGCGAAATGTCCCCGGGCACGCCGTTGTGCCCGGGGACATGTCTATTGCTCAGCCGGGGAAGCCGCGCAAATCTAGGGGGCCATGGTCAGCCAGTCGGGGAAGCCCGACGGGTCGTGGCGGCCGAGCGCACCGTGCTCGAACAGGCCCCAGCCTTCGGCGGGCGGCTTGTTGCCCTCATGGCACACCGCACGCCCGACGTGGTCGATGACCCCGAAGCCGGAGCGCGCGATGATGCCCGGGTCGGTCATGTCGTAGGTGAGGCGTTCGGTGAACTTCTCGCCCTTCCACATGCCGTGCAGCCAGTCGGCGTCACCGCCGTAGCCGCCGCCCACATGGATCGGCACCGGCAGCTTGGATTCCACATCGAAGCGGACCGGAGTGCCATCTAGCGCCGTCGCCTCGATGGTGGCACCGGTGGGAATGCGGGTACCGGAGACGTAGTGGATCTTCACGCGTGGCCAGCCGAGCTGCTCGACGCGTCCGTCCTTCCAGACGCGGCTGCAGTCGTTGAGCGACCGGAAGCCGTCGGGAGCTTCCTGGATGATCATCACGAGCGAGAACTCCTCGAACGCGATCGGCACGTACAGCCACCACATGCCTTCGAAAGGTGGATCCGCCGGCCGCCCGGCCGGCTCGGCCTCACCGACGGGGCGGATGCCCCAGGACCGGTCACGCGAACCGATCCAGGTGTCGGGGCTGACCTTGATGTCTTCGCCGTCGATGGCGAGGGTGCCGCTCCAGGAGCCCAGTTGAGCGAAGCGCTGCGCATTCAGCGTAACTCGGTTGCCTTGTCGCATGAGGTGCGGCTGTTCCTGCACGACGTCGAACAGGCCGTTCCATGTCAGGTCGGCGGCAATGCCCTCGGTCTCGTCGAGCACGATGCGCACCTGGTGCAGCGGGTCGGTGACCTCGATGCGGTAGCCGACGACATGCTGGTTCAACCGGTCCTGGTCGATCGCGTCGGACAGGTGCACGGCGGTCTGCGTGTCACCGCGGCGAACGAGGAAATAGGCGTCCTTCACCCCGAGATTGGGGTAGTAGCCCATGCCGGTGATGACGAAGATGTCGCCGGTGCGGTCGTGGGCGTTGAAGTAGCAGCGGTCGTAGAAGTTCCGGTCGCTGGATCCCGGCCACGCGATGGGCTGCGGGACCTGGTGGATCGGATATTCGTCCATGGGGCCGAGCATCAGGCGGTTCCTTCCAGGAGCTTCTCCAGCAGAGACTTGTGGTAGAAGAGCGATTCGAGGTCCTCGGGCTGTTCCATCTCGCCGAAGTGCACGCGGCGGGCGCCGGTACGCATGAACACGCAACACCACACGACGCCGGAGTAGATGTAGAACCAGTGCAGGTCGCCGACCTCGACGCCGGTGAAGTTCTGGTAGGTCGCGCGCACGTCCTCCTCGCGCAGCACGTCCGGCAGACCGGGCAGCCCGGCCAGCCCGCCCAGCTCCTGGAACACCTTGTGCGCGAAGATGATCCACGAGACGTCGAACTCACGTGGGCCGACGGTGGCCATCTCCCAGTCCAGGACCGCGGACGGCCGGAAGTCCTGGTACATCACGTTGCCGATGCGCGAATCACCCCACACCAGCACCGATTCGGATGCCGCAACGTCCTCGGGGAAGTTCTCCTCCAGCCAGACGAGGGCGCGCTCGACCAGCGGCGAGCGGCCCAGGCCCGACGCCGCGAACTGGTACCAGTCCTTGAGCCAGCCGAAGTGCCGACGCAGTGCGGTGTCCCCGGGCGGATCGATCTCCTGGAGGAACCCGAAGGTCTTTTCCGCATCGGGGATCGAGTGCAGTTTGGCGATGGCCTCGACGGTGCTGTCCTGCAGCGTGCGCTGCTGCTCCGCGGTGGCGTCGGCGAACCAGTTGCCGCCGAACGTGTATGGCATGACGTCCGGCGGCACCACGCCGTCGACGCAGTCCATCAGGAAGAACGGCGAACCCAGCACCTCGCCGGTGTTCTCCAGCCAGCGGACGCGGGGGACCGGGACGTCGGTGAGTTCGGCGGCCAGGCGCATGACGTCGAATTGGTGGTCCAGGCGGTAGGAGGAGAAGACGGGGATGTCCTCGGTGGTCGGCGCGACCCGGGCGACCCACTTCTGCTCCACCGGCGTGCCGTCCTCGGTCCAGCGGCCCGTGAGAATGATTGTCTCAGAGGACATTCCGTTGGAATCGATACCGCTCTCGACGGTGATGTCGGGCTTGATGCCACCTTCCATCACTGTGGACAGCCACTGTGACAGGATGTCCGGAACTGTTGTCACATCGCGGCTGGAGCGCTGAATATGTTCGACGTTCGTTTCGACCGTGACGGAGCCTTCCGCCGGTTGGTTCGGCACTGAACCTTCCTTCCCGAGATAATTACGATACGATGCGTAGCGTTATGAAATCAGACCTGCAACCGGTTGACAAGCCCTCTGGCGCTGGACGACCTCGGGATCCGCGGATCGACGCGGCAGTGCTGACCGCTGCCGCCGAACTGTTGCCTGAGGTCGGCTACGCCAATCTGACGATGGCGGCCATCGCCGAACGTGCGGGAACGACGAAGACGGCGCTGTACCGCCGGTGGTCGAGCAAGGCCGAGTTGGTGCACGAAGCGGCGTTCCCGACGACGCCATCCGCACTCGACACTCCAGAAGGGGACATCGTCGGCGACATCCGCGCCATGATCGCCGCGGCCCGCGACGTGTTCACCAGCCCCGCGGTGCGGGCCGCGCTACCGGGGCTCATGGCCGACATGAGCGCAGACGCGGAACTCAACGCCCGGGTTGTCGCGCGCTTCCACGGGCTGTTCGACGTGGTGCGGGTCCGGCTCGAGCACGGCATCGAGCGCGGTGAGGTGCAGGCTGACGTCAAGCCCGAACGTCTCATCGAAATCATCGGGGGCGCAACGATGTTGCGGATGCTGCTGCATCCGGAGAGTGAGCTCGACGAGCTCTGGGTCGACGAGACGGCGGCCATCGTGACGCACGGTGTGATCACTGGGGTTTGACGGTTCGCTCGGAAGCTCTTGGGCGCCAGCGCCTTTGAATCACCATGGGACGCGATCTCGGTGCTGCCGAGCGCTGTGCTGAGTACCGTCATCAGCGCCCCTCCGGGCTGCTGGGGAGCGAATAGCGGTGGACTTCCGCCACGGCGACGGGCGCGAACACTTGCGCAATCAGGAGACTTGGTTAGCCGTGTCGCGACGTTGCGTCGCCTACGATTGCTGGTGTGCCGGATATGGATCGCCGCAGGGTCATGATGATGGTTGGCCTCGGCGCGGTTACCACCGTGCTGGGTTCTCCGAAGGCTGACGCCGACCCGTTGCCCGTTTCTCCAGGTCCGGGGACTGGCCCGGGGGCCGCGCCTGCTGCGCCTGCCGGCTCATCGGCAGGCCCGGCGATGCTGTTCCGGGACGAATTCAACGGCCCCGCGGGTGCACCACCGGATCCGGCGTGGTGGTTCATCGTGCCCGAGCGCGAAGTCATCCGAAACCCCGTCGAGTGGGACCAGCCGTACAACATGGGCCGTTACGTGACCGATCAGGAGCACGTGTTCCAGGACGGCAAGGGCAACCTCGTCATTCGGGCCACCCGTGGTCCGGGCACGAACATCCGGGAGCGTTACGCGAGCGCCAAGGTTGTCGGTAACTGGCGTGGCGGAGTCGGCACCACCTGGGAGGCGCGGATCAAACTGAACTGCCTCACGGACGGCGCCTGGCCGGCCTTCTGGCTGCTCAACGATGATCCGGCCCGCGGCGGCGAGGTCGACCTGGTCGAGTGGTACGGCAACAGGGACTGGCCATCGGGGACGACGGTGCACGCCCGGCTGGACGGCACGTCGTTCGCCACCGATCCGCACCCTATCGACAGCGGGTGGCACACCTGGCGGATGACCTGGCAGCCGACCGGAATGTACTTCTGGAAGGACTACGCGCCGGGGCAAGAGCCGTTCTTCGCGGTGCCGGCCAATTCTCTGGACGACTGGCCTTTCAACGATCCGGGCTACACCTTGGCCCCGGTGTTCAACCTGGCCATCGGTGGCTCCGGCGGCCGCGAGCCCGCTGGCGGCAATTACCCCGCCGAGATGCTGATCGACTGGATCCGCGTCTTCTGATCAACGCTCCGGCGGTGGTCGGTGTTGCCCGGGTCTCTTGCCTGGTCCGCCCCGTGATCTCTGGCTCTTGCTAGCTGGTCGTGCCGGCGTTTTGGCCAGCGCTATCTGCTGTGCGCGAGACCGTCTGCGGTCGTTCGGTTTCGGGATGAACCGCCGACTACACCTCGCAGAGCGCCGACACTGCTGTCGGGCATCAAAGCGTGTGTATTCAGGGGGAATCGTCGTGGGGGACTTCTGGCGGCGCGACCGGCTGTGGCGGCGCGTTGCTCGTTGGTGACCGGTCGTGGTGGCCTTGATGGTCACGGTCGCGCTCATCGTGGGCGGACAGTATTTGTTTGGCGGCTGTGGCCGCTGAGGCGGCGTGGGTAGGCGTGCTGTACTGAGCGTGCGTGCGCCGGGGAAGACTTGGGTGCCATTGTTTTTCGATCACCCAACGTGCGCAAGGTATGGCCCAGCCGCTAGACCCCGGAGCGACGCGTGCCCGGGCGTCGTGGGACTAAATTTCGCTGCCGGCGCTGACGAATAGGGTGATCCAGTCGCCCACCCGTCCCAGAGTGTCACGGCGCCGCCGTCCGACTCATCGTCCAACAGTCCAGCTCCAGCGGTCCATACCGCGTTGTCCTGTTGGTCTGGTTGATGAAAATGAACCCCCCCGGCACCGTCGGTATAGAACATGATCAGGTTGCGCGCTAGAGGTGGTTTTGCCGGTGGGTTTGCGATGTATCTGAGGACGCTATCTCCGACCAAGGACTGGAAGTCATTGAGGCGACGTGATTGATACAGTCCTGCGGGTTCGCCCTCCACCTGGTCGAGCAGGCCGTCATGAATCTTGGCATAGAACGTCTGGACCGAGTCGGGTAGTGCGGCAACCAGGGGGGATTCGTGGTCGGCGGGTAGCCGACAAGGTCGATCGGGTCCTCATCCGGTGGGGTGAAGACGTACAGGATCGCGATTCCCTGGTAGCTGTCCGCATCGATCCGCGAGAGCGAGCTGTGGCCGTGGACCACGAGGTACGTACCGAAGCGAGGAAGAACATCTGGAAGGGCCGCATTCCATTGTCTGAGAATAAGTTCTGTTGATTGGGCTGTGTCCAGATCGGCAAGTTGTGGCCACCAGCCGGGAAGAGTCTCTACCTCTTCATTGCTGAGAGGATTGTCTGCGGTCACTAGCTCGATGCCGATCCGCAGATACTCGGCAGCTTCGGCAGTGAGATCAGCTCTGTCCATGGTCATCGTCCCTTCGGTGTGCGGGCTACTGGCCGCGCACGAGAATCTTCGGCTTCGAAGGTCGAAGAGCATCGTCAGCCGGAAAACAGCTGTGCAAACGACGATCTCGGCGAGAATCGCTCGCGGGGCGGAGCGGACCGGACGGAAGTAACGCCGATGCGAACCGAGACGGATGTTTTGGCCACGCTACCCAGTCGCGGCGGTACATACCGCGAACTTACGCACATGGTGAGCGAAGCCGCCGTGCGGACAGTTTTTTGCGTCGTCTGCCGGCGTGATGATTGACTCGACCCGCTCGGCGCCGGCTAGCGCGCAATCCACTTTTCGTACGGGCTCGCCAGGGGAAATTCGTAAGCATCTGACGACCGACCAGTCGTAATCGAGGCACGCGGCGTAGTTGTGCGTAGCCGATACGTACACGAGGTCGGAGTCGGCGATGCAGTCACTGCGTTTGTCGACGACCTGGATCACCCGGAAAGTACTGGAGTCCCCACACGCGACTTTGACGAGACTTGGACCTCCTTGCACTTGGTCGACGCGGATGCAGTCATGCTGTTTCAGCTCTGCCCGGTTTGTGGTTGTGGCTGGAAATTCGCCCGGAATCTGATCCGTGGCTGCGGAGCTCAGCTGTGTCTGATTTTCGCGCAAAGGAACCGGTCGTTCGCTTGCAGGATACGCCGTTAACGCAGTCAAAACGAAGCCTGCGAGGACGTAAAAGGGCGCAGCGCGTCTGCAGCATCTCGTGTATGTGGTCTGAGGATGCGTCTGAAACGTGAATTCGGCTGCCAAAATGCTCAGTGACATGATCGCCCACAAGCCGATATGGAAGGTGATCTCCGTAGTCGACGATATGAAAATGAGGGCTATTGCGCCGACGAGGGCAGTGCACGCCAGTGCGACCAGGCCCTTCGGGTCAATCTGGTTACGGATTGATCTGACAGTCGACTGCTTGCGGGCCACTTTGACTGCCCGCTTGCCAAGATAGGCGAGTGCCGGCAGTGTCAGCGCGATATAGAGGCAGAGCCAGGCAATCAATGAAAGGGCTGAAACCGAGGTCATAAGGTAACCGCATCAGCTACTTGTGCTTGGCTTCATGCCAGTCGAAGTTCATCACCAGGAGGCCGGCGCCGATAAGCACGGCATACGAGAAGACCTCGATTGGGACCGCCATATAGATCGAATTCACCGGCAGTAGGGCATACAAGGCGCTGTCTGCGATGTTTGAGGTGGTGATCCCCGCGACAACCGCGATGATGAAGCGCTGCTTATCGCGGCTGATTGGCCCATTGGCCATTCGCCAGCGGACGGCCCACACCGCAAGTCCGACAAAAACAAGGGCGCACACCAAGAATCCAATTATTACCCAGAGCGGGAGGCCCGGAGGATCAAACTTGAGTGGTTGAAACAGTGCCTGAATTGCAGTCATTACTACGACGTAGAACGGAAACACGATGAGTATTCTGCGCCAGTTTTCCATACGTCGCTCCTTCGCAACTATCGGCAATTCCAGGCTGACTTTACCGCGGTTTTTATCGGTGCCATTACCAGCGCCCTGACAAACCCCTCCATGAAACCAATGACGAAACCGCCGGCGGCGCCACCGACGCAGCCAGCTTCGACCGTCACCCCACACCCCACGGCCGCACCCTTAACGCCATCCGTCAGGGCGGACTTGAAGCCACCCTCAACCATATTCTCGCCGATGTTGTCCTTGAAGTTCTGGCCGAAGCAATTGCCGAAGTCTTTCTTCGGACTCGTGGTCGTCGACGGCGGTGAAGTGACCGACGACTGGGTCGATGTCGTGAGCTCGGTCGACGAGATGGGCGTGGTCGTGGGTGTGCCGGTCGTCACTGTGGTTGTCGGTGTCGCCGAAGTTGTCGAGGTCTTGCGGGTCATCGTTGTTGGCGTTGTCGACAGGGTTGTTGGCGTGGTTGTGGTTGGCGTTGTCGATAAGGTCGTCGACACAGTGCTCGGGGTCTGCGTGGGGGTGGGGGTGGCAGTCGTCGCCTGGCTCTGTTGGGGAGCCGATGATTCGCGGGGCGCCGGTTGGGTCTGTTGGGGAATGTGATCGTAGTCCGGTGGCTGAGTCCCGTTGGCAGGTTGTTGCTGCTGCGGGTAGTTCGGCGCGGCGCTGTAGCCACTTTGGCTGCCATACGGGTACTGGTCTGTGTTGTAAATCGAGGCGCCGTTGTTCTGATCAGGTGCCGGATATGAGCCGCTGTTGTATGCGCTTGGGCCATCAGTCATTCCAGGAGGCTGCATCGGAAACGGCGGCCCACCCAGACCGCCTCCGGAATCGGCTCCGCCGGTAGGACCCGTTGGTTGCGCGGTCGCGCCGGCAAGTACAGAAACCTCAACTCCGTGCTCACCATTGGTCATGGTGAGCACGGACGCGAGCAACACGGTCAGGATTGCAGGAATAGTGAGCAGGCGCCTGTACCGCCCGAGTATGGGCTTGAAACGGGGTTTCATCGCAGCCATCCGTTAACTCCTGTCGCTGTCGCGGTTCCGGATTCGCGGCATATCGCGCTGGGCGTGGTCATTCAGGTCCACCGGCCATGTTGGCTTTGGCCCAGGCGACCTCGTTGGAAGCTGTCCGGATGCAGGCGTCGTAGTTGTCGCCGGTTTGGCCGAACACTGTCACGCATTGGATCGACATGTGGGCCAGCAGACGGTCGTTGCAGGAGTCCACCGATGTGCGCGTGGGAGTGCTTGCTAGACAGAGTTGTTGGGTTTGGCAGGCGGCCACGAAGTTCGCCGCCCGTCCGTCGCTGCTGGCGTAGGTGTCGGGGCCGCCCTGGCAGTGCCCCGAGTGGCGTTGCGCATAGACGGTGGGGTCGGTGCCGTCTGGACGCTGCGCGCCGGTCGGGTCGGTCACGTACCCGGCGGGGTTCGGCGGAGTGACCGCCGCGGCGGGTGCTCCGGCGGGCAGCCCGGCCCAGTTCGGCGCCGGCGCCCCCGTGGTCGCCGCGTCGGAGGCCCGGTAGGACAGGGTGATGGTGACGGGAAACGCGAAAATGCTTGTCGGGCCGAGGTCGACGGTGAGGTTGGACTGTCCTGGCGGGAACCCCGGGCCCAGGGTGGGGGTGACGCCGACGAGGGCTTGGTTGGCGTCGGTGGCGGCCGGGATGCTGAAAGTGCCGATCACCCGGGACGGATTGCCCGGTGCGGCATCGGTTTCCACCAGCACTACGTTGTTGCCTTGCCGCAGATGCGTCGCTGCCGGCATCTTCACGCCGAAGGGGATCGTCGACGCAGAGAACACTGTCTTGCGGGTGACGGTGATGTCGACTCCGCCCCCGGCGTATGGGACGACCTGGTAGTCAACATCGTTCGAGCCGTAGACGGCGCCGCCGCCGGGCAGCCAGGATGCCGGACCCAATGTGACTTCGCCCGGTAGATGGATCGCGATCTGCCGGTTGGGGTGCGCGGTCGGGGCGAAGATGCCGTCCCTGGCCCACATCGGTACCGTCGCCGCGCCACGTTCGAGCTGGGCGGCCAGAGGCCGTTCCATGCCGGCCGTTTCGCCTTGCGGGGTGGTGGAGGAAACCCGCGCTCCACCAATCGGGTTCACGCGTGCGGGATCTTCGGGCATGGGCCGCGACACCGGCACCGGTACGGGGGGCGGTGCCGGTGCCGCGGGGTCCGCGCCGGCGGTGCCGGCGACGTTGGCGACACCACCGACGCTGGTCATTGTGAGCAGCACCGCCGCGGTGACCGCCGCCCATCGGCCAACCGAGGGTCGCTGGTGTCCTGAACGCAATGCGGGTGCCACGATCACAGGTCCTTGGGTTCGCCGTAGAGGGTTTGGGTGTCGTTGCCGTTGTCGGTGCGCACCCGGATCGTGGTGTAGGACTGGATTTTCACCTGACCACCGCAGCCGTCAGCTTCGATGTTCTGTTCCCGCAGGTTCGACACCGCGTGCATGGTGCGCAGGCTGATGCGGTCCATTGGAACCTGCGCGAGCCCACCGGGTTTGAGCAGTACCCGGATGTAGCCGCCGAGATGTTCCTGCACTCCGAGGGTGGCACCGGCCGACGCCCCGGCGAAGCCTCCGCCGCCGCCTCCGCCGCCGCCGGCGCCGCCTTGGCCCTGCCCGTAGCCGCCGCCGTAGACCTGGCCGTTGATCTGCTGATATGGGGTGATGCCGATGTCGGCACCGACTTCGACACCGGGGGAGGAGTCGGTACGGCACCCCACGAAATAGCCGGATTCGAGCTGGGCGTCCTGGATTACCGCGCCACCGGTGCCGGTAATGCGGGCTTCTGACCGCAAGGTGACCCGCGCCTGCCAGGAGTTGGACGCCCCGGCCAGGTTGTCGATGTGGTCAATGACCTCGTTGGTGGTGTTTACATCCACCACCCAGCCGTCATCGGTGACGAACTGCGTCCACCGATCCGGCATTGGCTGCGGATCGGCAGCAGCTGCACCTGCGCCGGATACACCCGATGCGGCGGATACAGCGAACACCATGGCCCCTGCGCTGAGGCGCAGGGACACCAAGCCAAACTCGACCATGTATGAATCCCCCTGTGAAGACCAGCACCAAGCCCCCCGGCTCGCTTGGTCTTTCACTCAATATGGCGAACAATCGCATAGACGCGCTGGCTCGTCAACCCGTAGGCTCGTCGGCAATAGTCAGCAAATCCGGTAGGTGACCTAGTAAATCGTGAAGGTTCCTATCGGCAGCAAAATGGGGGAGACGATGGATAGGTACTGCGGCATAGCGATGGCAGCGGCCCGGGTGGGCCGGCGGTGAACGCAGAGTTGGCGCGCGCCAGTATCTTCCAAGAGGTCGGCCCGGGCGCTTTCGCCGCCGCGCTCACGCAACTTGAGTGGGTGTCGTTTCCGCAGAGGCACAACGTGTTTCGCGAAGGGGATGCCGGTGACCGGCTGTACATCATCACGGCCGGTCGAGTGAAAGTTGCCTGCACGACGCGACACGCTGACAGCCTGATCGCTGTTCTTGGGCCCTCCGATGTTTTCGGTGAACTGGCCCTCCTGGATCCGGGTCCGCGCACATCCACCGTCACGACAATCACGGCGGTGCGTGCGGCGACGATGACCCGTCCAGCACTGCTGTCCTGGATACGCCAGGAACCCCAGGCGGCCGAGCAGATGCTTCGCGTGTTGGCGCGGCGGCTGCGCCGAACAAACAACAAGCTGTGCGATCAGACGTTCAACGACGTTCCTGGGCGTCTGGCCACCCTGCTATTGGACCTGGCGAACCGATTCGGCGAATCGGACAACGGGACACTTCGTATCGACCATCAGCTCAACCAGAATGAACTTGCTCAGCTCGCCGGCTCAACCCGAGAATCAGCCAACAAGGCCCTGGCCTCGTTCGTCGATCGAGGTTGGATCCGTGTGCAGGGCAAGGTGATCAGCATTGTTGATCCGGCGGCCCTTGCCAAGCGCGCGAGATGATCTCTGCGTGCGTGGCCGCGGGTTCTGCCATTTAGTTGGCTGACGGTGCCCGCGACGGTCGCCAGGCCGCAAATCCGACGACGAGTCCGAGGAACGGGATCGCGGCCAGGACTGTGCTGAGCGTCGCGCTGCCACCGGTGACCAGGGTGAAGTTCGACAGCACCAGCCACAGGCTGCCCAGCAGACCGAGCACTGCCAACGCCGGGGCGCTGCGCGTCGTCCACAACTGGCCCGTCGCAAGCTCTCGCTTGCGCAGGAAGAACACCAGCACTGCCACCGAAGTGGTCAGCATCAGTAGGACCATGCCGACCGTTGCGACGCCGGCCATCGAGCCGAACACCCCGACCAGCGGATCGATGCCGAGGATCGCCAGTACGGCGACAATGCTTGCGGCGGTGGCGGTTTGCACCAGCGAGGAGAACGACGGTGATTCGTGCTGGTCGTGCACTGTGGCCAGCCGTGCGGGCAGCAGGCCCTTGCCGGCCAACACGAACTGATAGCGCGCGATCACGTTGTGGAAGGACAGCACGCAGGCGAAAAGGCTGCTCAGCAGGAGGACGTTGACGATGTCGCGGCCGATGGTGCCCAGCATGTCGCCAGTGGTGTCCAGCAGCATATTGCCCTCGCCGGCAAGGGTTTTCTTTGCCACGGCGGTCACCTGATCCGGTCCCACGGCCACGACGAACGCCCACACCGTGATGGCGTAGAACGCGCCGATGATGATCACCGCGGCGTAGGTGGCGCGCGGGATGGTCTGCTCGGGGTCGCGGGCTTCATCGCGGAACACGGCGGTGGCCTCGAATCCGATGAACCCGGTGAGGGCGAACAGGATGGCGATGCCGATGGTGCCCTGAGTGAAAGTGGCGGGTGCGAAGGAGGTGAAGGTGACACCGGCCGGGCTGGGGTTGGCGACCATCACCGCGTCCAGCACGGCCACGATGCCGATCTCAAGAGCCAACGCCACGCCCAGGACCTTGGCGCTCAGCTCGATGTGCCGGTAGCCGAGCACGGCGACAATCGCCAGTACGACGAATGAGTAGACGGGCCAAGGAATTACCGGGCCGTGGTAGTGGGCAACAGTGTCGGAGATGGCCCATCCGATGTATCCGTAGATGCCGATCTGGATGGCGGTGTAGGCGATCAAAGCGACAACCGCGATGCCCTTGCCCATGCGCTCGCCCAGGCCGACGGTCACATAAGAGAAGAACGCCCCGGCTTCGGGGACGTGTGGCGTCATGGTCACGAAGCCCATGCTGAAGACCAGCAGCACCAGGGCGGCGATCACGAATCCCACGGGGGCGCCGGCGCCGTTGCCCAGGCCCATCGCCAACGGCATGTTGCCGCCGATCACGGTCAGCGGGGCGGCAGCCGCGACCACCATGAAGACGATGCCGACGGGGCCCAGGCGCCCGGAAAGCCGCCGCTTCTCCGTCTCGGGCGGTGCAGTGGTCATGAAATCTCCTCGAGTGCAGAGGTATTGGGGTCCAAGGCGTGGCGCAGCAGATCGTGGTCGATGGCGTGGGCAGTGAAGCCGTTGTGCCCGGTCATGGTCGTGGCGGCGACCATCGCGTTGACAATCGCTTCCTCGGTTGCCTCGATCGTGAGATCGAACAGCCGGGTCATCAGCTGCGGTGCGACCATCCGAAGGGGCACTTCCGGGTGTGCGGTGGAGGAGTCCTCGTCCCATGCATACCGCGGGATGCCGCGGTTACCTGTAGAGAATGCGAGCATCAGGTCGCCGCTGTACTGCTCGCCGGTGCCGCCGAGGCGGCCCACCGCCAGCGCCGAACGCTGCGCCAAACGGGCGCACTGATTGGGGAGTAACGGGGCATCGGTGGCGATGATGACGATGATCGAGCCCGATCCGGGCTCGTACTGCTTGGGCAGGTCCGGCAGCGGCACCTGGCCGTCGCCGATGAGTTCGCCGACCGGCACGCCGTTGATCCGGAGTCGTTCCCGCCGGCCGTGATTGGCCTGGACGAGCACCCCGACGGTGTACTGCCCGACGGCTGTCTCGGTGCTGCGCGATGCGGTACCGATGCCACCTTTGAAGCCGTGGCAGATCATCCCGGTGCCCCCGCCCACGTTGCCCTCGGCGGGCGGTGCCGTGGACGCCGTCTCAAGCGCTTGGCGGGCGTGCTCGGGGCGGACGTGGAAGCCGTTGATGTCGTTGAGCAGGCCATCGTAGGTTTCGCCGACGACCGGCAGCGACCAGTAGAGGCCTGCGCCGCGGGCGCGGACCTGGGCGGCGACCAGTTCATCGCGCACGACGCCGACGCTGTGGGTGTTGGTCAGCCCGATCGCGCTGGTGAGCTCGCCGGATTCGCGGATCCACTCCAGGCCGGTGAGTTCACCGCTGCCGTTGAGGCGGTGCGAACCGGCGAACACCGGCTCGGTCCAGATGTTGTCATGGGGAAAGACCACGGTGACGCCGGTGTTGATGCCGCCGTCCTGCAGGGTGGTGTGCCCGACGCGCACGCCCGCGACGTCGGTGATGGCGTTGGCCGGGCCGGTGGGGTGCTCCCCGATGACCACGCCGAGGTCTCTGGCACGCATGACTTCTCCCGAGTTTTTTTCCTAATTGGAAAAGAACTATGCGCCCGCGTGGTGCTTCTCGCAATAGAACGGGCAAGATTGGTGCCATGGCCCGGCCCAACAAACAGGAGGAGCGGCGTCGCGACATCATGGACGCCGCGATCGCCCTGATCGAGCGACACGATCTCGCCACTCTCAAGCTGGCCGATGTCGCCGAAGAACTGGGGCTGACCACCAACGCGGTGCGGTACTACTTCAAGGACATGACGGAGTTGCTCTCCGAGCTGGCGCTGCGTTCCGACGTGCGGTTCTACGATGCGCGGCTTGCATTGCAGAGCTCATCGGCCGATGTCCGCGAGCAGCTGGTGAGGACGATGGCCGCCGGCCTGCCCACCGGGCCCGAGGATGCGGAGTGGCGCGCGATCTGGCGGGCGGTGCTGTCGGCCGGCTTCGAACTGGATCAGCGCAGCGACGTGCAGGGTATTTATCACCGGCAGGTCGGCCTGTACGCCGATCTGCTGTCGGGCGGCGAGGCGAGCGGGGTGTTCCGGCTACGGCACCCGGCGCGTGACATCGCCATGACGTTGATGTCGATGGAGGACTACTTCGGCTACCGGATCGCCGCACGCGACCCGGACCTGAGTCGGGAGACCGCGCTGCGGCTGATGCGCCAGTATGCGGAGCTTGTGGTCGGGGTACCGCTGCCCGAGATCGACTGAGCTGCAGCCTGATTACTGGTTGCCGAACTGCTCATCCAGCTGGATCTGGTGTTGCCACCACGGGCTCGGGACAACCGACTCGCCGGGATTCCACCCGCAGAGCATGGTGTTGCGGCTGAACGGTTCTGGGGTTTTCACGTGCTCAGCTCCCGGCGCGCGTGTTGGTGGGATAGTCGACCGCGGTCGAGTCAGGGCTGGTGGCGCGTAGTGCTGAGTCGATGAGCTGGTCCCGCGCGGTCGGCGCCAACGTCATGAGTGCCGTCGTGAGTTCGCGCACGCTCTGGTCGCGGACGACGTCCAGCCAGTCGAGGTCTGCATCGACGGCGCGGGCGTAGCTGCTGTCGGAGTCGAAGTACTCGACTTGAACGCCGAAGAATTCGGCCAACATCTCCACTGTCCTGGCGGACGGGCTGCTGCGAACTCCACTGCGCAGTTGCGACAGGTATGGCGCAGACAGCCGATGTCCGCGGCCGGCCAGCGCCTCCGTCACCTCGACATTGCGATAGGGGCCGCGTCCGGGTGGGTAGACAACGGCGAACAATCGATTCAATCGCTCCGTGAACGCGTCGGCATCCACCAATATTCTGCGGCGTTTCTTGCCGGCCATGCCATCCCCCTGAATGCGATTGTGATGCAGAGATTTTCGTCCCGCCTGCTATGCGGGAGCACCTGCTGTGTGTTGCGTGTAAGCGACTGGTGGCGACCGCCCGGGGGGTGCGGCATCACATGGCTGATCGCAGACCGACACTGTTTCGGCATGCAAGTCCGCAGCACGAACATTAACTCAAAGTCGGGCGAAGGTGATGACAGCTACCTATCTCTATGAGTTGACGAGTCGGTTGGTTCGTGGAATTCTCGTCAACAGCAGTTGCAGTGCCAGTCGAGCCGGGGGGCTTCGGGCGGGCTTTCGCAAGGGGGAAACAGTGTTTCGTGGCATGCCGCGCGTTGTGCGGTCTCTCATGTCGATACCGGTGCTAATTGCTGCGCCGAACCTGGCTACTCTTCTGACGCCCGGTCCGGTGGTTGCTGGCCGGGCGAACTGCTCGGGACCGTAGGAACTACTGCACTGGTGATCCGTGGGCGGACGGGCGGTAGCGCTGCCGCCGTGGTGATGGCCGGTGTCAACGTCCGATCGGCGATGTACGGCGCACTGCGCGGACTGCTATGAGGCCCGCACTCCTTTAGCCTGCGGCCGGTAGGCCGACCATGTGCGAGCTGCTGCGGAACCATTCGCGCGACCGCCGCCATTACCCCTCGCGCACTTTATTTCTGATGTCGCTGAGGGTGTCTCATCGGGGAACCGCCGTCCGAGTCGAAGGCCGGGCCGCAACCTGTCCAGGAAATGTAACTGCCACGTTCGGTGGCTGGAAGGGGGGTTTGGCTGTGCCAAGAGCAACAAGCCGACTGTTGTGCGAAACCACGATCGCACCCGACGGCGGCGTCGTCGTCGTCGAAGATGCTGGAACGACAGGTGTTTCAGGCACCTATGTGCATGCGGAAATCGTTCCTGCGCCCGATGACGTGCACCGCGCGTTGTGGGTGCACACCATGAATTTCCACGAATGCGACATCGTCGGTCGACGGGTCTATGTACGCGTGCTCTCCGGCGAGGACACCGGCGGACTCGGCGTCCTCGCTTTCGATGGCTACCTCAACATCGCCAGCGGGCTGCTGGCGATCGGCGAACGCCGAAACCCCAACCGCCAATTGCTTGTCGGCCCGTCGGGAGTGATACGGGTCAGCGTGTTCGTCGCCAACGACATCGACGCTGTCTGTTTCGACGATTCCGGCGTCAGCTACCCCATGTCAGGTCCCAGTGAGATCACCCTGCTGCTCCACGGCGCATCCTGGCACACTCGTGCGATCAACAGCGCTCGGCGGAGGCGCATCTCCTGGTGGCGCGGTCGCGCAGGTGTCCTGCCCGGTCCGACGGCCGTTGTGAGCTAGATCACCGTTCGGTTTCGCCTCTGATTCCCGACTACACCTTGCACAGGCTCGTCATCGGCGACGGGTGTACGGAGATTGGTCCGCCGGACAGGGGATGTGGTCATGAGTGGTTTCTCGCCGACGAAGGTGATGCCCGCTCTGCGGGCGTTGGCGCCATCCGGGAGCTGACGTCGATGACGGAGCTATCACCCAATCGACCCGCCGGTCCGTCCACTCACCAGGATTGGGCACCCTACTCGGATTTGGCGCAAGCAGCGGAGGCGTACCTGCGGGATTCGGCAATCGCGGTGGAAGCGTTGTACCGAGCGATGGATCCGACCGCGATCAAGGCCTTCGTCATGGAACGCACTCTCGAGCAAGAGGATTCGCGGGAGTCGCTGTACCAAGAGGTCGCGGTGACCGACGGCCGGACATTGTTGGTGTGGATGGGTGACGATGAACTCACAGATGACGACGATCCCGAGCCTGGCGCACCCTTGCTGACATCCACCCTCCGCTCGATTCCGTTGTCCGCGTTGACCGACCGCAATCTCAAGGTTGGCTATCGCGTCGACCACCGTGGGGGACGGTCGCTGCACAGTGTCGAACTGCGCTTGGTGACCACGACGGCTGACTACACCCTCGCCAAAACCCCATCGAGGACCGAGGCTTTCAGCGAAGAACTGCTGTTCACGAAGTCTGTGACCGACGGTGGTCGAGCACAGATGGAACGGCTGATTCAATTCGGAAGGGTGCTCGCCGCGCATGGGTGATTGGGCATCGCACAGGAATCTTCAGCAGGCGATAATGCTCGGTGTCCGCAATCCCGAAGCGGCGCTGAACAATTTGCGCGCTTTCATCAACTTTGACGCTGTCCTCTCATTCGTGCTCACCCAGCGCCCGACGTGGCAAGAAGTTGCGGTCACCGACGGTCGGCGGTTGATCCTGTGGCACGGTTCTGACACTGAATGCGCTGGTCACGACGATCGGTTGCCGCACCCGATGTTCCAGTCCTCGGTGCGCACAGTTCTGCTCTCGCGGCTCAGTGATCAGGCTTTGCACACCGACTACGACGTCATGCCCGACGGCTCTCACGAGTTGGTGTTGGTGCGCCTCCGGCTGTACACGCCGATAGTCAACAGCACAACCCGAACCACTCCCGAGGACAGTCAGCACTACGTCGAGTGCTACCTCTTCGACAAGAACGCAGACGACGGTCAGGAAGAAATGGGACGACTTCTCGAATTTGCGGCCGCGCTATCGATTTCGACGAGTGCGTGACGGGCGTTCACGCATGACAGGGACTGAGCCCGTCGACATCACCCGAGAGACCAAGGAGGACAGGATGTTTCGTGACATTCCGAGAATTCTGCGGTGCCTCGCATCGATACCGATGCTGTTCTGGACCGTGATCACGGATTCCGCTCGTAAACCGGGAGATGCAGCTGACCGGAGGAGTACGCAGGATCCTGGGCAGTACTTCGCCGACGATCCATGGGCGGACTGAGCCGTCTCGACTATTTCTCGCCTGAGGCGCGGTGGCGCGACGTCGAGTGAAACGAATTTGGCTGTGAAAAGAGGAGACATGGCCGCACGAACGGCAACGAACAAGCTGCTGTGCGACATCATGATCGCACCCGACCGCGGCGTCGTAGTAGTCGAAGATGCTGGGACGCAAGGACTCACGGGTACGTACGTACAGGCCGATGTCGACCCCGAACCTGCCCCGGTGCAGCAGGCACTGTGGGTAAGAACCATGAGCGCCGACGAGTGCGACGTCGTCGGCCGCTTGATCCGCGTCCGCGTGTTCTCTGGCTGGGACAACGGAGGGCTGGGTGTCCGCGCGTTTGATGGCCAGCTCAACATCGCCAGTGGACTGTTGGCCATCGGTGATCGCCGCAACCCCGACCGTGAGTTGCTGGTCGGCCCATCGGGTGTGATCGGCGTCAGCGTGTTCGTGGGTAGCGACAGCGACGCCATTGCTTTCGACGACGAGTCCGGCGCCGGTCAACCACCATCGGGTCCAGGCGAGGTCACCCTGCTGCTGCACGGAGATTCCTGGCATACCTACACATTGCGCAACACGGTCGATCGGTGGCGACTCCGGTGTTAGCAGCCCGGTGGCCGCGGTTGGCCTGTGCGAGATCGGCCCCAGAACTTCGGGCGGTGTGCTATTCAAAGCCATGCTGCCGAAAATTTGTGCACTGACCGCGTTGGTGCTGATGGCCACGACTCCGTCGGCGCACGCCGACCGTGTGGAGCCGGTACCGCTCTACGGGAGCTACGACACGTTTCTCGACCATTCGCGTCAGACGTTCGACGGCCGCCCGGATACCTCGGACCCGTCGACTCAGGCCGCCCTGTTCCGGACCGTGTGCGACGCTGGCGGTTGTGTCGCACACTGGCTGAGAGTGACTGAGCTCAAAGAGAATCCGAACGCACCTGCACTGTTCGACTACCGCTGGGCGGGTGACCGCTGGGAGTCCTCAGGGGACTATCCGTTCCACTGCGGCCCGAATGGTGTTGCGGTGACGGCATTCCGGTCCGATTTCCTGAAGCCGAACGGTGACGGCAGTTTCACCGGGGAGCGGACGTTCACCGTGGCGGCGCCAGGCTGCCCCGGTGACGGGGCCGGGACCTACTGGTTGCCGTTCACCTTGACGCCCACGTAGCTGACGGGCGTTGCCGGTCTCACGCGGTGGACCTACACGGATGGATGAAGACACCTTCTGCGCGGACCGTCATACCGTCAGGAGTCGTAATATGCCCCACGGCAAAGGTTTTCACACCCTCGACGCGGTCGACATGGGCTGAGATGCGGATGTGTCCCAGGGCGGTGCCCTTCTCATAGCGGATCGTCAGCGTTCCGGTGACTGCGGGCTGGCCGGGCTTATGTGCCGTCGCGCCCAGGACATGGTCGAGCAGCAAGGCGCAGATGCCCCCGTGGACCTGGCCGCTGGGTCCTTCGTACGCCGCGCCCAATGTGGTTTCGGCCCAGGCGGTTCCGTCGTCGTCACGGTGAATGTCCAGCGGGGGAGCGAGGGCGTTCCGCAATCCGATGACCGCATTGCCCCAAGGACGTGGCGCCCCGCTGATTCCCTGCTGGACACCGAATGATCCCGGAATCAGCGTGCGGCCGAGTTCGTCTGCGGCAGCGTCGATTTTGGCGCGAACTGATTCGATGGTCGCGGCATCACATTCGCTGCGAATGGTGAAATCGACCAATCGACGGACCGAGTCGGTGAGGGACTCGTAGAGTGCTTCGGGGACGTGAACAGCGTTCGTCTCGGTCATCCGGGCCGGCTCACCGGTGACCACTGTGCACCAGGCGTCGCGAACCTGGCTGCCGCCCTCGGATGCCGACTCCCATGGCTCTCCTCCGTCCGTTTCTGGTCTCGCAACCACTGTGAGTCGGCGAGTAATCGTCGTGCAAGGCAAAATCCCGGTTGGCGGTCGACCTGCGTCGTCTCGGCGGGCCTGATTGTTAACCTAAGGGTGTGGGAGAACCCGAGACGTCAGATATACCTTCGCTGCCCGCGCTCAACTGGGCCCTGCTTGGGATGCTGTCGTACGAGCGGGAACTGTCCGGCTACGACATCCGCAAGTGGATTCATTGGAGCATGCGTTTCTTCTTCGGAAGCCCCGCCTACAGCCAGATCTACGCAGAGCTGAAGAAGCTGGAAAAGCTCGGGCTGCTGAGTTCGCGCGTCGAGGGTAAAGGCGCTCGTTACCGCAGACTCTACAAAATCACCGGCCAAGGTCTGGACGCGGTTTCCCGGTGGGCCAAGGAAGCGCCGATCGAACTGCCAACCTTGAAGCATCCTGCGATCCTGCGGGTGATGCTGGGCCATCTGAGCGATCCGGCTGCACTCAAAAAGCTTCTGCACGAACATGTTGCGCAGATCGACCAGTTGCAGCGTGAAGCCGCCTTTGAAGCGAAGTGGGCCGGCGCTGATCCCTCATGGGGGTACGCGAAACTCGCGTTGATCTGGGCGGATCGGTACTACACGTCTGAGCGGGAGCTGGCCCTCAACCTGATCAAAGATCTGGAGGAGGCGGAGGCGACCCTGCCGAACACCCGCAAGGGCGGCGCCATCGCGTGGCCCGATCTCAGCTTTTGGTACGAGGTCGAACGCAGGGCGGCTGCCGAAGACGCAGCAGACTGAGGTACGGGCGGCTCACCGCGCCTGAGCCGCCAGTCTCCTTTGCGTGGCGTGCTGAGCAGCGATGTGGCCGAAAACCAGGCCCTGCGCAATGGTCGCGCCGGCACCCGGATAGGTGTGGCCGAACGCATTGGCGGCGGTGTTTCCGATCGCGTACAGGCCGTCGATGACGGTGCCGTCCTCGCGCAGTACGCGCGCGTGACCGTCGGCGAGCAGGCCGCCGCAGGTACCGAGATCGCTGAGCACCATTTTCACGGCGTAGAACGGACCGCGCAGCAGCGGACGCAGATTGGGGTTCGGCGTGATGGTCGGATCGCCGTAGTAGCGGTCATAGGCGCTGCGGCCGCGCCCGAAATCGGGGTCCTCGCCCGCGAACGCGTTCTCATTGAAGCGGTCGACCGTCGTGCGGAAGGTGCCGGCCGGAACGTTGATTTCGGTGGCCAGGTCAGTGAGATTCTCTGCGCGGAAAGCGATTCCGGCGTCATACCAGTGCTGCGGAATCGGCATCCGGGGAAACAGCTCCGCGGCGAAGACGTAACTGTTGCGGTACTGCTGGTCGAACACGATCCACATCGACTCAACCGGAGTGCCGGCAGCCTCAAGTTCCAGCACCCGCTGACCGAAGCTCATGTAGTCCGCCGACTCATTGGCGAAACGGCGACCCGTCTGATCGACGATGAATGATCCGGGCAGCGAGCGTTCGGCCAGCATGACCGCGGGGGCCGCTCCGGGCAGCGGGGCCACAGCGGGGAACCACCACGACTGATCCATCAAGGCGGTACCGGCGCCGACCTCCTGGCCTATCCGGATGGCGTCACCTGTGTTGGAGCGCGCTCCCAAGCTGAGATTGCGTCCGAGAGATTCGGACTGGAACTTCCACCGCATGTCCATGTCGTGGTCGAATCCGCCCGCAGCAAGCACGACGCCGTGCCGGGCGGTGATCGTGAACGTGGCATCTCGATGTACGACAGTCGCGCCGGTCACCTGGCCACCTTCATCGGTGACGAGGCCGGTCAGGGCGGTGTCCAGCCAGATGGGGATGCCGGCGCGAATCGCGCCGGCGAACAGACCGGCGGCCAAGGCCTGCCCGCCGGCGGCGTAGCGGCGACCCAGTGCGAGTCCGCCGAGTCCCTGCGCGAGGCGCTTGATGACGGTCGGCAGCCCTTTCCGCGGCATCCTGCTCATCAGGTTCAACCAGCGGTAGTCGGCGCCGGTAGTCGGCATCGGAATGCTGACTTCCATCACCCCGGGGCGCAGGTCCGCCAGGTACTCACCGAGAACCGCGGTGTTCAGCGGACGACATTCGCAGGTGCGGCCGGCGGCTGAACCTCCCGGCGCCTCTGGGTGGTAGTCGGAGTAGTCCTTGGCCCAGAACAGCTTCATCGGCGTGGTTCGGCGCAGCATGTCGACCGTCGCCGGCAGGTGACGTAGAAAAGCGGTCGAACGGTCCTGTGGGGCTGAGTCGCCAACGACCGCATCGAGATAGGTGGTCGCCCGCTGCGCGGTATCGACGCCGCCGCACTCTTCGATGACGGGACTCGCGGGCAACCACAGGGCGCCGCCGGAACGGGCCGTTGAACCGCCCACGTAGGAGGACTTTTCGATCACGAGTACCGACAAGCCCTGTTCACGTGCGGCCAGTGCGGCGGCGAGGCCGGTGCCGGACCCCACGACGAGAAGGTCGACTTCGGTGTCATCGATGGCCAGACGAGCGGGAATCGTGGTGTGCGTCGAGTCGGTCACGGTCAACGACATTAAAGCTGCACAGACACATTTCTCGCCGGGAAATTCCTGTCAGCGGGAACGCCGATCTCGCTGCACACGGCTGGCGCAGTTCAATGATGTTGTCACCATGGCGATTTCACCGATTGAAGGACGGACCGAAACGATGACAGTCCAATCCGGAACCGACGACGTCCGGTTGATCGAAGCTGGCTCGGTGCCGACCAGGTTTGCCAGAGGCTGGCACTGCCTGGGCCTCATCCGTGATTTTGCCGACGGAAAGCCGCACCAGATCAACGCTTTCGGACAGAAGCTGGTGGTGTTCAGCGGCGAGGACGGCGTCATCAGTGTCTTGGACGGATACTGCCGGCACATGGGTGGCGACCTGTCTCAGGGCACCGTCAAGGGAAATGAGATCGCGTGCCCCTTCCATGATTGGCGCTGGGGCGGGGACGGCCGGTGCAAGCTGGTTCCGTACGCCAAGCGCACCCCGCGGCTGGCCCGCACCGCAGCGTGGCCCACGTTGCAGCAGGACGGCATGCTGTTCGTGTGGAACGACCCCGAGCACAACGAGCCGCCACAGGACGTGACCATCCCTCGCATCGAGGGTGCCACCAGCGACAACTGGACCGACTGGCACTGGTACACCACGGTGGTGCACACGAACTGTCGCGAGATCATCGACAACGTCGTCGACATGGCGCACTTCTTCTACATTCACGGCTCGATGCCCACGCACTTCAAGAACATCTTTGAAGGTCACGTCGCGACGCAGTACATGAAGAGCGCTGGACGGCCCGATCTCAGCGACCCCGAGGAGGGCGTGACGATCCTCGGGACGACCTCCCTGGCCGCCTATCACGGGCCGTCATTCATGGTCGATGAGCTGACCTACCATTACGAGGATTTCGATCAGCGGACCGTGTTGATCAACTGCCACTATCCGATCGACGAGAATTCCTTCGCGCTGCAGTACGGCATCGTCGTGGAGAAGAATCCGTCGATGCCCGACGAGCTCGCCGTCGAGACTGCTGTCGCCCTGGGTGATTTCGTCAAGATGGGCTTCGAACAGGACGTCGAGATCTGGCGCAGCAAGACGCGTATCGACAATCCACTGCTGGTTGAAGAAGACGGACCGGTATATCAGCTGAGGCGTTGGTACGAGCAGTTCTATGTCGACGTCGCAGATGTCGCGCCGGACATGGTCGACCGGTTCGAGTTCGAGCTGGATACGACCCGACCGCGGGAGGTCTGGATGCAAGAGGTCGAGGCGAATCTTGCCGCCCGGGTTGCGATGTCCGACTCGATGAGGTGACGATGGTGGTCCCGGCAGCGGTTGGAGATCGCAGCCTGTTCCTGGCGTGCCCGGCGCTACGCGGAGCGATCGATGATGCCGTGCGTGCGGGGATACTTCCGGTCGTCGACGGCATCTGCTCGGACTGATGAAATGGGCTGCGCCGTGAGTCACGGCGCAGCCCAACGGTTTCTAGCTGGACACCGTTACGTCCATCAGTGGGATCCGTTCCATCGCGGTAGCCCGTGGGTCCGGCGCAGCCGCCGCGGCCGCGTGGTTCTCTTCGCCTCGGGTGTAGGTCCACACGCAGAACGGCTCACCTTGGGCGAATTTGAAGTCCTTGGGCGGCAGGTTGATGGCCAGCTTGCAGCCGGGAAAGAACGGTGCCGAGATACGTTGCTCGAACGTGCAGTTCATCCAGGCGCGCGCCGGGGGGTAGAGGCCCTCGTCGGTGTATTTCTGCAGCACCTCACAGCGGCGCATGTTGAGCACGACGTGGTCCGGGTTGTAGACGATGTATTCACCGCCGTAGCCCAGGGTGCCATCGATGCTCAACACCGCCAATTTCAGGAAGTCCACCACATGCACCGGCTCGATCTTGAGGACCTTCGCCAGTTTCGGGTATTGGTAGTCGATGATGAGCTGGTACATGTCGGGCAGCCCCAGCCATACCTCTTCCTCGGGGATGATCTTCGTCCATTGGTCGATGAGGTAATTGTGCCCCTTGAGATACTGGTCCCAGTAGGTCTTGATCAGGCGGATCAGAGCCAGCTTTGTGAGATCCTCGGTCTGTACGTCGAACGGGATCGCTTGGTATTGCGCGTCTTTCCAATCCCAACCGGGAGGGGCGATGAAGCGCCCCATGGGCATGACCTGCCGCATCCCAGCCCGCGAGACCTTGGCGGTCACATCCATCGCGGCATTGATACCGACTTTTTCCGAATAGATCTTCACGTGCGCATACGGCATGAAGTTCAAGACGTCCTCGAACACGCGTGCCAGACCGAGCAGGAAGTCGCGGGAGAAGTCCTGGATGTTGCCGACCTTGCCCATGAAGTCGTGGGTGTAGTCGTCGTAGTTCAATTCCTCGGTCTCCGTGGTGGTTTCCTCGGGTTCGGCGGTCATGGTTCCTCCTCGATGGGCTGTGCTGCATGAGCATCAATAGGCGCGGGACGGACAGCGGCCGACTGTTTCGCGGCTGGCGACGCGGCGGCCTCCCGCTGTCAGATTCAGTAAACATGGCAGAATCTGACACATCTGAATGTAGTATTCGAGAGACGTGGATCACTGCAGGTTTTCCCTGTCATCGGGATGCCAATCATGTTGTCGACGAAGGAAACACGATGAAGCGCCAAGCGCGGGAGAGGGGCACACGTGCAGGCTGAGGGTCGGCCGGCGACATTGACCGAGCGCCGTGCCGAAGAGCTCCGGCTGGATATCGCGATTGCCGCGCGTGACATTTTCCTCGCGGACGGATCGACATCGGCGACGGTGGAGCGCATCTGCCAGGCCGTAGGTATCGCGCCGCGGACTTTTCATCGGCATTTTCCGGTCAAAGAAGACGTCGTCATGCCGCTGTTCCGCCAGTTCGGCACGCTCAGCCTCGAGGTCTTGGCGGCCGCTCCGCGAGACGGCGATGTCGTCGACATCCTCGTGGAGGCATTCAGCACCGAGGTGCCCAAACGCGGACAGGTCGAGTTCGACCGCACGTTCATGGCGCTGGTGGTCAGTGCACCCCAGTATCGGTTGCGCTGGCTGGACTGGGGGCAAGAACTGGTGGGGCCGATCACCGAGTTTCTCGATGCGCGAGTCGGGCTGAGCACTGATCCGTCGACGCGAGAGTTACCGGCGCAGTTGATCATTCAGGCGTGTCGTCATGCATATGTGCAGTGGGTCGAGCACGGCGACTTCGGTAGCCTGCGTTCGGTGCTACGGGCCGGAATGAGCATGATTGTCGGGGCCTTGCCGGGCGCCGAAGCGGGAAACTGATTGGCGCCTTTCCGCTTGGGCCCGGCTCGGCACGCCGGTTCTTTGGGGGCTACGCGTGTGCGCCGCCGTCGACCCGGATTTCGGTGCCGGTGATGAATGCGCCATCGTCGGAGGCGACCATGGCGATCACCGCAGCGACGGCACTCGGATCGCCGAGAATCGGGTTGTCGCGGCCGTGCAACAGCGGTGTCTGTTTGGCCCACAACCCCAGGTCGTAGCCTTCAGGCATCTTCTCGAGTGTGGTGTTGGCCAACGCGGTAGAGACTCCGCCTGGCTGGATGTTCACCGCACGCAGGCCCTGCTTCGAGTACTCCAGAGCCAGTGAGTGAGTGAAGCTCAGGACCGCGCCCTTGCTGGCGGCGTAGGCCGCCATGTAAGGGTGGGCGAACGTCGCCGCGGTGGAGGTGAAGTTCACCACCACGCCTCTGCCCGACTCCAGCAGCGCCGGGAGTGCCTGACGTGTCATCAGGAAGGTACCGGTGAGATTGACTGCGAGCGTCCGGTTCCAGTCCGCCAACGTGGTCTCGTGGGTATGCGAACAGGTCTGTATCGCCGCGACGTTGACGAGTACGTCGAGGCCACCCAACTCGGCGACCGCACCGTCGACGGCCGCGATGACCGCATCCTCGTCCGAGATGTCGAGCGTCGCGGTGGTCAGGCGCTTGGCCGTGCCGGCGTTTTCCGCGGCGTCGGCAGTGGTCGCCAGTCCGTCGGCGGCGACGTCATAGGCCACCACGGTGGCGCCCTCATCGAGCAGCCGTGCGGTGGTGGCCGCGCCGATGCCGGACCCGGCCCCCGTCACGATGACGCGGCGGTCGGTGAAACGATCCATTTTGCAGTGCCTTTCGCGGTCTATGCGAGTTGGAACGCGCTGACAGGCGCGTCTTCCGGGTACGTCGTCGGGGCGCCCAAGTCGTAGGCCGCGTTGAGTGCGCCGATGAACGCGGCGTCGTGGAGGGGCTCGCTGGGGACGTCGAGCTTGATGCCCTTGCCCTTGAGGTCGTCGACCATCATGCCGATGGCGCGTTCGATCGTGATGTCGTCGGAGCCGTCCATGTTCTTCTTCAGCTCGTCGTAGTCCGAGAACACTTCGGCGGACCAGTGCACCAGGAACCTCAGCTCGTCGGTGTGGTGACGCCCGATGACATCGTCACCGTTCTTCAGCAACCATTGATCCCGGTCGGCCGGGTCGCCGGTGAACACGGTGTCGAAGGACAGACCGGCGGGAACCTGTTGTGCCAGAGGCCCGTTGGCCTCGCCGCGATGCATCATCATCTCGTTCTGTACGACCACACCCCGGTTGTTGATCGGCGGCAGTACCCGTCCGGGCGCCTTGAGCGGTCCGTCGGGCCAGTACGTGAATCCTGATTGTTCATCGAGGGAGAACCAGGTGATGACCTGCGCCATTTTGATCAGGTAATCGGTGAACAGCCCCGATTTGCCCATCACACTGCACAGCCAGGTGGGGGCGTTCTCGTAGCGCACGCCGCGGAAACTCGGAGAGTCCAGGTGACCGGGATCGCGGTTGGCACACGGCCCGTTGATGTTGAACAACATCATCTGCGGTTTGGCGTACTGCGCGTTCCAGTAGCTCTTGGCGTGCTCGATGAAGGCGGCGTTGTAGAAGCAGTCATGCAGTTCCGGGTACAGGACGGCGCCGTAGTTGGCGAGATAGCCGCGGAACGTCGGAGTGAGAAACAGATCCAGTGACGGGGTGAAACCCTCCGGGAACGAACCGCTCATGGTCGCCAACAGTTCATCCGCGGAGGCGAAGTGCTGCGCGATGATCAGCTTCCACGGACCCTGGTCGTGCACCACGTCGAGCAGTCGCCGGCGCTGGTCGGTGGTGTAAACGTCGGTGATCTCGCGCGGCGGGGCCACGGGACGTAGGACGTCGGACAGCTCGCGTCGACGCTCATCGGTCAGCATGGTGTTCTCCTTCGGTGGTGAGTGTGTCGACTGTCGACGTTGGGGCAGAGGCGCTTTGGATGCGGGATCCGTTGCTGGATCGGCCGGCGGCGCAGGGGTGGGCGAACTTTGCGCGCAGCAGCGCACCGACTTCGGCCATGGCCAGGCGGCCACGTGCAGTCGCGTCCGACCGCATCAAGAACCCGTGGTACATCCCTGGATAGCGGGTGAGCGTGGTCTGTACTCCCGCTTCACGTAATCGATTGGCGTAGCGCTCGCCCCAGTCCCGGATGGGGTCGCATTCGCCGGTGACCACGATTGCCTGCGGCAGGCGGCTCAGATCGGTTGCGTAGGCCGGGACCTGGTAGTGCGAATGCGGCCAGTCGCCACTGCGGTCGACCAACTCGTGCATGTAGATGATGTCGTCGTGACGCAGAAGTGGCGCATCGGGCATCGCGGTGATCGATTGCGCACCCATGTCGCGATCCAGGCCGGGGTAGAGCAGGACCTGCACCGAAATCTGCGGCCCGGCGTGGTCCCGGGCCGCCAAAGCCACTGCGGCGGCGAGTGATCCGCCGGCACTGTCGCCGGCCACTCCCAACCGTCCGGCGTCGATGCCGAGTTCGGATGCGTTGGCCGCGATCCATTCCGTCGCCGCGTAGGCGTCGTCGAACTGAGCGGGTGGTGGTGACTCCGGCGCGAGGCGGTACTCCACGGCTGCGACGGCGGCTCCGCTGGCGTGGGCCAGTTCTCGCGCCAACGGCTCGAACGAGTGGTTGGAGCCCATGACGAGTCCGCCGCCGTGGAAGTAGACCAGGACAGGGAGTCGTCCATCGGTGCTGGGCCGGTACAGACGGACCGCGAGTGGACCGGCAGGGCCCGGTGCGGTGAGGTCCGCTGTGCCGGCCATGGCCGGCATGTCAGGCAGCGGCGCGGATTCGATACCGGCGCGGACGGCCGGCAGACCGCGGGTCCGCATCGGTGCGATGTCTCCGAAAGATGCGACCCGGGCGGCGGCATCGTGATCGAGTTGTGGTGCGGGCATCTCAGTTGTGGGTGGGGTCGAACCGGCGATGTTCGCGCAGTTGAGGCGCCTGCTGGCTGGTCAGTACCCGGGCACGTTCGGACATTGCGGCGCCGACGTAGTCGGGTTGGGTGATGAGATAGAAGCGGCCTTCGGCGGCCTGATCGAAAACCACCTGTGCAGCGGCGAGCGGGTCCATTGCGGCGGCCTTGATATCGAGCATGGCTGCGCGTTGCCCCTCGGCGGCGTCGGTATTCCCGGCGTCGACTCCGCCCGCGGATTCGAAGATGTTGGAGACGACGGCTCCCGGCAGGACGGCCTGGACGTGGATGTGATGGGCATGCCCTGCCGACTGCACCTCGAGATTCAGACACTCGGTCAGCGCCAGAACGGCGTGCTTGCTCATGATGTAGGGCGCCTGCAGGGGAACCACGGCGACCCCGCCGATCGATGACAGATTCCACACCCACGCGGGCGCGTCGGTGGACATCATGCGCGGCAGAAACGCGCGAATGCCGTGGAACACGCCGTTGATGTTGACGTCGACGATCCGCTGCCAGTTGGCCAACGGCGTATCCCACAGGTAGCCGAACTGCTCGACCCCCGCGTTGTTGACCAGCAGTCGCACGGCACCGAATTCGTCAAAGACCCTGTCGGCCAGCCGCTGTACCGCCGCGGCATCACGAACGTCGCAGACGGCATCGACCGCGGTTCCGCCTGCCGCGCAGATCTCGTCACGCAGAGCAGCGATGGCGGCGGCGTCGACGTCAGCCAACACCACCGTCATACCGAGCTGGCTGGCGTGCCGCGCCAGGCCGGCGCCGATGCCGGCACCGGCGCCGGTGATGACGGCCACGCCACCGCCGAAGATCGCGCCAGCGGTCACGCTGGTTGCCCGTTGGCGGCCGCGGCCTTCGCGGCGTGCTCGGCGAACGGAATCGAGTTCTCGGCGTCCAGCACCACCGTCATCGAGGTGAACACCAACGCATCACCCGCACGCCGAATGCCGACGTCGACGACGCCGCTGGAAACCCCGAACGGGACATTGTTGGTGATCTGGTTGACGTACAGATAGAACCGCGCCGTCGTGATCGCGCCGTCGGTTCCGGTACGGAAGACGTTGGTCGCGTGGTGGCGACACGGGTACGGGTTCTCGTTGCGATGCTCGGTGAGCCACGCGTGAGTCTCTGCGCCGCCGTGCAATTCAGCCGCCAGCAGATGCTCGAATGGACAGTTGCCGGAATCCGAACGGCTCAGATACTCCATCTCGTCGCCGATCCGAGCGGCCACTTCGGCGAAGTTTCCCTGGTCGTAGTGAAACCAGAATTCGGCGATGAATTCTTGGGCCTCAGGCAAGCTGATCGAGTTGCTCATACCCGTCAGTCAACTCGTCGGAGTTGTTCGTCACAGCGCCTGTGACCGGTCACCGGAATAATCCCGAAAGCTACCCGGTGCCAGTGATCAACGCCCACAGGCCTGCGCTACCGGCCGCTGCCGCCGCGGCGGCGACCTTCCGGTCCCAGAAGTGCACAGAACCGTTCTCTGAGCGCCACGTCAGGGCGGCGCGGGTCCATTCGTGCAGGCGGTGTTCGCGTGTCGTGCCGATCGCACCGTGCACCTGGTGGGCATTGCGGGTCACGACAGAGGCTGCATGTCCGGCGCAGGATCGTGCGACTGCGATCTGGAAGTCGAGACGGTCTGTCCGCCAACTTGTTTCGAGCGCGGTGTTCAGTGCCGACTCGGTGGCCGAGCGGGCGACGGCTGCCTCGGCAGCGGCGTCCGCGACCAGATTCTGGATAGCCTGGAACTTGGCGAGGGGACGCCCGAATTGGATGCGCGTCACCACGTGGTCAACCGATGCCGCGATCGCGCAATCCAGTGCGGCACAAACCTGAATTGCTCGCACCAGCGCGGTTTTCCGCCGAAGTTGGGCAATCAGCTCTGGCTCTACCACCGGTCCGGACCAGCCGGATGCATCCACGTCGACGGTGTCACGCGGTTCGCCGATCAGGTTGTGTCCCGGGGCGATGGTGAATTCCGTGGCGTCGACGTCGGCGACACGATAGCCGTCGTCGCCGTGCCAGACGGTGACGATCCGGTCGGCCGAGCCGGCCCAGGGCGTCGGCGCCCGAGGCGCACCGGGTTGCGGCACCACGTGGATCGTGCGGAGCGCGTCGTCGACTTCGTGACCGGCGGCCTCCAGCAGCCAGCACGCCAAGAGGTCATGCTCGGCCAACGGCAGCCGTACCCCGTGCCGCACTGCGGCGGTGAGCAATTCGGCCGATTCGTGCCAGCTCGCGCCGCTGCCGCCGGATTGTTCCGAACCGGTCAGCCGCACCAGCCCGAGCTCATCGAGTCGTTGCCACAATGCGCGGTCACAGTCGACTCGTGCCTCCGCCGGCCCAGGATCGTGGGACAGCCGGTGGTCGGCGAAGACGGCGTCCATCATGTCGATCAGATCGCTATCGACCGTCGGCGTGCCTGTCATCGATCCGGTTGCGTTCATCGCAGCCCCAATCCCCGCGCGATGACGCCGCGCAGTACCTCGTTGGTTCCGCCGCGCAGGGTGAATCCCGGGCGCTGGTCGACCGCGTGGGACACCAGATCGGCCCACGACGACTCGACCCTGCTCGCGTCACCGGTGCGCAGATCGGCGAAGTCGGCGATATCGCCCTCGACGGTGGTGCCGAGGACCTTGACCACGGCCGCGGAGACATCGGCGGCCTCGCCGCGTTGTAGGGCGTCTGCCACCGCCGTCGATGTGTGATGCAGCCCCGCGACACGCGCCACCAATCGGCCCATCTCGACATCGCACGAAACATCTTGTGGAACAACTTGTTCGAGAGCCGCGCCCAGGAGTGGAAACGTCGAGAGGAACCGTTCGGGGCCACTTCGCTCGAAGCTCAACTCGGAGGTCACCTGGCTCCAACCCTGCCCGATTTCTCCGAAAACCCGGGAGTCGGGCACGAACACTTCATCGAGAATCACCTCGTTGAAGTGGTGCCCACCGTTCATCGAGATGATGGGCCGAACGTCTACGCCTTCGGCAGCGAAGTCGACGATGAACTGACTGAGCCCTGCGTGCCGATGTGCCGAGTCCACCGGTGCGGTGCGGGCCAAGACGATGAACGCATGGGCGCGGTGCGCCCCCGAGGTCCATACCTTGGTCCCAGTTATCGCCCAGCCCCCGTCGACACGGACTGCTCGCGTGCGCACGCTCGCCAGATCTGATCCTGAATCGGGCTCGCTCATTCCGATGCCGAAGAAGCACTCACCACGGACGATGCGGGGCAGGTACTCGTGCTTCTGTTCTTCGGTGCCGTACTTGAGAAGCGACGGCACAATCTGCCGGTCGGCGATCCAATGGGCGGCCACCGGTGCACCGGCGGCCAGCAGTTCCTCAGTGACGACGAAGCGGTCGTGAAACGAACGGCCGTGCCCGCCATAGCGTTCGGGAACCGTCATACCCAACCAGCCTTGTCGTGCCAGCGAACGGGTGAAGGTCTCGTCCCAGCCGCACAACCACGCGTCGACCGACGGCGTGAAGGCGCCCGCAGCCAATTGGTCGGCGAGGAACGCCCGGACCTGGCCGCGCAACGCGTCAGCAGCTGGGTTCGAGCTGCTCGCCGGCGGCACCAGTCGTCTCAGGGTCGGCGTCATGAGGTTTTCCACTTCGCAATGCGCTCGTGGTGCGCCGTGTCATGGTGGGCCAGCGGTTGCATGGCTGCGGCCATGTTGAGGGTCGATTCCAATGTGCCGCTGATGGATTCCTGAAGCAGTCGTTTGGCCATACGCAGCGCGTGCGGGGGATTGGCGGCGATGCGTTGGGCCAGCGTGTGCGCTTCCGCGAGCAGGTCCTCATGGGCCACAACTCGGCTCACCAAACCCCAGTCGAGCGCCGTTGCGGCATCGATGCGGTCGCCGGTGAAGGTGAGCTCGGCGGCGCGGGAGTACCCGATGGCCCGTGGCAGGAACCAGGATCCGCCGTCGCCGGGAATCAAGCCGAGCCGCACGAAGCTCTCCGCGAACGATGCCCGCTCCGAGGCGATGCGGATGTCACACATCATCGCCAGATCGCAGCCGGCGCCGATCGCGGCACCGTTGACCGCGGCGACGATGGGGACTTCGAGCCGGCTCATCGCACGTGGGATGCGTTGGATGCCATCGATGTAGGCACGACGCTGATCGATGGGGTCGAGGCCGAACATGCCGTGGCGGTCGGCCATCTCCTTGACATTGCCACCGGCCGAAAAGATCTTGCCGCTTCCCGTGAGGACGATTGCCCGAACTGCGTTGTCGCGGTTGGCTGCATCGATATTCGCTTCGAACTCGGCGACCACATCCGGGCCGGATATCGCGTTACCCGCCTCCGGAAGGTTGATCGTCCAGAGTTGGATCGAGCCGCTGGTGCTGACGTCGACGGGCGCTTTCACGGCCGCTCGCTGAGCTGAAGGGACTTCGTTTGCAGGTACTCCTCGAAACCGAATCGCCCGAGTTCACGGCCGATTCCCGACTTCTTGTAGCCACCGAATGGCGCTGCGGGGTTGTAGGAGCCGCCGTTGATGTCGACCTGTCCGGTCTGAATCTGACGGGCGAACGCGATCGCCGTGTCGTCGTCAGCGGCCCACACCGCCCCCGACAGGCCGTAGGGGGTGCCATTGGCGATGCGCAGCGCATCGTCTGCGTCGGTGTAGGGGATTACTGCCAACACGGGTCCGAAAACTTCTTCCTGTCCGAGTTCAGATTCCGGGTCGACGTCAGCGAATACCGTTGGTGGGAGGAAGAACCCGACGTCGCGCACCCGCTCGGAGCCGCCGGTGAGCAGGCGCGCGCCATCATGCTGCGCGCGGTCGATGAATCCACGCACCGTCTCGAACTGGGATCGCGAGGCGGACGGGCCGATCCGGGTGCCCGGGTCCCATGGATCGCCGACGGTGTAGCGACTGACAGCCGATTCGATCAGTTCCAGTGCCTCGTGGTAACGCGTCTGCGGCACAAGCATTCTCGTCCACGCCATGCAGGTCTGGCCGCCGTTGAGGAACGCGTTGCCGACGCCGACTCTGACGGCGGTGGACAGGTCGGCGCCATCGAGGATGACGTTGGCCGACTTTCCGCCCAGCTCGAGGGCCACCTTCTTGACCGACTGGCCCGCCAACTCACCGACACGGGATCCCACCCCGGTGGACCCGGTGAAGGACACGAAGTCGACGTCCGGGTGACTGGCGAGGCGCTCACCGATCACCCGTCCGGGGCCGGAGACGAGGTTGATCACCCCGGGCGGCAGGCCCGCTTCCTCGCACGCCTCGATGAATGCAAACACCGACAGCGGTGCCTCGTTGCTCGGTTTGAGCACGACGGTGCAGCCCGCGGCGATGGCCGGCAGCACCTTGGCGACCACCTGATAGAGCGGGTAGTTCCACGGGGTGATGGCGCCGACGACTCCGTAGGGCTCGCGCAGCACCAGTGAATTACCCACGCGCTCTTCGAAATCGAAGGTGTCCAAGACATCGGCAAAACCGTTGGCAACCGCGAGCGGTACCTGGGTCTGCACCGTCTGCGCGATCCGTACCGGGGCGCCCATCTCGGCGGTGATGAGGTTGGCGATGTCAGGCAGGCGCTTTTCCATCGCATCGATCACCCGGCGCAGCCGCTGCCGCCGTTCTTGGACGGTGATCGCCGGGTCGAAGGCGCGGCGTGCTGCGGCGACTGCCGCGTCAACATCGGCTTCGTCGCCGCCCGGGACATGGCCGATCACCGCTTCGGTGGCGGGGTCGACGACGTCGATGACACCGCTGCCGTACGGCGCTACCCAGTGGCCGTCGATGAACAGCTCGGAACGTTGGTGAGTGTGCATATTCGTCCTTTGCGAACTACGGGGTGATGCTGGCACGGATGTCCCGCTTGCCGTCCGCCGCGGCGAAGGCGTCATTGATGTCGTCGAGCGAGTAGGTCGTCGCCGCGAGCCGGTCGAACGGCAGCGCGTGTTGGTGACGGTCCAGGAAGGTCAGGGCGCGCGAGAGCACGGCGGGGTCGTACAGCGAAACGCCGACCATGGTCTTGTTGCTGAAGACGAATCGCGAGGGCTCGAAGGCAAATGTCTGGCCGGCGTTGATGTTGCCGATCTCGACGTAGCGGCCGAACTGTCCCAGCATCTGCAGGCCCTCTTCGATCGCCGAGGGGTGCCCGACGACTTCGACGACGACGTCGGCACCGTGTCCGTCGGTCAGTCCGCGAACGGCTTTGGCTCGGTCCCTGGGCGTCGCGACCTGGTTGAGGTCCAGTACGGTGTCGGCACCGAAGGCGGCCGCCAACTCCAGTCGTTCGGCTATCCCGTCGATCGCGATCACATTCGCGGCGCCGCGGGCTTTGGCCACCGCGATCGCATAGAGGCCCAGAGCTCCGGCCCCTTGCACCACGACGTGTTCGCCGAGTTGGAGGTCGACGCGTTCGAGCCCGTACATCACCTGGGAAAGCGCACAGTTGGCGCCTGCGGCGATGTCGTCGCCGACACTGTCCGGAACGGTGTAGACGACAGCGCCCGCCGGCAGCAGGTAGTAATCGCCGTAGCCGCCGACGAAGTACGGTGGCTCATCGGCGCGGCCCAGCATCGCCATCTTCAGGTTGAGGCAGGCGTTTCGTCGCCCGGCAAGGCAATTGCGGCAGCTGTGGCAGCTGTAGAAATACGGGAACACCACTCGGGTCCCGGTCTGCAACGGCTTACCGTTCGAGTCGGTGGTGACACCGTCACCCAGGGCCTCGACAGCCCCGACCATCTCGTGCCCGAGCACCGTCGGCAGATGCCCACCGAGACCGCGGGTTGCGAACGTGCCGTGCCAGGCGTGTACGTCCGACCCGCAGATGTTGGCGCGGGTCACACGGACCAGGATTTCACCCGATCCGACCTCTGGCAGCGTGACGGTTTCGATCTGAAATGGCTTGCCGGGCTCATCGAATCGAGCGATGCGGCCTTTATACATGTGTTGTGTTCCTTCAGTTTTGCGCGAATTTGGGGCTGAATTCTTCACGCAGTCGGCGTTTGAGCAACTTGCCGCTGGGGTTCTTCGGGAGGGAATCGACGAAGAAAACCCGTTTGGGAGTCTTGAAGCCTGCGAGATGACCACGGCAGTGGGTGAGGACCTCGTCTTCGGTCAGCGTCATCCCGGCGCGGGGGACCACGGCGGCGACGACAGCTTCGACCCACAGCGGGTGCGTCAACCCGAAGACGGCGGCTTCCTCGATACCGTTGTGCAGGTACAGGATTTCTTCCACTTCGCGGCTGGCGACATTCTCCCCGCCGGTCTTGATCATGTCCTTCTTGCGGTCCACCACGTGCAAGAGTCCGTGCTCGTCGTAGAAGCCGAGATCACCGGAATGGAACCAACCACCGGCGAACGCCTCCGCGGTCTTGTCCGCGTCGTCGAGGTAGCCCAGCATCAAATGCGCACTGCGGTGGGCGATCTCGCCGACAGTTCCCGGCGATACGGGGGTGTTGGTCTCATCGAGGATGGTGGTTTCGACATTGACCACCGGTCGGCCCGCTGATCCGGCGTGGGCGTCCTGTTCCTCCGGTCCGAGCGCCGAGGCCAGAGGCGCCATCTCGGTCTGGCCGTAGAAGTTCCACAAGCGCAGACCCGGCAACCGGCGGCGCAACTCGTGCAGGATTTCGGTGGGCATCGGTGATGCGCCGTAGTACCCCTTGCACAGGCTGGACAGGTCGACCTGGTCGAAGACGGAGCTGCGCAGCAGGCTGATCCACACAGTGGGCGGCGCAAAGTAACTGGTGGCGTTGTGGCGTTCGATGGCGCGAAGTACCAGTTCGGGTTCGGGGCGGGGCAGGATGACGCTTGTCGCGCCGAGATAGATCGCGGTGGCCAGGAAGTTGTCCAGCTGTGCGCAGTGGTACAGCGGCAGGGAATGGATGACGACGTCGTCGCCGGACATCGAGCCGGCGACGATGGTGCTGATGTACTGCCACATCAAGCTGCGGCTGCTGTGCATCACCCCCTTGGGCCGTGACTCGGTGCCACTCGTGTACATCACGCGGACCAGATCTTCGTCGCCGAGAAGACGGTCCGGGGCAGTGCTCGCGGCGGTGAGCCAGTCAGCGAAATCTGGCCAGCCAGAGGGACATTGCTGCCCGGCTGGAGCCAGAGCTGCGGTGACGCGCACGGCGGTGCCGACGCGCAGCGCGTCCGCCGCCACCGGTGTCAGGTCTGCTTCGACGATGAGCCCGGCAGCATTGCTGTGGGTCAGGATGTAGCCGATCTCTTCGGCGGTGAGCATGAAATTGATCGGGACCAGAACCACGCCCGCACGCGCCGAGGCGAATGCCAGTACCGCGTACTGCCAGCAGTTCCGTGACAACAACGCCAGCCGGTCTCCGGCCCGAAGACCGTTGTCGCACAACGCGGCAGCGGCGCGGTCGACCAGGTGGTCGAACTCGGCGAAACTCAGCGTCACCTCGCCGTCGACGATCGCTGTCTTGTTCGGCTGTCTGCGCGCCGACCGGCGTGGAATGTCGGCGAGGCTGTGGCTGCGGGCCCGGGCGATGACGGTATCCAGGTCATCAGAATCCATGCGGTGAAACGTATGTAGCGCACCGGGTTGCTCGCAGGATCGTATCCCGCTCAGAGGTCAAAGCAGCGGCGGCGTAGGGGCGACCCCTTCGATACTCGATTGCATGACCGCCGCGACCGAATCGTCCTCATCTGTAGCCAGCGCTCCTGACCCGGACGCCCTGCGTGCGCACCTGGTGCAGGCAGATCCCGGTGTCTTGGTTGCGGTGCTGGCACAGATGACCGGTGATGCATCGGTCGTCGATCGGTACGCTCCCAAGATCGATCACGTGCCGGACCCGCCGGAGCGGGCGGGGACCACCGATCCCGAGACCATGCACGCGCTTGTCGGTGAGATCAGCGATGCGCTTGTCCACTTCCGGCCCGAGGATGCGGCCGGCGCAGATCGCGAATTGTTCACCCGGGTGCTGCCGCTGGCGGTGGGCGGTCCGGTAGATGACGAGTTCGTCGACCTGCTGATCGAGCAGGGTGGTTTCCGTCCGTCCCAACCGACGCTGCCGCGCACGGTGCCGATTCCCCAGACGACCTCCATGGCCATCATCGGGGCCGGGTTGGCCGGCATCGCGGTAGCACTGGCGGCTGCCGAGGAAGGCGTCCAGTTTCAGATTTTCGACCGCAACAGCGAAGTCGGGGGTACCTGGCTGACCACCACGTACCCGGGCATCGGCGTCGACACCCCGTCGGCCTACTACTCGCTGTCTCGTGAAGTGAACCCGGAATGGTCCAGCTACTACCCGCAGGGCGCCGAGTACCAGGCATATCTCGTCGCCCTCGCGGACAAGCACGAGCTGCGCAAGCACATCCGGTTCGGTACCGAGGTGGAGGCGTTGCGGTGGGATGAAGATCGTCAGCAGTGGCAGATTCACTCGCGCGGCGCCGACGGAAGCACGACGGTTGACCATGCCAGCGTCGTCGTGACCGCAGCCGGCTACCTGAATCGTCCCCGCTTTCCCGATCTCGAGGGCCGGGAGAGCTTCGGCGCCATCAGTATTCACTCGGCGCAGTGGGATCCCGCACTGGACCTGACGGGCAAGAAAGTGGCGATCATCGGTGCCGGCTGCACCGCGGTGCAGATTGTCGATGCCTGCGTCGACCAGGTCGAACACCTCACCGTGTTCCAGCGGCAGCCACATTGGGTCGCTCCCCGCAAGCGGTTGTCCGACGACGTCCCGGAACATCGGCGCTACCTGGGCCGGGTGCTGCCGTTCTACGCCATGTGGAACCGGGTCAAGTCGTACTGGGCCACCGCCGACAACAACTACCCGGTCATCCTGCAGGATCCGGAGTGGTCCAAGAACCATTTGTCGATCTCGCCCGCCAACGACGTGCTGTTGCAGATGTGCACCGACTACATCAACCAGATGTTCGGCGCCGGAACAGAATTGGCCCGCAAAGTCACACCGGATTTCGCCCCTTACGGCAAGCGGATCATCCGCGACCCCGGCGGCTACTACGCCGGGTTGACCCGTGATCACGTCGACGTCGAAGCCAGCGAGCCGGCCGCTGTGAACGCCGATGGGATTGTCACTCAGGACGGCCGACAGATCGACCTCGACGTCATCATCTACGCCACCGGCTACCACCTGGACTTCCTGTCGACGATCGACATCCGCGGTCGCGACGGCCAGGCATTGTCCGGTGAATGGGGCGACAGCCCGCGTGCCTACCGAGGTGGCACGGTGCCGGGCTTCCCCAACCTGTTCATCACGTCGGCACCCAACTACAGCCCGGGACATGGCGCGGGCGCCAACTTCTCGATGGAGGTGCTGGCGCACTACATCATCGAGTGTCTGCAGCTGATGGCGCTACGCGGCGTGCAGACCATGGAGGTCACGCGCAGAGCCTACGACGAGTACGTCGAGGGCATCGATGAGACGATGCGCGGCACCGTGTGGTGCCATACGCCCAACGCCCACACCTACTACCGGTCCGATTCAGGGCGCGTCGTGGTGGCCACACCGTATCGACTGGTCGACTTGTGGCGTCAGCACCGGGCACCCATCGAGGAAGACTTCATCCTGCGATGACAAAGCTCTTGGCCGGTAAGACCGCACTCGTGACGGGTAGCAGCCGGGGGATCGGACGGGCAATCGCACAGCGGCTGGCGGCCGAAGGCGCCACGGTCGCGGTCACCGCGCGTGGACATGGTCCCTCAGCATCGGTGCGCGCCGGCGTGAGTGAGATGATCCCGGGTAGCATTCAGGAAACCGTGCGGCTCATCGAAGACGCCGACGGTTCGGCCTTCGGCGTGCCGGCGGATCTCGAAGACCCAGACGCTCGTGACGGTCTTGTCGAGGCGGTCTTGGAACGCACGGGGCGCATCGACATCTTGGTCAACAACGCAGGTTTCGCCGACTATGCCGTGGTCGAGGACATGCCGATGGCAACCTTCGACCGCACAATCGACCACTACCTGCGCATCCCGTTCGCCCTGACGAAAGCCGTTGTGCCGCACATGAGAAGCCAGGGTGCGGGCTGGATCGTCAACATCGGCTCGGTTACCGGGGTGGCACCGGCGCGGCCGTATCGGGACTACAACAAGACCGCCGGCGATGTCATCTACGCGTCGTGCAAGGCGGCGCTGCACCGGTTCACCCAAGGGGTGGCAGCCGAGTTGGTCGACACGAACATCGCCGTCAACTGTGTCGGTCCGTCCACTGCGGTGCGTACCCCGGGCGCCGCTGCGCTCATTCCCGAATCGTTCCCCACGGAACCGGTCGAATATCTGGCAGAGACGGTGCTGGCCATGTGTCACGCGCCAGCGGCGGAGCGCACGGGTCTGGTGGCGTTCAGTCTGCACTACCCATGGTCTCAACAGTTGCCGGTGTACTCGCTGGACGGCGGCACGGTTCTGCCGCCGCTGCAACCGCCGGCATCGGCCAATCCGAACATCCTGCCGGCCGGGGTTTAGCGGCCCCGTCAGCGCAGCACCGGCGTGCTCAGCTCACAGAAGCTGTGGCACAAGCGATCTCGGATGATCACGTCGGTGGTTTCCGGATCGAACCAGCGATCGACGACCGCCCAATGGATAGGGTGCATCAGGTAGGGTCCCATCAGCCCGTCGACGTCGGTGAATTCCTGCTCGAACACGTGGGTCCATGGGCTGGTCCCGATGGCGGTGTCGACGCGACTGAGCTGCCACGCCGCGATGGTCGAAACATATCTTGGCATCGAAGCCAATTCGCGTTCGAAGTCGGCAATGGTGCCGTCGTCGACACCGGGGTCGACGCGCAGCAGTAGCGCGCGGTACACGGTGCCGGTGCCGTTGCGTGTCGGGGTGCCGCGGTAGGTCGCGCCGTTGACGTGGGTGATCGCCGGATCGGCCAGGGCGCTGTCGAAGCTGCTTTGTTGCCAGGAAGCCTGGTCTGCGAACCGCAGATGGACCAGGATGTCGCCACCATTGCGTGACCCCGGCAGCGTCGGTTCCACCACGTACGCGAGTGCGCCGCTGTCGCGGGCTGCCGCGCGCAGGTTCTCCAGGACTCGGGCGCGGTCGGATTCGTCGACATCGATCAAGCGGGTCACGCCGAAGCTGGCGCTCTCTGCGGCTTGTGGCGCCGGTGCGATGACGTTACCCGCGGGGGCCACGTTTTCAGGAGACGCGGCCACACTGCGGTTGCGTTCGACGATGAGGCCGCCCACGCTGTCCCACCACTGCGCCAGTGCTGGATCCCCGCGGCCCTGCCACGTCATCTGCCACCACGCCTGTGGGCTGGGTAGCGACCAGGTGATGGTGACGACATTGGTTTGGTCGTCGAACCAGATCGGCGGACTGACCAGGATGTCCCACATGGTCATACCGCGTTCGATGGCGCCGGGGGCGTAGCCGGCGAGATAGGCGTCGATGAACTTCTGGGCACACCCGGGAGCGGTGACAACCCGGTCGATGACGAACACTTCGTCCATGAGTAGAGACTAGGGGCCGGCGGCATCCCGCGGTCCGCCCGTTCCCGGTTACCGGGAACGGATCTTTGCTCCCCGACAGTGGGCGGGCAATGGTGATCCCATGGGCGACAATCCTTTTGAACCTGTGCAGCTGGGTCCGGTGGTGCTGCGGAACCGAATCATCAAAGCGGCGACGTCAGAGGGGCGATCGCCCGACGGCGCGGTCACCGATGACTTGATCGCGTTTCACCGTGCCTTCGGTGACGGTGGCGTGGGTATGACGACCGTCGCGTACTGCTGCGTTTCTCCCGAAGCTGCCAGCGCGCCAGGACAGATCGTCATGAGTGCGGCGACGTTGCCGGGCCTGCGCCGGCTGACCGATGCCGTGCACGAGACTGGGGCGGCGATTTCGGCGCAGCTCGGCCACGCCGGGGTGGTGGCGCCGAAGAAGCTCACCGGTGTCACGGCGGTGGCGCCGAGCAGGTTCATCAACCCGACGTCCTTCGCGTACTGCCGGGCAATCAGCGTCGCGGAAATCCAGGCTGTCGTCCGGCAATTCGGGGCGGCCGCCCGGATCGCGGTGGATGCCGGATTCGACGCGGTCGAGCTTCATTTCGGGCACCTGTACCTGCCCAGCTCATTCCTGAGTCCGCTCATCAACCGCCGCACCGATGGCTACGGTGGGTCGATCGACAATCGGTCGCGGCTGGTTCGAGAGATCGCCCAACATGTGCGGACGGTTGTTGGCGGCCAGGTCGCGGTGATCGCCAAGCTGGACATGGATGACGGTCTGCCCGGCAGCATCTGGATCGACGAAGCACTGCGCACGGCACAACTCCTCGATGCCGACGCCACTCTTGACGCCATCGAGCTGACGCAAGGTTCCTCGGTCTACAAACCGATGTATCTGTTCCGCGGCGATGTGCCGGCCAAGGAATTCTCGAAAGTGATGCCGGTCGCGCTGCGCCCCGCCGTCCGGCTGTTCGGCAAGCAGGCGATGGGCACGTACCCCTACCGGGACTTGTACATGCTCGACGCCGCCCGTCAATTCGTCCCGCTGATGAAGAACACCAAACTCGTTCTCTTGGGCGGCATTACGATCCGTGAACACATCGAGACAGGTATGCGAGAGGGTTTTGACTTCTTCGCCATGGGGCGAGCGTTGCTTCGTGAACCGGACCGGGTGAACACCATGATCGCCGAGCCGGATTCACGCAGTCGTTGCACCCACAACAACAAATGCATGGTGACGGTGTTCGGGCGGACCCACTGCGTCCTGGACCCTGAGCAACGCTACGGAATCGCCCAGCGGCTCACTGACGGCCGGCGGTGAACTGCCTGCAGCGACCGGGAAGCACCTTGGTGCGGGCCGAATTCGATGTTGCGCCAGATGCGAGACGCGGTGATCCGCACCGGCGCGGCCAGCCGCTGATCCAACGTGATCCGGTCGATCGGCCCGCACACCGATACCGCCGCGAGCGGCTGACCGGGCAGTCCGATGGCTGCTGCCACGCAGCCGATCCCCAGTAGTGATTCCTCGCGGTCGAACGCCATGCCGCGTTCGCGGGTCCTGGTCAATTCGGCCGCCAATTGCTGGGCGCCGGCAATCGAGAAACGAGTTTGGCGTGCACTGAAATCGACTTCCGTGCAGCCGCTTTCGGCAAGGATGGCCTTTCCCAGCGCAGTACAGTGCGCCGGTACGCGATTGCCGACCGAGGTGTGGACGAGATCGGACAGGTGATCGCCGATTCTCTCGAGACAGATGACGTCGGAGCCGTCGAGGACGGCCAGATGCACTACCAAGCCCGTGGCCCGCTGCAGACTGCGCAGGAGCGGGAGCGCGGCCTGGTGAATGCGGCCTTGATGCAGGGCCAGCGACCCCAGCTCGACCAAGCGGGTCCCGAGTTCGTAGTCGAAACCTTCCCGCCGAAGCCAGCGCAGGTGCACGAGTCGCTCCAGCATGCGGTGCACGGACGAACGCGGAAGACCCGTGCGATGCACGATCTGCACCATTGTCAGCGGCGTCTTGCCGTCAAAGGCGTCCAATACCAGGGACATCCGATCAATGGCGGCGATCGGCGTTTCGCCGCGGTTCACGACGGTCGTTGTCATGAGGCGCTCCCAAGGGGTCAATAGTCAAAAAAGGACTATGACTGTTTTTACCATATGGTGTGCGCGCTGTCACACTCACGTTGCGGCCGGAGGATGGCCGCTCAGCGGATATTCGTCACATGCCCGGCTCGGTGCCCCGTAACTTCTTGCTGGTAAACGGATCACATTCATTCCGGACAGCGTTGTCGCCGTGCGGCGGCGAGTCCGGCAGGTGCGGCGGCGAGGGCAGGTATGAAATCAATCGTCTCGGCCATGGCGTTGGTCGCCGCCGCATGGATGTCGATGCCAGGGGCGCACGCGGACATCCGCCACGGGAACTTCGAACTGAGAATCTCCGGCCGGCACGACTTTCACACCTGGCTATGGGCGCTGTCGAGTTGTCAGGGCGACTGCGTTCACGTCCAGGCGATTCCACAACCAGTGGCCAGAGCATTTCCGTACCAGGGCGACGCACTACTGCACGACGGACGGTTCACGCTCACCGTTGATGTGCCGGATGGACTGCGTTGCGGGGACGTCTATTACGGCCCGGCGTTACCGACCCGGGATACCTACTCGTGGGACGCGAGCACCATGTCCGGGACGCTGTCGTCATCGTTCGCCACCGGCTGCGATGGCTCGCCCGCCGGGACTTTGACCTACCCGTTCGACCTCATGCAGCTGTAGTTGCCGGTCACTGGTCACCGGACACCCAGCTGGTGGTGCCGTCGGCAGCCACGCAGCTCAAGAACAATCCGTCTGGGGCTTGAGCGACGTCGTTCACGAATTGCGGACAGGGTGAGCCCTCGACCTTGATGCCCCGCATCGGAGGCGAACGAAAATAGCGCGGGTCGTACCGGCGCGGCGAGCCACAGAATACGAGTCGGCCCCAGGACGTGGTGCCGAAGACGAAATGCGACGTGTCGGCGCACGGGGCTCCCAGTACGACGCCGGCGGAGATGCCGGGCGTGCAGTACGCGTCCTCGCACGGGGCAGGGGCGTCAGCGGTCGCCACAGGCGGCGGGCCAAGGGTGAGCGCGCCGAAGGCGATGGCCAGTAGGAGGTGATTGCGCATTGGGCTCCCGAAGTCGTTGATGTGGTTGTCGGATTCAGCTCTACCGAGTGCAGGAAACCCGGCGATACGTGGCCGACCGGTGAGCGGAACCTGCCGCGGCAGCGAGGCCGCGGACCGCAAAGCGGTATGTGACAGCGACCACAGCATATGGTAAAAAAAGCACTATTCCTATTTTGACTATCAATGTGACGAGCCTGGAGGGTTTCGATGACGCTGACCGCCGATGTGGCCGCCGAGACGCCGAGCAACGTGATTGATCGGGTTTCCCTGGTACTGGAAGCGTTCGATGGTTCGGGCAGTCTCACCTTGGCGCAGATCGTTCGTCGTACGGGGCTGCCGCGCTCGTCCGCACACCGCATGCTCGAGCGTCTGGTGAGCTTGCGCTGGCTGAGCCGTGACGGGTTCGATTACGAGCTCGGCGTGCGCCTCGTGGAGTTGGGAAACCTTGCGCTGCAACAGGACCGAATCCACCGAGCTGCCATCCCGCTCCTGCGTGATCTGCACCGGGCCACCGGGCTGGTGGTGCACCTCGCCGTATTGGACGGCTCTGACGTCGTATATCTGGAGAAGATCGGCGACGAGGTGCGAGCCGCAATCCCGACACGGGTCGGCGGTCGACAGCCGGCCCAATGTACCGCCGTCGGCAAGGCCATCCTGGCCTATAGCGACTCTGCTGACGTCGACCTCGCAAAACGGCGAACCCGGTACTCGGTGGCCACGAATGCTCAACTTGCCGCCGAACTCGACCGGGTCCGGGCCCACGGTGTGGCCACGGAAAGGGAAGAGTCGCTTCGTGGATTCGGTTGCGTCGCAGCACCGATCGGACCTGTGGGCGAAGCCGTGGCCGCCGTATCCGTATGCGGCCCGATGTCGCAAATGACATTCGACCGGAGGTTGGTCACGCCGGTGCGGATGACCGCGACGGCCATCTGGCGCAATGCCGAAAGTGTCCGGGAACATGCGAGGCCTACGGTTCTGCGCCCCCTGCGAGGCGGTACGGCGGCGCAACATGTGCAGTTCCGCACGGCGGCGATGCGGCCCGCATGAGCCTCGATCCACAAGTGGCGAACCTGATCGAGGCTCTCGATGCGGGATTTCCCAAGGTATCCACGATGACCGGCGTCGAGGCCAGGGCCGCGATTCGCGCGCGGTTCGTGCCGAACCCGCAGCCCGAACCGGTCGCCGCCGTCTGGGACGACCGGGTGTCCGTCGACGGTGGTCATGTGGACGTCCGGATCTACCGCCCGGAAGCGTCCGGACCGCTGCCGGTCCTGGTGTACGCACACGGCGGCGGGTTCGTCTTCTGCGATCTGGACAGCCACGACGGACTGTGCCGGAATCTGGCGAATCTCATTCCCGCGGTGATTGTTTCGGTCGCATACAGACTTGCTCCGGAACATCGGTGGCCCGCGGCTGCGGAGGATGTGTATGCGGTGACCCGCTGGGTTCATCGACACGCGGGTGACCTCGGCGCCGATGCGCAACGTGTGGCGATCGGCGGCGACAGTGCGGGTGGAAACCTCGCTGCCGTAACCGCATTGATGGCGCGCGACCGTGGCGAGCTGCCCATTGCCGCGCAGATGCTGCTGTACCCCGTGATCGCCGCGGAATTCGACACCGACTCTTACCGCCGGTTCGGAGCGGGCTACTACAACCCGCGCGAAGCGCTGCAATGGTATTGGGATCAATACGTACCAGAGCCGGGTGACCGCCGTCATCCGTACGCGTCCCCGCTCTGTGGTCTCCTCGATGGACTGCCGCCGGCAGTCGTGGTGGTCGCCGGTTGCGACCCGCTCAAAGATGAAGGTCTTGCGTATGCCGATGCGCTGCGGAATGCCGGCGGTACCGTTCAGCAGCTGTTTTTCGCCGGCGGCATACATGGCTTCATGACGATGCCCATGTTCGATATCGCGCATGCCGCCCGTCGGCAGGCAAGCCGCGCGCTGGGCGAGTTGATTCATCGCTAGCGACATTCGCGCAGAGGCCGGAGTGCACTCATGGTGAGTGCGCCCGGCCCGTGCATTTACTACGGCTAAGCCGCGTGGGGGGTGGCGGCTAGATCGGATCAAATGACGAAATACGCCATGCGCCTTCAATTTTGGTGAGCCCGACATTCACGCTGCTGGCCGATTGCGTCGGTTCGGGATTTTCGCGACTGGTGGTGGTTTGGTTCAGGAAGATCAGCACGTGTGCGCTGTTTGCGTGTGCGTCGATCGTGGCGGCACGGACGACCGATGCGACGGCGTGAATGTCCTTCTTTTTGGCGGCCGGTGCGACGAACTGGTCGGCGAACTGGCTGTAGTACGTCAGGAAGCCGCCGGTGAGGTGCGAACGCGCGGCAGCCAGGTCGTGATCCAAACTTGCAGGCGCATAGGTCAGTAACGCCACGGCACCTTCGGATGCGGCTCTGGCAACCTGGGTTGCGGCCGCGGCGCTGGCGCGGTCACTGCGATAAGTGGTGAAGTACGTCGCTCCCGCGGTGCCGGCGCACGCCAGCATGAGGCTCGTGACGGCGATGGACCGCCACCGTCCCGCAAGCCGGCGGGTCAGTCGCTTCGAATGGTCGGGGTCTGAAGTGGCTTGCTCCGATACGTCGATGGGTTGCTCGTCGGCAGCCGGGCACGCGTCGTCGGGCTGATCGCTGTCGACGTCCTCGCGAGCGGTGTTGTCGGCGGGGGGTACTGCCGTCTCTGTGGTCATGGCACGAACTCGACTTTCGACATCTTGAGCTGCGCTCCGTCTCTGATCATGGTGACACTGAGGCGCCAGTTGCGTGGTTGTTGGTTTGTCCCCGCGGTATTGCTCACCGTCGTCGCGGCGGTTACGAGCACCACAGCAGAATCCGGCGTCATCGATTCCACGGCCGCGCTGCGCACCGTGGCCTTTGTCGCCGCTTTGGACTCGCGGGCGACCTGGACGAAATCCTTTGCATCGGCCTGGAAATCGTCACGGAACTGTCCGGCAGAATTCGCGAGGATCTGCTGAACGTTGTCCTCGGCCTTGGAGCCGTCGATCGACATCAGCGTGACGACGGCCTGCGAGGCGGCGGCAGTGAATTCCGCCTTCCGCTGCACCTCGCTGTCGAACTGGCGGTGGTAGTGGAGCATGTAGCCGGTTGCCACAAGTGCTGCGGCGCTGGCTAGGACGGCGCCGGTGGCCAATGTCGTTGACAGCTTCGGGCGGCTTAGCCTCCCTCGTTTCGCCGGAGACTCTGGGGTGAAGCCTGGCTCGGCGTCCATGAGATCTGTTGTGGAATCGGTCGGTTCGCCGGCGTGTGGTGAACCACTGACCTCCACTGCCCGCGCGCGGAGCCCATCGACCCGGGCACGCGCCGCTGCGGCCAGCTCTTCTGCGGCGAGCGCTTCGGCCTCCGCCTGATTGATCAGCCCCGGGTCGACAAGCTGCGCCCGATCGTCTTCCTCAGCAGTGTCTGGGGCGTTCACCTGCGTCGCGGTATCAGCGCGGCTGAGTAACCGCATGATCCACCTCCGGTTCCCTGCTGGTCGTGGGTACTGGTGCCTGTTGGTGCCATTCCCGTTCGGGCGATGATCTTTTTTGACGCTAATCTCGCTGAGATCCGAATAGTGGAGAATTCCCGCCCAGCGGTTGACGGCCGCGTGGTCGCGCGACGAATCACCAATTTCGCAGTGAGCACAGCGCACCGCTGGGGCCCGCAGAGCGGCTGACGACCCGGCCATCGACGGCGAGTGTGCAGCGCACTGTCTGCCCGAGTTGTGACGGCCGGCCCGCGGTGGTGATGGTGACCATGGCCCACTGGTCGGGGTCGTCCAGGGTGGCTTCGTGAACCCACGGCTTTCCGGGTTCGAGGTGGACGTCGTCTCTCGGACTGAATTCATAAGGGTTGTGGCTGTATTCGTCCCAAGTAGGCGGTTGGACGTCGCGGTAGTAGATGCCCGCATTGGTGGATAGATCGGCGATGACGGTATACGTCACGTGATGTGGCGCCGCGTCGCTGTCCGCGGATGCGGTCGGTGCGGTAGCTGTACCGAAGGAGATCACCAATACAGCTCCTGCCGTTGCCCGGCATGGTGCTCGATGCATCGCACATGTCCTCACTAGCGGTGGCCGATCATCGATCGAAAGATCTGTAGCCAACGGTGACACACCGCCAACCCGCCCAGGGTGCGATGACCGCCTGGCGGGATTTTGTCTGTCGCCGAATGCGGAAAGTTGGACAGTAGTAGCTATTCGAATTGTGCGGCAACACCTTTCGGTGAACCGATGCAGTCGGAAGCGCGCCGTGTGGTGTCTGCCAGGGGCGTCAAACGGGGTTCGGTGCCAAAGGAGCGGCTCATGCAGATATCAACGACAGCAATCGCTGCAACGGCGGTGACCGTCGGGCTGTTGACGGGGTGGGATTGTGGCATCGCCGACGCCTCGAACGACTGGGGTCTCAATGGCACCTATGTTGCAACGTCCAATGGTGAATGGGCCAAGACCAACGACATCTATCACGACGAGGCAAGCATTCGCAGCACGTGGACGATCACGACCAAGTGCAGCTACCCGACCGAATGCACCGGTACCGTCGCCAGCGACTGGGGGTGGACCGCGCCCATCTACATGAAAAGCGGTGTCTGGTACGTCAAGAAGACGGTCGACAACTGGCAGCCGTGCGCAGATGGCAGTGCAGGGCCAGGACTTCAGGTGTTCAGGTTCTACCCGGCTACCTCTGATGGGGCCGGCGCAGATCTGACGTCGTCGACACTGATGGGCGAGGACTCCACGACCGGTGTCAGCGGCTCGTGCGGAAGCAGCAGGGTCGTCTTCATCACCATGCCCTTCAAGCTGGTCAAGGTCGTCTGACCCGGCTGCCTACTGTCAGGGGGTCGGCACATTCTGAGATTGTGCCGACCCCAAGGTCATTCCGTCAGGCGGTGAACAGGTCCCGCCACGTCCGTTCTCCGCTTTGCGGAGCCAGATCTTTCTGTCGGTAGACCTTGCCGTCGGGGGTGGCGTAACGGCCGGTGGAGGGATCGTAGGTGGCGATGGCGACCGACGGGCCCGTCGAAGTCTTGGCGCTGAATGCGCTCGGAGCGACCGGCGTGGCCGTCGCACCATCCGCGGGCGGCGGGGGAGTATCCGGTGCGGTCGGGCCGGTTGGCGGTTGATCCGTTGCCGGCCTCGGCGTTCCGTCGAGTGGTCCGTAGATCGTGTTGTCGTGGTCGACCCGAGAATCCGGTGGAATCCCTTGGGCAAGCAGGTTCGGATCGATCGGATACGGACCGAGAGCATGCTGGCGCATCGCCAGGGGCTCGTAAGGCTTGTCGCTGTCACAGATTTCGACTGTGGGAGCGCGCTTTCCCGGATTTCCCATACATGGATAGTTTCGTGCGCCACGCACACCGATCGGTGAGTCCTGCGGCAGCTTGCAGTACAGCCCGTCGGGGGTGTCGACGTCACTGGTGTCTTCCGGTGAGCGCCAGGACGATGGCGGGAGGAAGCCGACGGTGCAGGCCGGCGGATCACTGATGTTCAGGGTGAAATCGCCCAATGCCATGCCCGTCGGATTGTTCTTGGGTGCACCGTAGGACTGGGTGGACGACACCACAGGTGGCAGGAGCACCAACAACTGCTCGAGCGACGGGTGATAGGTCACGGCCACCTGCCCGAGGGTTGTCAGGTTGGCCAGGAGCATCGGCAGAGTGGGCTTTACCTGGTTGAACAGGCGGGAGGCCTCGTCCGCTGCACCTGGGCCCTCTTTGAGGAGCGTCCTGACTTGCGAATCGTTCTGGACCAGTTGCCGGCTGAGTCCCGCGACGCTGTGGGCCCAGGTCCGGATGGCATCGACGGATTGGGCCTGGCCGTCCAGCAAGGGCCTGCCGTCATCGATGAGTGCTCGAGACTGGTCGCTGACGCTGTTTGCGTCGGCGATCAACTTCGACGAGGAATCCAACAGCGACCCGGCGTCGTAACCAGACCCGTTGAAAGCCTTGAATGTTTCGTCGAGCAGTGGACTGATCTTGTCTTTGGGGATGCTGTTGATTAGCGAACTGGCTTGATCGAGCATCGGTCCGACGGCTTGGGGGATCGACGTTTTCGACATGGGGATGACCGAGCCGTCGTGCAGGTACGGGCCTGCTTCGCCATGGGGTTGCAGGTCGACATATTGCTCGCCGACGGCGGACACACTCAGGACTGCGGCGTGCAGGTCCGCGGGGATCTTCGACGCATTGTCGAGCGACAGGGTGGCGACGGCACCGTCACGGGTGGGCCGGACATCGGTCACCTTGCCGATCTGAACGCCGCGGTAGGTGACATTGGAGAACCGGTACAGCCCACCGGTGGCCGGCAGTTGCAGGCTGACCGTCATGCGCCCGAGTCCCAGCAGTGTGGGTGCCTGTAGGTAGACGACCAGCATCACTGCCATACCGACGATCGAGGCGGCCGCGAAGAGGGCCAGCTGGATGCGTACGAATCGGGTCAGCATCAGTTGCTGCCTCCGTTCGGATTTGCCGGGCCGGCGGCTGCCGGAGCAGGCAGCGTCGCAACGGCTTTCGGAGGAGCGGTCAGCAATGTGCCCAGTGGGTCCTTGGTGTAGTTGGCGTACCACGGGTCGCCGGGAGCAGGGACCAACGGGGCGCCTTCCTGTCCCCAGCGGGTGCCCAGCAGCAATCCTCGCTTGAGCCGGGGGATCGTGAAATCGAAGGTGATGAATTCGTTGAGGTAGTCGCCACGAATGCCGCGGTCGATGAAGTTCTGCGGGTAGGGATACGTTGGCGCGAACGCCAGGACGGTACCCAGATTCGGGCCGACGTCGGCCAGGGCGCGGAGGGTCGGTTCCAGGTTGCGCAGGTTGGTGACCAAGTCGTCCTGGGTGGCTTTGATCAGCTTGGTGGCTGTAGTGCTGAACGCGCCGAATTTCTCCAGGGCTGTCGTGATGCGGGGCTGTTCTTTGATCAGGACATCCAGCGCGGGCGGGATTCGTTGCAGGGCTTGGCTGATTACATCGTTCTGGCCGGCCATGGTCCCTGCCAGGCGAGTGAGCGCGGTGATCGAGGCGTTGATGTCGTCTCGCTGATCGGCGAAGATGCCGACCACATTGTTGAGGCGGGTCAGCAGGTCGCGAATCTGGTCTTGCCGACCGTTCAGCGCGTTGTTGGTCTCGGTGACCAGCTCACCGACCCGTCCGAGCCCGCCGCCGTTGACGAGGACCGATAGCGACGACAACGTCTGTTCCGTCGATGGGTATGTCGACGTACGGTTCAGCTGCAGGGTGGTGCCTGGGGACAGTTGTCCGGAGGGCGCCTTTCCCGGCGGTGGATCCAGCGCCAGGTGCATGGACCCGAGCAGACTGGTTTGCCCAACAGTCGCTACCGCATTCGCGGGGACCACCGTGCCCGGTTTGACGGACACCTCGACGTCGGCACGCATGTTGCGCACCGCCATTTTCGACACGCTGCCCACGATGACATCGCCGATCATGACCGGCGAATTCGCCTCCAGGGTACCGACATTGGCAAGTTCGATGTGATAGACCGTGGCGTCGGCCCCGCGTCCCACCGTGCCCGGCAGCGGCAGAGAGTTCAATCCGTGGAACGCGCAACCGGTGATCGACAGCAGGGAGCAGGTTGATATCGCGGTCAGGCGGGTCAGGGACCGTCGCTTCATCAGGGGGTGCCTCCTGGGTTCGGTGCCGCGGGAGCGGCTTCTGCCGGAAGGAGAAGGTCCCGCACGGTGGGCGCTTGCGGCGAGGACGCGGCGGCTGGTTGGGGGATCGGCGCGCCGGGGAACAACGCGGGTGCGGGGTCAGCCGGTAATCCGTTGGGCGCGTACGCCCCCGGGGGGCCCGGCGGTGCGCCCCACCCGGCGGGAGGGGTGACGTCGTTGGTACCGGTGTAGGCCGACACCGCCGGGGGCTCGGTGGGGGACTCGGCGCGGGAGCCGTTTCCGCCGGGCGCGAGTTTGGGATCGGTGTAAACCAAGTTCTCCGGGCTCGGCGCCTTGCGGAGATAGACATTCGTCGGCAACGGCAAGTAGTTGAAGTTGATCAGCGACAGGGCCGGCCCGAGATACTGCGCGCACAACTTCGACGATTCTGCGGCCGTCGCATTCTTGACTGCCGCGATCGCTGAGCACACCACCGACACGGGATCGGCGAAGTTCGACATCGCGAAAGCGCCGACGGCCGTACCGCTATCAGGGTTGTAGATGTTGTAACCGTTCGCGATGGCGTTGGGCGCCACGTGGAGCACATTCTCCAGCTTGAGTTTGTTGTCGACGAGGTTCTGCGTCACGTTCGTCAACCGCTGCAACTGCTCGACGGTCTGATCGCGGGTACCAGCTACGAAGCGCCGAACCTCGCCGACAGCCGAAGCCAGATTGGTCAGGGCGGCGTCGAGATCGGACCGCGCGCCGTCAACGACGCTCGTGACACTCGCGAGGCGGTTCTGGAACTCGACGATCTGGGTGTTGCTGTCGCGCAGCGCGGTGACGAAAGTCTGCAGGTTCTTGATGATCTCGACGACGTTGCCGCTGCCGTGCGCCAATATGCGTCCGATTCCCGAGAGTTGGCTGATCGCTTGGTGCAGCTTGTCGCCGTTACCGTCCATCGCGGTCGCGGCACTGTCGATGAAACGGCTCAACGATGTGGCAGAGGTTCCGCTGACCGGGCCCAGGTCGGTGGCCAACCGCATGAGCTGGTCTTTGACTTGATCCCATTCCACCGGCACCGCGGTCCGGTCAATGCCGATCTGCGCACCGTCGGCCATTGTGGGGCCGGAATCCTCGTACGCGGGCGCCAACTGCACGTATCGGGCGGCCACCAAGTTCTGCGCCATGATGATGGCTTTCGCGTCAGCTCGGATCGGCACCCCGTGATCGATCGCGAGGGTCAGCCGGGCTTGGCTGCCGGCAGGCTCGATGCTGGTGATCGTTCCCACTTTGACGCCGGCAACGCGGACTTCGTCGCCTGGGTAAATCGCGGTGGCGGAGGTGAAGTACGCGGTGATGGTGGTGGGACGGAAAACGGTCTGCCGCACCAGCAGCACGCCGCCGGCGAGCGCCAGCACCACCAGTAGGGCCGCCGCGACACGGGTCAAAGGTTTGCGATGGCGGGTGATCATCAGTGGCCTCCGGGAATACCGTTGTGCGGCCAGGGGAACTCGGCGCGCGGGCCGGCGTTGTCAGGCGGCTGGCCGGCATTGGTGCCGCGACGGAACCCGAACGCGTAGTCGAGGAACGGTTGAATGGTTTGTGAGGGGATGAGATTGCCGACGAAGGCGTTGTAGTACCAGCCGTTGTTCACTGATTCGCCCTGCGTGACTTGATATTTGGCCAGCCCGGCGAGGGCCTTGGCGATGTTGTCGCGGTTCTTCTCCAGAATCGCGGTGACGGAGTTGACTTTCTGCAGGGTGGGCGCGAGCACCTTCTCGTTGTCGTGTACGAGTCCGGACAGTTGCTGGGAAAGCGCCGACGTGTTGGCCAGCAGATCGACGATCGCGTGCCGTCGTTGGTTGAGTACGCCGGTGAGCGCGTTCGCATCGAGCAACAGGGTGTTCACCTGCACGCTGCGCTGCGACAGAATGCCGGTTACGTCGGCCGCGTTCTTGAGTAGCGCGGCCAGGGATTCGTTGCGGCTGTTGAGCGTTCGTGACAGGCGGCTGAGCCCATCGAACGTCGGGCCCAGTTGTGGGGCCATGCGGTCGATGGTGTCCGACAGCGTGTCCAGGGAGTGGGTCAGTGCTGCGGTGTCGGTGTCGGCCGTGTTGGTGGTGAAGTCGCTGACAGCGTCGGTCAGCGAGTAGGGAGACCCGGTGCGGGTAAGGGGGATGGTGTCGGCGGCGTGCAGGCTGCCGGTGCCTGCGGGTTCCAGGGTCATCATCCGGGCGCCGAGGACGGTGCCGGTTCTGATGTGTGCGGTGGTCTGTGTGCCCAGCGCGACGGTGCCATCGAGGGTGAACGTCACGAGGGCTTTTCCGCGACTGAGGGTGACGGCGGTTACGGTGCCCTTGGTGACGCCGGAGACCTTGACGTCGTTTCCCGGGGACAGTCCGCCGGCGTCGGCGAACACCGCGTGGTATCTGATCGACGTGGCCCACGACCAGAGTTTCTGTGGTTGAAGGCCGACGGCGATGATGAGGACGATCAGCACCAGACCGATGAGTCCGGTGCGCATCAGTTGCGATCCGCGGTATTTCAGCATCAGGGCTCCCCGCAGCGTCCGGTGTTCTGCATGATCCAGGGGAAGTACGCGGTGCGGCCCTGCAGGTCCGTCACGCGGACGTTCATGCCGCACAGGTACTGGTTGATGAAGCTGCCGTAGGCGCCGAGGCGGACCAGTTTCCGGTAGTTGGCGGGCGCCTTCTGCAGCGCTAGATCTATGCGGGCCTTGTCTTTGTCGTTGTCCAGCAATGTGGCCATTCGGTTGAGCTGGTTGACCGTTCCCGCAAGTGGCGGGCGGGCCTGCGTCATGAGTTCGGCCAGGGAACCCGTTCCGTTGTCCAGGGCGCTGATGGCATCGCCGATCGGGTCACGTTCCTGGGATAGGCCGGTGATCAGCTGTTGCAGGCGGGTGACGGCGCCGGAGAATTTGTCGCCGTCCTTGGCGACTGTCGCAACGACAGTGTTCAGGTTGTCGATCAACTGTTGAACCGTCTGCCCGTTGTCGGCCAGTGCCGTCGTGAATGAACTCGTTTGAGCCATCAGTGATTCCATGGTTCCGCCCTGGCCCTGCAGAATCTGGATCAGGGAGTTGGTCAGCGCGTTGACGTTCTGGGCGTTGAGTCCCTGGATGACGGGTTTGAGCCCGCCCAGTAGCAGGTCGAGGTCCAACGCGGGTTCCGTGCGGTCGGCCGGAATCTGCGTGCCGGCCTGCTGGATTTTTGTCGACCCCGGGTCGTCCACGATTTCCAGGTAGCGGTTGCCCACCAGATCGAGGTAACGCACAACGACTTTGGTGCCGGTGGTCAGTACGACGTCGCGGTCGGCGTCGAAACCTATGACCACGGTGTTGTCCGGTCGCAATGCGATGCTGTCGACTGTGCCGACCCGGATACCCGCAACTCGCACGGAGTCACCGACTTTGAGGCTGGAGGCGTCGGTGAAGACGGCCGAGTAGGTGTTTGTCGAGCCGGTTCGGTACTGCCCGAGGATCGCGAAAAGCGCTGCGGTCACCAGGAGCATCGTGATGCCGAAGGCCCCGAACTTCAGAGCGGTCGAGTTGTGGCGCGTCATCCCGGTTGCCCTGTCTGAGCAGTGTTGCGAGGTGGTCCGTCGAGCGGGCCGAACAGGGCTTGCTTGAGGGCATCGGAGTTCAACAGGATCCCTTGATTTCCGTACTGTGCCGGGTTGGCGTTGATGTCGGTGACCACGAACGGTGGCCGCTCCCCGAAGCCCACGTTGGGCAGACCCATGCACTGGGGACCGCCAGAAGCGGCGACCTTCGGCAGGTTGCCGGGATAGCGGTAGCGCTCTGTGCCGAGCAGGAAAGAGTCCAGCAGCATGATTCCGGGCAACGGTTGCGGCGGTCCCATGGCAAGTGGCTCCATGCCTTTGAGTGCGCAGGTAAGCGCTTGGTTGTATTGATTGGTCAGATAGGTGGTGGGCACCAGTACGTGCATGGCATCGACGATCGCGTTGCTGTTGGTGCTGACGACGTCATTGCCGATGTCTGCCAATCCGATGGCGCTCAGCAGTACCGTGTCGAGGTCCTGCTGGCGCTCGACGATGGTGTCGCTGAGCCGGGATGCGTTGCGGGCGGCGTCCATCAGATCGGGGCCGGCGTCCGCGTAGGCGCTGAGTACCTTTGGGGCCGTGGCGATTTCCCGACTCATGTTGTGAAGACTGGGATCGATCTTGGCGAGCATGGCGTCGAAATCGACCATCGTCTGGCCCAGCTTGTCGCCGCGACCGCGCAGCGCCTGCGCCATGGCGCCGAGTGTCTCGTTGAGCTTTTCGGGCTGGACCTGGGACAGCACGTCCACCAGGTGCTCGAACACCGTGTTGATCTCGACAGTCACGTGGCCGGCGTCGAGAACCTGTCCCGCGCGCAGCGGCTGGGCAGACGGCTCCGCCGGCGGGACGAGATCGACGTACTTTGCGCCGAACACCGTGCTCGACACGATCTGCACCCCGGTGTTGGCCGGAATCAGTTGCAGATAGTCAGGATTCATCGCCAAGCGGATCGCGGCGCTGCCGTCGGGCAGATCATCGATACCGGCTACCTTGCCGACCTGCGCGCCATGCAGTTTCACCTTGGCGTCGGGGTTCATGATCAGGCCCACCCGCGGGGACAGCACGGTGACGGAAGCCGTGGATGTTGCGCCACCGCGGAACAACACAACGGCGCCGACGACGAGCACGGCGGCCAGGCCCACCGCAGCAGCTCCGGTGAGCAAACGTACTGAGTCACGTGACATTTGATGCCTGCTTAGCCAGAGAGATTGAAGTTGCCGTTGGACCCGTAGATGGCCAGTGAGATGAGCAACGTGATGGATACGACGACGATCAGCGAGGTGCGGACGGCATTGCCGACTGCCACGCCTACCCCGGCCGGGCCTCCGCTGGCGAAGAAGCCGTAGTAGGTGTGCAACAGCAGGATTGCCAGCGCCATCAACACCGCTTCCAGGAATGACCAGAGCAGGTCGATGGGGTTGAGGAAGGTGTCGAAGTAGTGGCTGTAGAGGCCGCCGGACTGTCCGAGTAGCACCACGGTGGTGAATTGGCTCGCGACGAAGGACAGGATCACCGCGATGGCGTACAGCGGCGTGATCGCGAGCATTCCCGCCGCGATGCGTGTGCTGACGAGGTACTCGACAGATCGAATGCCCATGGACTCGAGTGCATCGATCTCTTCGTTGATCCGCATCGCGCCCAACTGGGCTGTCACGCCGGCGCCGAAGGTGGCCGCCAGGCCGATCCCGGCGACAATGGGTGCCGAGATGCGGACGTTGATGAATGCGGCCAGGAATCCGGTCAGCGCTTCGATGCCGATATTGCCCAGAGAGCTGTAGCCCTGGATCGCCAGGACGCCGCCCGTGGCGAGGGTGAGAAATCCGACGATGACGACGGTGCCGCCGATCATCGCCAACGTGCCTGCGCCCATGCTGATTTCAGCTATGAGCCGGATCACTTCGCGTCGGTAGTGCGCGGCGGCGTAGGGCACCGCGGCAATTGCCCGACCGTAGAACAAGATGTGGTCGCCGATGCCGGCGGTCATCTTCGCGGGCGCGTGGACGGCGCGCGTCAGCCGGGGGTACGTGGACCGGAGCGGCGTTGCGGTGCGAGTCATCGCGTGGTCATCTGGATGCCGATGGCGGTGACCACCACGTTGACCACGAACAGCGACATGAACGCGTACACGACGGTCTCGTTGACGGCGTTGCCGACCGCTTTGGCGCCACCACCGGAGATGGTGAGTCCGCGGTAACAGGCGACCACGCCGGCGATGAGGCCGAAGAGCGTCGCCTTGACGCAGGAGATGACGACCTCGGGAACGCCGGTGAGCAGAGTGATGCCGGCGGCGAAAGCGCCGGGGTTGACGTCCTGTACGAAAACCGAGAACAGGTATCCGCCGAGGATGCCGATGATGACCACAAGGCTGTTGAGGAGCAGTGCAACAAGTCCGGAGGCCAGCATGCGCGGGGTGACCAGCCGCTGCACCGGATTGATGCCGAGTACCTCCATCGCGTCGATCTCTTCCCGGATGGTGCGAGAGCCGAGATCGGCGCACATGGCAGTCGCGCCGGCGCCGGCAACGATGAGCACCGTCACCATGGGGCCGACCTGTGTGACCGCGCCGAACGCCGCGCCCGCTCCGGAGAGATCGGCGGCGCCCAGTTCGCGGAGCAGGATGTTCAGGGTGAACGACACCAACACGGTGAACGGGATCGCGACGAGAAGTGTGGGTGCCAGCGACACGCGCGCGACAAACCATGACTGGTCAAGGAATTCGCGCCACTGCACGGGCCGTCGGAACGCGAATTTGGCGGCGTCGGCCGTCATGGCGAACAACCCTCCGACCGCTTGCAACGGACCGGCGAACGATCGCTGCGGCATGACGTACTCCGTTTCTCTACCGGGACCGGCGAGTCGATGTGACCCGGGACACGCCCCACCGAGGAAGGGTGGCAGCCACGCTTCGGGCGCCGCCATCGCGATTCCCTCCTACCGGGATTTCGCGGATGGCCTGCCGCTTCGTTCGGTGAGCGGGAAAGGCGGTTGACCCCATCCCGCCGGATGAGTGGGACCCTGCTGCACCGCTTCGTCGATGCTCACCGCGCTGAGACAGCCGGAGATGTCCCGGAGGCGACGTCAAATCGATTGCAGCACAGCGTGTGTAATGCTAGTTTCGTCGCCCGGCGATCAATGCGGCGACGCCGGCAATGGTGAGGATCGACAGCGCCGTGATGTCGAAGGCAGGCCTGCCGCCGAGACCCCGGTCGATCACGTGCGACACGACGTGGAGCGCTTCGAACGCGATGAAGCCGCCCAATGCCACTTCTACGGGCGACCGCCGGGCCGCGGCCAGCAACATCGCCACGCCGACACCGATCTGCAGGACGCCCGCGTCATGAAGGAAGTGGCGGTTGTAGGGCTCGAACGGTGCGAGCACCTCGAAGAACGACATCGGCGCGATGAATGCCCAGATACCCAGGGCCAGCGTGATCAAGCCGAGGGTCGCGCAGGTGACCAACACGATCCGCAACGGTGTCTGCGTCGTCATTCTCCGAGGCTAGACGCGCATTGGCCCAGAGTCAGGCGCCACTTTGCAGCAGGTATCGGGTACCACTTACGTCGGGCGCCCGACCGCGCCGGCGATGGCCCGTACCCCGGTGTCGATCTGCGATTCCGTGAGGTTGGCGTAACCGAGAATCAATCCAGGTGGAGCGCAGGCAGGTTCGGTGTAGCACCACGACAGTGGATCGATGCGCACGCGCTGGTTGGCGGCCTTGCGCACGATGTCGTCGATGTCGCAGTCGGTGGGCAGACGCACCGTGAGATGGACCCCGGCGGCGGCGCCGAGCACCGTGGCTTCTGGCAGGTGTTCGCGCAACGCCTGCAGCAGGCGGTTGCGCCGGGCCAGATAGCGGCGGCGCATGAGCCGTAGATGCCGGTCGTAGTCGCCGGACCGGAGCAGGGTCGCGAAGGTGAGTTGATCCATGACTGAACTGCCGGTGTCGGCGAGACTTTTCGCTGACACCACGGGCCCGACAAGGTCCGGGGGTAGGACCATCCAGCCGAGCCGCAAGCCGGGGGCCAGTGTCTTGCTCACCGAGCCGAGGTAGATGACTCGGTCGGGGGCCAGGGCGTGCAGCGCGCCAACGGGTGCCCGGTCGTAGCGGTACTCGGCGTCGTAATCATCCTCGATGACGAGATTGCCGGCGCGCGCCCATTCCAGCAGCGCGGTGCGGCGGGTGGAGGACAGGACGACGCCGGTCGGGGATTGGTGGGCGGGGGTTGTCAGTACCGTCGAAGCCGTGGTTTTGGCGAGGGCCGTCACGTCGAGTCCGTCGTTGTCGATCGGGATGGCGAGTGGCTCGATGCCGTGGTGGCGGAAAACCATGCGGTGCAACCAGAATCCGGGATCCTCCATCGCAACTTCGTGGTCACGCAGCACATGAGCGAGTAGCGCGATGGCCTGCGTCGCTCCCGAACACAACACGACACGGTGCGGATCGGCCAGCACGCCCCGGGTGCGTCGCAGGTAGTCCGCCACCGCGGTGCGGGCGTCGGGTAGGCCCTTGGGTGAGGCGTATCCGAGCGACTGGGATTCGATGGCGGACAAGCCCTGACGCAGCGCGCGTAACCAACTGTGCCGGGGGAAACTCGAAAGGTCGGGCACCCCGGGTGCGAAGTCGATGTCGAACGTGCGGCGGTCCGGATGCGAGGTTTGCGCCGGTCCGCTGGTTGTCTCGACAGCGGTAACCGTTGTGCCAGAACCTTGTTGGCTCTGCAGGAAGCCCTCTGCGACGAGTTGGCCGTACGCGTCGACGACGAGGCGTCGCGACACCTGGAGGTCGGCGGCGAGCACGCGACTGGAGGGCAGCCGGGTCTTCGGCGCGAGCCGGCCGGTCCGGATCGCGTCCCGCAGACCGTCGGCAAGCTGGCGATGCAGAGCGTCGGCACCACTGGTCCGGTCCAGCTCGATGAGCAGCTCCGGACCTGAAGTGGTACCCGATTCACCGGAAATATTGGTTCCTAACCTGCGTCCAATGGCGACCTAACATGAGGCTATACCGCCGCCATCCGCTGGTGACGGAATCGAGGAGAACGCATCGTGAGAATCCTGAAGCGCATCTGGGTACACCTCGTGGTCCTGGCCAAGTCCCGCCAAAACCGTTGGGACCTCCCGGGTTGGCTGGTACGACGCCCACTCATCGCGGCGGCGAACGGGCTCTACGAAATGGCACTGTTGTGTAGTGGCCGGGCACCCACCGAACTGAAGTTGCTCGCGGGAATCAAGGCCGCGATGTTGACCCACTGTGAGTTCTGCATCGACATCTCCGACACGCTCGGTCGTAGTGAGGGGTTCTCGGAAGAGAAGCTGGTCGCCTTGGTGAACTATCGCGACAGTGCTGAATTCACGCACCTGGAGAAGCTGTGCATTCAATTCGCCGAAGAGATGTCCCGCACGCCCGCGATCATCTCCGACGGCCTGCGTGAGGAGCTGCTCACGCATCTCAGCAAGGCGCAGTTGATGGAGATCGCTGCAGAGATCGCTTGGGAGAATCAGCGTGGGCGGCTCAACCAAGGGCTGGGTATTCGGCCGATGGATACGGCGGACGGAACGCGGTGTCTGATCCCGCAGCCCGAGCTCCGAAGGGGCGCAGATGATTCCGTCGCGTGACGGTTGGTTGTCCCGGCCTCATGTTGGTGGTGCGCGAACGAACTCCGCTGCTCGAATTGTGGGAGCGTCCGCGCCCGGTCAACGCCCATGAGGTATCTTCGTTTACGCTCTGGCCCAGGTGATTTCGCGGCGTGACAGCCGTGCCCGGCGCGGGAAAGGTTCCGCCTCTTCGTCTGACGAGCGCCCCGTCGGGCCCAGAGCCGTCATCGACGTCACCTCCCATGCCGCCGGGACGTCGAATTCGCAGGCGACCGCGTCGCGATCGAACGCGCGGAACTGATGCGCACCGAGGCTCATGACCAGTCCCTGAATCGTCATGTGGGCCACGGCTTGTCCGAGGTCGTATCGTGCGAACTCGGAGAATTCCCAGTCCGTATCTTCGACAAGTACATGAGCCAGATTCACGACCAGCAACGCAGCATCGAGTGCCCATCGTGCTGAGCTGGGTGCCAGGTGCTTTGCAATCCGAGAGTGGATCGGATCGTCGCGGCGACCCACGATGAACATCCACGGCTGGGAATTCCCGGCCGATGGTGTCAACCGGGCGGCGTCGAGCAGAACGTCCACCTGAGCGTCACTCAATGTCGCGTTCCGGTCGAACGCCACCGGGCTGAACCGCTCCACCAGGAGGGGATGGACTCCGTCAGCGGCGGCATTCTCACACTCGGTCACCCCAGCATCATGAGCGGAAACGCCTTGTTTCACAACCAATGTGGTCTGCCGCAGACTAGTGGCGGCCTGAGCCGTTGGGAACGGCCCCGTCCTGGTACTCCTTGAGGGCGGTGAGTGCCTTGTGCTCGGCGGCGTGTTCGGCGTCGGCGAGGGCGGCTTGTTCGACGGCGGAGTCGGCGAACAGGAAGCTGCCGGTGCCGGGGGAGCCGGCGGAGCCGAGCTTGTTCATGCGCTTGGGCAGTGCTGCACCCTGGTATTCCAGCGGGAGGGGGTGGCCGTGGTCGTCGACCGGTCCCAGCGGCTGGTGCAGCTCGACGTACGCGCCGTGCGGCAGCCGCTTGATGATGCCGGTCTCGATGCCGTGTTCGAGGACGGCGCGGTCGCTGCGCTGCAGGCCCACACACCAGCGGTAGGTGAGGTAGTAGACCACTGCGGGCAGGACGACCATGCCGATGCGGCCGATCCAGGTGGTGGCGTTGAGGGAGATGTCGAATTTGAGCGCGATGATGTCGTTCATCGCGGCCAGGGTGAGCACCATGTAGAACGCGATGGCCATGGCACCGATGGCGGTGCGGACCGGCACGTCACGCGGACGCTGCAGCAGGTTGTGGTGGGCATGATCGCCCGTCACCCGGGCTTCGATGAAGGGATAAGCGACGAGTAGCGTGAAGACCAGGCCCATGATCAACGCGACCGCGACCACTGCGGGGATGGTGTGGCCGAACGGGTAGAACTCCCAGGCCGGCCAGATACGGGCGAGGCCTTCGGTCCACATCATGTAGAAGTCGGGCTGACTGCCGGCGGACACCTGCGAGGGTTTGTAGGGCCCCAGCTCCCAGATCGGGTTGATCTGCAGCAGACCACCCATGATGCCCAGGACACCGGTGACCATGGCGAAGAATCCCCCGGATTTGACGGCGAATACCGGCAACACCCGCACGCCCACGACGTTCTTCTCGGTGCGCCCGGCACCCGGGAATTGCGTGTGTTTGCCGAACCACAACAAGACAAGGTGGACGGCGATGAGGCCCAAAATGACTGCAGGAATGATTAATACGTGCAGGGCGTACATGCGCGGGATGATCGTTTGGCCGGGAAAGTCCCCGCCGAATAGTGCCCAGTGCAGCCAGGTGCCGATGACTGGAATGCCGAGGGTGATCGAGGACAGTGCGGCGCGCAGACCGATACCGGAGAGCAGGTCGTCGGGCAGCGAGTAGCCGAAGTAGCCCTCGAACATGGCCAGGATGAGCAGCAACGCACCCGTCACCCAGCTGGCTTCGCGCGGGCGCCGGAAGGCTCCCGTGAAGAACACCCGTGCCATGTGCACCATGATCGACGCGGCGAACATCAGCGCGGCCCAGTGGTGAATCTGGCGAACGAACAGGCCACCGCGGACCTCGAACGAGATCTCCAGTGCCGATTCGTAGGCCCGTGACATCTGCACGCCGCGCAGCGGCTGGTACACGCCGTTGTAGATGACCTCGGTCATCGACGGGTCGAAGAACAGCGTCAGGTACACACCGGTCAGCAGCAGCACGACGAAGCTGTACATGGCGATCTCACCCAGCAGGAACGACCAGTGCGTCGGGAAGACCTTGTTCAGCTGCCGGCGCATCGCCCCCGACGGGTGGTACCTCGAGTCGATCGCATTCCCCTGGACGACAATGGGATTCGATGCCCGTGACCGTCGTTGCGTTCGCATGACCGAGCCGGCCTTCATGTCCTGCCTCCTTTGCGATGAATGCCTTACCCTTGAGATGCATCTGGAGCGCATTTCGTGACAGGTCGGCACTGTGACCTGTGTCACAGTTCGGGCGGCCGCTACTTTTCGGCGAGCTGCTTCAAGTTGAGCAGCTGGCGCCGCGCCATCACGAGATCGCCCACGCTCAGCAGGGGTGCGGCGAGCCGCCAGGATTGCGGTGCAGTCACTTTCAGCACCAGCCGAGTTCTGCGTTCGTCGATGGGGGTGAGCCGATAGGACATGTGAGCGCCGATGATCTGCGCGGTCAACTGCACCTGATGGTCCACCGAGAGCACCTTGCCCAGTGGCCGGCCGGCGCTGGCGGTGAACGGGTCGCCGGGCCGGGGATCGTTCAGGTTGTGCAGCTTGCGCGGTGATTCGCGACCCAGGTTGTCGATCCAGTCGTAGGAGTACGGCGCTAGGCGCACTTGAACAACCCACGGCCACAACCGGTCTGGTGTGGTGTTCACGGTCACTCCGCGCCACGCTTCGAGTGACGGGCTGGCGACGTAGCTGTCACAGCCATAGTGCGCCTGAGTCTCGGCGTCGGTGACGCCCCAGCGGTCACCGATCATCGGATGACCGCCTTGTTCATCAGGTATGGGGCGGCCGTGCGGTGGATGGGACCGATGGCCCGCCAGATCGCCGTCGCAGCCCGCCGGTGTTTGTAGCGCAGCGCGGTGATGAGTTGGCCTGTCGAGGCATTTGCTCGCCGGAGGATCAAGGTTCCGTCCATCAGCGGCGAATCAGCCTCCAGACGAACGGCATCGGGTGTCGATTCCGCGATGCGCCACCCGAGGACATGCTGCGGTGAGTCCGCCGGACCGAGTCGGAACAGCAGGAATACCTTGTGCGCCAACCGGATTCCTTCTCGGATGGGTGGCGCGGATTGCTCGAGCGCCTTCCGCGCCAGCATCTCAGGTGTACGTGCATCGGATTCGGCGACGGTGATTTCGAAGATGTCGAAGTAGTCAGCCTGCTGGCAGCGCGGAGGCGGCGTGACACCGGCCAGGCTCACCTGGCGGACATGCCCAACTGCCAACTCCGTCGCCATGAATACGAGGCTAGGTACGCATTGGCCGCTTGTCAGGGACCAGTTTCGTGGCGGAACCGGGTACCACTCGGCGGGCGCTGGTGTGATGACCGCGCCGTCGCGCCCGGCCCGACGCTCGTTGAAATCACCATTGGGAGCCCGGTGCCTGTGCGTCCGGTTTGTCTGACTGGATCGGCGGGGTAGCCGCCGAAGTCTTGAATATAGGGTCGGGAGATTGCTTGCGATTCGAACAGGTGTTCGATACTATTAGGCATGGGAATCGCACCGGATCTCCAACCTCTTCTCGACCACCTTCGTGATGTGGTCGTCCCCGACGGGATGGCCGGGGACGACGCACTGGCGGCGGCGCAGGGGCGGACGCCGCGGGAGCTGCTGATGTCGCTGGGGTGTGCGCCGTCGGTCGCCGAGCGGCTGATCCGCGTCGGCGGCGCCTTGCCGATGCTGCCCACGCTCGCCGCGCATGCCGGCGATGGGGCGATCTCCGGTGAGCATGTCGATGCGATCGTCAAGGGCATCAACCACATTCGCGCCCGGTCGCCAGGCCCGGTGGATGAGGCGGCCCGGTTTCGGCAGGTGACGGATTTGTTGGGGCAGTTCTTCTCCGGCGCCACCCCAGCGGACATCGGTAACCGTGCCCGAAAGCTGGGCA